>Ga0209611_10005144_pt1 | contig 22101 bp, 21 predicted proteins | sample S1TSphgellanicum_3_FD_187693 | JGI IMG/M metagenome (GOLD analysis project Ga0209611, IMG submission 187693) | Host-associated microbial communities from peat moss isolated from Minnesota, USA - S1T2_Fc - Sphagnum magellanicum MG (SPAdes) (version 2) | ecosystem: Host-associated > Plants > Peat... | reverse complement strand
TTGAAAAGGACATCTATAATGTATCCAAGGGTGTAGTCATACTAACATGTATCAAGAGTAGTCGTAACCACTACTTAATTTTTTGAACTTTGGATTGTAATATATATATATATATATATATATATAGAATAATTATGTACATATCATAAAAAATTGGAATCAATCTAATGAATGAAGTATACATATAAGGACTTTTAAGCTCTTGTAACCATTGCTTAAAAGTTACATAAAAGTAGCTTAAATGTAATTTTGATATTAAAAGCACAATTTGAACATATTTTTTAATGAAATATTTTGGAATATTTTTTAATATACACCTTAACATAATAGTATTAAAAAAACTTTAAAAAACTTTGATGCTTTTTTGAAAGATGTATTAAAAGGATTTTAAGAATAAAGCAATTGTCTAAGGGGGCATGTGTAGCCTAATAGCGTGGTTGGACCCCCAATCTATTATTGGATTTTTTTATTAAATTAACATGGCATCATTATAGTTATAATCATATACCAATCCATAATAATCATAAAATAATAAATGCAGTAAAAGTCCAAAATAGTCCTTTGCAATTCTTTTTTATTAGATTGTCCTAAATTGGGTACCCTAATTATAAATATGCCTTAAGGCAATATAATCTAGTCCAACAAAATTCAAATTGTTGAAAGTTGTACCAATTACCAACGAACATGCATGCCATATGATCCAGGTTAAAACATTCTACATTGAATATGTCAAATTTTTGTTTATAAATTAGTGCTATGCCATCTAATCAAGGTTATAAGTAGTGAAATTTGATCCAACAAAATCCAAAATTATGAAAATTGTATGGATGCTCAATGAACATGCAAGTATGCAAATGCATGGGTGAAATTTAGGCCAATCCATGGAAACCACAAATTGAGACCCTAAACCCTAAACCTAAAGGTAGAACCGACATTATTGGTAGTTCTATAGCTCTACCTTTTGCCACCCAGGCGTAGTCACAGTCCAACGATCCAAAAGAAGTGTCGGACTGCACATAAAAAAGTAAATATTGGATAAATATATATGTTTTTCCATTAAAGCCATGGCAATCATGGCAAGTTATTGATTTTTCATTCATATGAATGTCAAAGAATTTAAATCAAAAATCCATTTGATGATTTTTAGTTTAAATTTTGATTTATGACCTCTAAAAGTGAATAACAATGCGTCAAATAGGAGTCAATTTTGCAAAAGACTGTCAAAAGGACTCATATAATAAAACATATTTGATGGGAAAAAAATAAAAAGGATAAAGACATATTAACCACATTAAAAAAACACTCATACCCTAAAACATGTGAAATTTATAACTTTAAAAAGTCAAAGAACTTTCCAAAACACTACTAGAAATTTTGTCTTTTGTAACTTGTCTTATGCAACTAAAAAATGTCGCATGCAACTGCACATGTTGCATGCAACTCCAAAATAGTTGCATGTGAGATGTTTTAGTTGCATAAGACAAGTTGCAAAAGACAAAATTTCTAGTAGTGAAATTGATCTAGAATTCTAGAACTTGAAAAGTCTTTTGCCACGTAATTGGGGTAAAACGTACATGATGTGTCAAGAAAAGTTGTACTTTATCATATAAGAAAACATAAAAATGTAAAAAAAAGAGAATTGATTATGATTTGAAATTATTATCATTTAAAAAAATTAAAATTACAAGGATTCATGACACTTTCAAAAATTCATATTTATTAAAAATTGATGAAGAAAAAAACATGTCATGTATTTGGACAACTATAAACATTTATTATAACAAGTTGCCAAAAATAATTGTTCCAAAATTCATTCATATGAAAAAGTTAATGAAAAAAAGGACGTACAATCCTTTTTAAAGGTAATCATGTTGACTCATTGTATTTTGTTTGCACCTACTTCTCCTTTGCAATAATATTTTCCATCTACTACTCAAATTGGACTAAAAAGGTCATATTTTAAAATCTACCTATCAATATGGTAGATAGAAAAAGATGTTCCTCCTTTTCACACCATGGACATGAACATGATCATCTTTGTCCTTTGCTACCTGCATGTTTTTTCTATTCGGCCATTCTTCTCTTTCTTCTTCCTTCCTTAGGAAATCAATAGGTGGCACTCGTATTGGTGCAAGTCTATGTTCCACTAGTCCATTGAAGGCGACACGGTTTCTCTTGTATGGGTGGTTCCTCCCAAGGTAATGACGATGTCCTTGGTACACATTCTTTTTCAAATGGGATGACTATCTTGTGTCCACATTTGGACCACACAAAGGGCATGCCATATAACCTTTAACTTGACACCCTACAAATAAGCCATATGCAGGGTAATCATGGATGTTCTAAATGCAAATGTCCCTTAAGAAAAATCTCTAAGACCTTTCTAGCCTTGTCATATTGTTGGTACCCCTTGTCCACAATTGCTCCTACTCCTCAACAATGGCTACAAGTAAACATCAATGTTGTCTTTTTAAACTAATTCTTTCCCTAGTATTAGCAATGCAAGTTGTATAAAGAACCACTTGGTTGTTAACCAAGGTGGTAGGTTGTAATTTAAAAAAAAGACCACATTTAGATTCATCCCATCAAGGACTAAACCCAACCTTATGTTGTGAAGGTTTGTTGCAACATCTAGCCATGTGGTATCAACGTGCTTCCATGCCTTGGAATCATGTACTGAACACACCACGCCATCATGGCTCTTGTTTATATCATGCCATGACATCAATTCTAGTAGTAATGAACATTTGTACATTCACTTTAGGCATGGAATTAATGGGAAGTGCTTTAAAACTTTGCAAGGAACCTAATATGATCCCTCAATAAACCAAGACTTGTTACATTTTGGACAAGCGGACACATCATTTAATTCCCTTCTAAATAAAACACACCCATTGTAACAAGCATGAATGGAATTGTAACTCAAGCCTAACCATCAAACTATTTACTTGACATGGTACATTGACTTTGGCAAGGTGTTATCTTTTGAAAATAGGTCAAGCTTGAGTAATGCAAATAGTTCATTAACAAATAAGTTGTTTAACCCACTTGCAATTATCAAATTCAAGAGCAAAAGGATGGCAACAAGGTAGCTAGCTAGTTGGACATCCTCCATATAATGGGGTACGAGCCTCTTAGTACATTTCAGCATAGGTCTTCTCATAATCTACCTCATGTTCTACATTCTAATTTGGAGGTTCATTGTCATTATGTACATTGTTCTCCCCTCCCGTCATATGGGCTTCCATCCCCAAGCGGCCCTCTATCATGCATGTTCCCCCCCCCCCAATGCCTTCCTTACAACTAATTGGACCTTCCAAGAGCTTTTATTACCATCCTTCCCATTTCCATATCTTGGTCAAGGCCCACCGGTGGGTCTCCCTACATATGATACCATTTTAGATCATGGTTGCTTGTGGTTGCATGAGCTCCATTGGTGGGCTTTCATCACAATTACAATGACACATATGAGAACATATAGAAGTGGATTCTTTTGGGGAACAAAACATTTATTTCAATGCTAGTTTTGAAAGTCATGAATTAGGGCTATTAATTACAACACCTAGATTATAGAAATGGTTTCCATGTTGAGCAATCAAAAATACCCTCCACTATATGGGTACTACAAAAATAATGACATCCAAATCTTCTAAAATGGTCCCTTATGGTGGACCTTGGTACAAGCCTCCCACCTTCACAATAGCATGTGCACAAGCACCTATACTTTATCAATTCCAATTGATTAGCAACAACCTCCTCTTCCATGTGAAGTTCCTTTCCCCACATTTCTAGACAATTTGAAGCATGCACAAGCCTAGTGGGCTCCATTATAACAAAGTCCTTCAAAACCACAAAAAACACATTATTTTGAATCAAGGATTTCATAATCAAATCTTTGTAGTTCACATTCCAACATTGTGTATCATGAAAAACATGACAACTTATTCCAAGAAACCGATTCATGAAAGAATTATAGGCATAATTGTTTGGTGTACACACCCTTGTTTTATGCCCCTTGACATGAGCTTTCTGCTACTACCATTTTCCTTTGAAACATGGCAAATAAATGAATTAGTTGGACTTGTTCCTTTTGTTTAGCGCTACATCCTTTGATTTTGCCCATCCTTCTACGTGGTAAGGGGCTTTTCCTTTGAATTTTTGGTAAACTAAATGGATCTCCTTTGATTTTTGGGCAACACTATGATCATAAATGGGAGCCCATCCCTTGAATGTGCATAACTTTGATATAAGAATCTCCCATTCCTCAAGCCAAGTAAATAATTATCGTTCCATATGTACATGTTAGTCACATTTCCTTTGAAAACATGTTATGTAATTTTGATTAGTTCATTGTGTGGGCCATGACTCATAAGAAGATGAGGAAAAAATGATGTATCATTACAAAATACATCATTATTTAAAACACTTTCACCTCTCACAACCATTTGAGAATTATTGGACTCGTATCAATTAGAACAATATTTTCTTCATTATAATTCCAAGACGTTCATAAAAAAGAAATATCATTATTGTCTTGCACACTTGCACTTCTTTCAATTGTTTCACAACTAATTAAGTTAAATTGGCTGAACAAAACTTCCCTTGTCATTGGCCCAAAACACTTATCAATAAAAATTATTTAGTTCTTGAAAAGTCAATGCGTTCAAATAATATTTTACTATTTTGTGCTAGACCATTATGGTGGATTTATTATATGTGAGAACATGATGCATTTGTTGTGGACAACCAACGTTTGAATAATGTTAGTTCGAGGTAGTTCACTAATGTTTTGATTTTTGTTTATGAGATCTCCTATAATGAAGATCACATTTGTTTTTTGAATGGTACTTCAATGCTCATAAGTCACCTTCACTGTAGGGTCCCCTAAACTTGCTAAATTACAAAATCTTGTTGTTAGTCTAAATAATCTTCCAACAATGTAATATGTGCGAGTTGATTTTTTTGGGTATTTGGGGTTGTGATAGATTTTATCATAACAATTCGTAACCACTAGATTTAACTTTATTTATGTTACATTATTGTCAAAGAAAAATCTTGCATGGGATCATATATCTCCATCTTTTGAAATGATCATTATATGTCATTTAGACTTATTTAAAACTACATATTGAAATATGTGCTAACAATATTTCCATTGAAGCAAAAATGTTCAAAAAAATTTAAAGCTTGTTTTTTATGTTGTTCCTTCATCAGTCAAGCATGTTCTAAAAGAAAAATAAACTTTTGGATTATGCAAGTAGTTTGAACACTTTCATGTGTACAATGTGATGTGGCTAATGTGTCAAAATATTCACATTTGTCAAAGAATAGTTGAATATGCTTTTGACATGGCCACATCTTGGAACATGTCAAAGAATATTCAATCCATGCTAGGTCAGTGTGTCAGATAATATCCTCCTAAATATTCTATAAAATATTACTCTTGTTCATGTTCACCTATTCATGCTCATGCTCATATGTTCATGAAATAACATCCCCAAGTAGTGTACAAATTAAAATGGTTTCATTCAGTTGCAGATGCTATATCAAGATTGCTAGATGTTACCAAACCATGAAAGTCCCATATGAAACCACAAATGTTTTTTTGTTCTTACTATAGCTTGTTTAACTACATGAAATTCATGACTACCTTGCCATTGGAAATTTTTTGATGCAGTATTCACAAGAGTATATGAAGAAATTAGTTTCCAAAGCCATGTTTTTCACATTACTTCAAGGCCAACAATATAAACAAAGGCATGATTAGGTGCTTGAGATGTTTACATCAAAACCAAATCCCCATAGTTCTATAAGAAATGCACCAAGGTGTGGGAGGACATTTTTCTATAGACATAACCATTATGCACAAGGATGTCTTACAATATTGTCAATCTTGTGATGATTACCAATGTATCAGAAATTTGGTAAATACCATCATTGCAAAATTGGTGACCACATTACCAACATAACCTTTCATGAAGTGGGGGTTGGATTTTATTGGCCCCATCAAGCTTGGTAGTTGTTATACCATAAATAGGTACAATTTGGTAACTATCGATTATGCTATGAAATCAATGGAAGTTGAAGCACTCGAGATCAATATGGTTGTAATCACAACCAAGTTGATTTATGAATTCATCTTTACCAGATTTGGATTCCCATTTACATTGGTGAATGATATGGGTGTGCATTTCATCAATGTAACAATTGAAATTTTCACTACCCATTTTTTGATGAAACAAACTTGTTCCATCACTTACTATCCAAGGGCAATGACCAAGTTGAATCCACCAACAAGCTAATTGGATTGTTGTTGATTAAGCTAGTTAATGACAAAAGAAAAAATTGGGATGAACATCTTTATACAATTCTCTATGTCTACATGACAACATTCAAAGTGATAACAAGCCATACCCTATTGGTTTATGGACTCCACCCCATGATGCATACAAAATATTTGCTTGATACCAGCAATTCCCAAACCTCCAAGGACTTTGCCCCAATCAAAGTTTTAATAGATTGTCAAAATTGTAAAGGTTAGATGAGTCAAGGCAAGAGGTAGTTGAGAATAAAGAAAAACATCAATGAAATCATGCTCTTTGGGCACCACAACATTATAAGAATAAATCTTTTTCTATGGGGGATTATGTCTTATGGTTCCCAAAGACAAAGAAAACATAGGAAAATTCAAAAAACAGCAGTTTGGATCATAAATTATTCAATATTGTTTGTTTAAGAATATTGTTTTACTGGTCACAGTGGAGAAATTTGATCCTAACCCCATCTCAATCAATGTCACAAAAAATTACAATGCTTCAGGTTTTTTGGATTTAGCTACCAAACGATTGAAGCTGAAATACAATGGGAAAGGGATGAGATACTTGGGACATCACACGAAATTTTTTCGAACTTGACACCATGGAAAATAATGCATGGGTTTTTTTAGGGTATACTTGGACAGAAGTTGGATCAGAAAAAAGCCCATATATCATCATTACTAGTCCCACAAGTGCATGTCACTTAAAACCCCACAAGTTGTTCAATAAGGTAACTTGCCATCCATGGGAATTTGGTATACGTGAACCACCTCCAACAGTAGGACCATTTCTTGGCCCAGTTTGTGAGTAAGCTCAATGTTTGTAATTTGGTACTCAGATATGATATCTTCATAAGTACTGAGAACTTCTCCATACTTATGATTTAAATCAATTGAGAGGTGATCTGATAACAGGGTTATCAACATATTTCAGATCCAATGACATAACAGCAACCAATTGGCAAACCGTGAAAAAGATGAAACCAACCATAGAGTAAAAGGAAAACAAGACAAACATGAAACTGAGTAGCAGTTTTGACAACAGCAACATGTACAGTATTGAGTACTGCCCACCTACCATAACATCACACTGACTTCATCAGCTCAACAGACAACCAAGATTCAGCTCCAAGTTCCCAGAATCACATTGCAAGTCAAAAACTGTGACAAAGTCAGCAACACGGCCATGCTCATGTAATGCTAGGTTCCATTGAAACTTGTTCCATAAGGATAGTAAATTTATTGATGACTGCAGGCAGTAATCAGGTGAGATCAGAGGTCTAGAAACTGACAGAAAGTAGTTTCAAGCCCCCTCACCTGTCACACTCAAAGTGAAAATATCCAATCAAAATGCTCCAGTTCACATAACACCAGTACTGAAAAACTGTTAGTGTACAGGGTGCACACTTGCTGTCTCAAAGAGCTTCTGGGTATCCTGGGTTGAATCCTCTACCTCAGCTGTGGCCAAGATCTCTGCAGGAACTCCCACTGCATTCTCTGAGATCTCACTCTTCTCTTGTTCTAGATCTGCACTCAGGTATGCACTTGCAGCATCCACCTCACCAGGCTCACCATTCAACACATTCTTGACTTCTTTACTCTCTGTTTCCACTTCAATATCTTCCATCTCAGGATTATCTCGGGAGCTGTTACCATTCATCTGTGCTTTCTTACTTTCAACTTCTATGCCATCCTCCCTTGCCTCTCTTGCCATCCTCTGAAGCTTCAGGAAGTTTTCCTTCTTTGCCTTGAGATCTTCAATGCTCTTGGCAGCATCTCCAATGATAGTTGGGGGAGAAAGAGCAACCTTTTCAAAAGAAGTGAGTGCATCCAAAGACAGTGAGATTCTCTCCTTCTCCCTGCCTTTTGGAGCTTGTGGGGCTCTTCCCTTCTTTCCCTTTCCCTTTCCCTTCACCCCATAGCCCGCAAACCAACCTTCCAACTCCTCATCATTCCTGTTCTTCTTACACTGGATCACGTCACCCACGCCTTTAGGTGCCAGAATCTCAGCCTTTTGTGATGGGGCAGGAGTCTCCTCTGGTGTGTGTGAATATTTCTGCAGATAAGATGAAAGCTGGTCACACAAAATAATTTCATCTGTGTAAGGCTCCACAAAATTCAGCAGCTCTCTCTGCTTTCGCACCTCATCCCTTTCTCTCCTCTCAGCTTCCCTCTTCTTGTATGCTAGCTTCCGCTCTACAGCTCGCTGCTCTTTCCACTCATGCTCTCTCTCCCAGAACTCATCCTCCTTGGCCTGAAATTCTGCCCTCAATTCCTTCACCTCATCCCTCAATGCTTTCATCTTTTCAAATGCAGCATTCCTTTCATCAATCAGGGCTGGAATATCAACTGTCTGTGAGGCTTCCTTCTCCCGGATATCAGCCAGGATCTTGCGCTGCTGTTGCTCTTGATCCTTCAAGCTATTGAGGAGTTGGTCCTTCTCCTTGATTTTCTCCACCAATGCGGATCTTGAACCTTCATCATGGGACATGTTTTCCATCTGATTGGTGTAGTCCTTCACAAAGTCCCTTGACTTTGTGAGATCCTTGATCTGTTGCAGAACCTTCTTCTCTTCCTGAAGAGTCAATGAAGTGTGACTCAATCGGTACTCAAGTTTTTTAATTTCCTCATCAATCTGCTCGACTCTAACATAAGGAAGTTTATCACGAAGAGCCCAAGCTTCACCACGCCTCCTCTCTCTCTCTCTGTCAGCAATCTCAAGCTCCTCTCTCAGAGCCTTTTTAGATTCAAGAACCCCTCGAAATGTGGCACTGAGATCACTTAGCTGGCTACGGGCATCCAAGTGCTCCTGTGATGTGAAGTGCTTGTTCTGTTGCTTTCTGTCAAGTATGGTCTTTATTTCATGCACTCGAACCTGTGCTGCATCCACTTGTGAATAAAGTTTAATAATTTGCTCATCCAATGCTGCCCTGTTTGGCCGCTCCAACCTCTTTACTCTTCGGTTGGCTGCTGCAATATTCTTTTCTGGTGCTGGGGCTGCCTCTAGCTGCACTGCAACTGTTTCTATGACTCCTACCATGGTCATAGCAAGAGCCCTGGGTATCCAAACAATATTGTTTAGAGCCAAAAACAATTACACCGGGCAGAAGCAAAGAAACAAACATTGCTCATGAATTGCAGCAGTACTGCACGGAAAGCATTGAGAAGTCTATGAGGAAATGCAAAAATCAAATATCGACATATTGACTCACAAGCAGCGAAGGTAAGGAAACAAGGGCGCAGAAAGCATGCAGAAAAAATAGTTTTGTGCATGTTTAAAAGACCCATAAAAAAGAGCTCCTTGAAACATGCACAAAACTGCAAACACTCAAGGCCTAAAGTACAAACGGATTCTTCCGCCCAGAGCAATCAGGCAGCTATAACATCCTTTGTGACAAAATAACTAACACCCGATTGCACGAAAATCGCAGCAGTCTTCGGCGACATCAAAGACAAAGAAGAAAAGGGGAAGAGATTGAAGTTCAACAACCACATAAAAGGAAAATAAGCCAAAGAAACGGGGAAAAGGAAGTAAGGAACAAAACCGGATCTAAGTAACAGATGGAAAGAAGCGGCGAAGACGAGCAACTCAGCCAGTCGCCTTGGAAAACGCTCGGCAGAAGCAACAGCAGCAGCAGAATGAAAGGTAGATCTCAATAAAGAAACGACACGGTCTCGGAGCTCAATAGACCCAGAACAACCACCCCCCCCCTCTTCGACTCACAACTACGAGCCATCCAACACCAGAGAAGACGAAGCAAAACGGTGGGTGAAAAGGATGTGTAGCTGCTAAAGAACCCACAGAAAGGAGCGACGGAACCATGGAATTTGCATATATCAACAAAAAAAAAAACCTAACAAAACCCAGAACAAGAAGAAGGAACTAAGCATGACCAACAAGACGCGGGAAATGGAGAACCCAAAAAGAGAGCACTGGAGCAGCAATCCGACGAGCACGGCACAACAGTAGAGCACATACCTCAAGCCGCCAGAGCTTGTATCGGCGCGACCCGAGAAGCAAAAGAAGAGAAACGACGACGACAAAGCACAGAAGAGTCGCAAACCTCGCGAGAAAGCGCACAAATACGAAACCCTTGGAATAGAAAAACAGAGACGGAAGGGAGACCGACGAGGACAGGAATTAGGGTTTCCTGGGGAGAGCGGCTTGACATTTTTCACATATAGGATTTTGACGGCCGATTCTGCATACACTACTTTTAAGGCGTCTTACATTGCAGGAGAAATCCTTCTAGATAAAATCGCCAGTTTTGACATAAATGCTATCTATTAAGAAACCACAGATCTAATTTTAGCAGAATCTGCCATCAAAACTTCCTTTATCCTAGTAAGGCGCCCACTAGGGCGCATTCTGCAGCTAGTTTGCCTTTAGGTTTCGGCCTTGCCCTAGAGGCTCCCTAGGATGAAGAATGCCTCGGGGAGTGCTTTATGTCGTACATTAAATTCAGGTGGGAGACTGTTAAGCCCCTTTTCCACACTCATTAATATGGACAAATCGGCCTGCCTTGTCAATTCTGCAGGTGGCCAACTTTGCTGCCCTCCTCTCACCTTCCTCAACCCTCCCCAGTGCCCACTGTGGGATTCCTGCCTATAGTGCCAGAGAGCGGGCTATCCAGGACGGATTCCGGCTCCCAGCTCATCACCAAGTGACTTTCTGGGAACCAGAATCCACCATGGGCAGCGGACTGTCTCGTCATAATAATCTCGGGCCGGGCACTTCCACTATACAGAGGGCATTTCAGTTTCTAAAATGACCTTTGTACAAGGGGAGGGTCTGCCTCCCCTTGTAATTATTGCAATTATCACCTTTGTCTTGTTACACACTTTCAGCTGATGCCTCAAGGTATTTCAGCTTCGACCTCGGGCTTTGCATCAGTGTTGGGCGGGTATTTGACTTTGGAATGTTAACTGGGTCCGGGTGCATTAAGGATTTTTTTTAAAGAATCGCCCGGGCCCAAGTTTTAGAAACTAGTGATGAGTGGATATGAGCCAAGGGCAAGGATTCAGTTACATGATTGAATCAGGTATATAGCCCGATTAATTGAAAAATACTCAGATGGGTATACCTAAGTTACTTGACCATGTTATTGACAAATCCCTTTTTGACAACTGGGTTCAGGTCTTTGACAAATACAAAGCCTTGTGTCTTTGCATTTTTTAGGAAGTAAATATGTACAAAACCCATTTATAAGCTGGAGTCTTCGACAAATACAAAGCTCAGGTCCAACCCAGGTTTTTGCACTTTCAAATAGCTAAGAACATGCTACAAGAAGAAAATAAACAACCTCAATTGAGGTAGGGTCATTGATGTTTTTTGAAGTTTTTGAACTAAAAAAATTTCTACGTGCATTTAAACAACTAAACTCTTCTAAAGATCAATACTGAATATTGAATCGGATTGAATCTTTTTTGTCATGTTATACCTAGTTGTAGGTTCTAGGAAACTGTTTTTAAAATCATTTCTGAATAATGAATTAGACTAAAAAATTTCTGTCATGTTATACTTTATTTTAGGTTTTAAGAAACTCTTCCTTCATTCCATCTTCCATTTAGTCCTCAAATCCCATCCATCAAACTATCAACAAACTGAAAATAAAACAAACTCACAAACAACTATCAAACAAGACACATAAAAACAAACACCCAACATTGGGAGCAACCAACATGTAATTTGATTTCTAAAATACATAGAAGCCACACACTAAACATCCAAGACCAAAAACACAAGACTTCCAAAATCAAAATCAACAAATTTCCAAAATCAGATAATATAGTAGACTTCTAAGACTAGAAATAGTAGACTTCCAAGACCAAATATAATAAAATTCCAAAAGATATAGAAGCCAACCAAAACATTTAGTTGAAACTTGAAATTTGACACTTAAGACTTGAGACATAGAAGACATTATATATTTTAACTTCACATCAAATATCAAACTTGCAAGAGACAAAGAATCCACATACATACACCTAACATCCACAAAACATGATATCCCTACAACACATCTATGAAATAAAAAAGATAAACCTTTGAAAAAACATAAGAAACATTAACCAACATATTCAAGATTGAAAACATTGAAGACACAAAATAAATTTAAAACATACACCTAGAAGAAGCAGATGAAAGAAATACCCGTAAATCTCTATGCAACCATGTGAATTTTCGCATCACTAGATATAAGCACTCACAAGCCTGCAAGCCTTTATGGAATTTCGTTGATTTCCCCACCATTAGATGCAATGAATTAGCGGTCCCACAAGTCCCAATGTCACCTCGTTGATTTCCCACTAGTGGATACAATGACTTGTGAGCTCACAAATCCCTATGTAACTTCGTCGATTTCCCCACCACTTGCTACAACATAACTGCATGCCCACAAGTTCCCCAAATAACCCCATCAATTTCCCCCTCCACTAGATTCAACAAACTCATGGACCCATAAGTCCTTATCTAACCCCATTGATTTCCCCCACCACTATATATAATGCACTTGCAAGTTCACAAGTCCCTTCATTACCTTAGGCATTTAACTACGATTGGATATGAAAGGTTATATGTCTTGCACAAAACATAAATGGAAACCTTGACATTCTATATTTTAAACTTAAACCCAAGTAACCAACAAGAACACCATGAAAAACAAGGACCAAATAATACACCAAGAAATTATCAACCCTTCATAGTGTGGAATCATGGATTAATTTGCCTAAAATTTTAAACCATGACAAACGATTCAAGCAAGGTGCAAAACAAAAGAATTCAAATAATGAAATAGAACCAAATTCCAAAGTAAGAGACCCAAGACACAAAGCTACCAAAAGTAGATTGTTTTTCCCTTTGAACCTTCATTGCTTTGTGTGTGCCTTCAATCAATAAAAACTTACAACAGCAAGGCACAAAATAAAAGAATTGAAAGAATGAAATAGAACCAAACTCCAAAGTAAGAGACAAGACACAAAGTTGTCGAAAGTAGGAGAGTAAAAAGTTCTTCCCCTTGAACCCTTTTTGCTTTGTGTGTGCTTTCCATTAAGAAAAACTTGAAGGAGCAAGGTGCAAAACAAAAGAATGAAACTAAAACCAAACTCAAAAGTTAGAGCCCAAAATGTTGCCAACAATCACCAAATATCTATTGGAAACCCTTGTCCTCCATTAATGAAACACAACAAAACTCCAAAATTAGGGACCAAAAATGTTGCCAACAATCACCAAATAGATGACATGAAATAAAATGATTTAAACAAAAAAAAATACAAAGCTCTAGAACCACTTACCTTTTTATAATTCAATGGGTTCTATAGCATCCATGTTCCCATAAACGAAAATTGATTTGTCCTAAAACCTTTAGTAGTTAGTAATTTTCATTCATAGTTTTGATGATACATTGATAAAAAGCTCAAAATGAATGTTGCAAGTTGTAAGCTATTGTGGAAAATGAAAGAGACATGTGCATTCCAGACTGTAAACACAAAGTACAAACCACAAGCTCCTTAATTTTAACCTTACTATGTTGAAAGGGTATAAATTGGGTATTAAAAGGGTATCCAATTTTTTGGGGGATACCCTTCCCATTATTTCCCTTCATATTGGCTATGATTATAACTATTTGAATTTATAAAAGTTTTGGTTATGAGGTGAAGGCAAGTACCAACTTTTTAAAATGCTTGGGTACAAGGTGGGGCCAATTTTTTAAAAACTCAACACCTAATATATATATATATATATAAGATGTGATGGACATATATACCTTGGATAAACCTTGATTAATATCTAATGAACCCTCAAATACCCACTCAACATTCTTCTGCACTACCAAATGATGCATATTACAATTTAAACTTCGAGCTTTGCCTTTGGTTCATATGGTGTAATGCCCTACTACCAAGGCACTACCCTATAGATAAAACTTAACTTGGGCTTTGCCTTGTTTCACATTACCAAATGGTGAAAAATAATGAGTTTTTTTTTGGGGGGGGGGGATTAATCATTCAATAGTTTGTTGAAACGTTTTTATTTTTCTATTAAATGACATGCAACATAGTGGGTAGTTTTGTAATCTATAGGTTAGATCAAATGTCCATTACAATTCCAAAAGATTTTCATATGTTCACATCATTGATTGTAATCTTGACAGTCTTTTTTTCAAGAAGTGCAATTGTAGTTCTATGTAACTAGCACCCTATTTTGTATCATTATTTTTTTGCAATCTATGGAAGTTAAAATGATTGGGAGATTTTAATGATAGTGTAAATTGGGATGATGTTATGTTCACTTTACATTGTGCCCATATGAAACACATTTGAATGACTTGCCAACAAGGTTTTGTTAGTTTTTTCTGTTAAAGTTTTGGATTCCATGCATTGCATTTTGTTTCATTTCGCCTAAAATCATGTTACTTTTTTATGTTTATGGAATCTAATCAAGCTTTGGTGTATAAAAAAGGAGTACTAATGAACTTCTTGATCATCTATAACACTATTTCAAATGAAACAATTTCATTGTTAGAGTGTTAGAAATCAAGATCAGTGAAGAATTTGACCCAAAGCAAGAGACATCAGATCAAAGTAGCAAAATGGTGCCTTCAACAACAAAACCAGAAGATTTTTATGTTAAACCAAATATGTCATTAGAGGATAAGGTTTATCTAGAAACCTATTATCATCATAACCAAGCTAATATTGAAGTGGATGAAACATCGGCCAAAATACAAATATAGAATCTTTAGATAGCAGGTTGAACTTTGATTGGAGAACAACTTGTTAAGTTGAATTTAGGCACAAAGGCAAATCCACATTATAGTTCAAGGTTAATGCATAATTGACAAAGAAGAAAATTGAGGAGCTTCAGATGTTATTTAAGGAGTTCAAAGATGTGTTTACTTGGACTTATAAGGATTTGAAAGGCAAACCTCCATAATTGGTTCAACACAAAATTGAATCAGATGCCTCAATACCACCAACACATCAAGTAAGATACAAATTGAACCTTAACTATGTTAAACTATCAAACATGATATTGACAAACTATTAGCAACGTCATTCATTCAACCAATAGAGGAGGTTACATGGTTATCACCTATAGTGGTAGTGCCTAAGACAACTGGAAATTTAAAAATCTGTGTGGATTTCAAAAAGTTGAATAAGGTAACCAAAAAAAATCCTCATGCTTTACCATTCTTTGATGGAGTACTAAACACTATAGCATGGCATGAAGCCTATTCATTTTTAAATGGATATTTAGAATACCATCAAATTTTTATAGCCCCTACAAATAGATACGAAACAACCTTTATAATAGATTAGGGAGCTTTTGTTTGGATGGTGAGGCCATTTGGTGTGAAAAATGGGCAAAAACTTTCCAGAGAGTAGTCAATAGAGCTATAGAGAGTACTTAGACAAGTTCATGAAGATATTTCTAGATGACTTCACAGTCTGTAATGATATGGAGTCATTTGATGAAACTCAGACTTTGCTTTCAAAATTGCATAAAATATAAAATCAATCTTAACCTAGAGAAATGTGCTTTTATAGTATTTTCAAGATTGATTTTAGGGTTCATAATTTCCAAGGAAGGAAAAATATTAGACCCTAAGAAAGTTCAAGTAATAGTGAATATGCCAGTACCTATAAACCCACAACAGATTCAAGTCTTTAATGGTATGGCTTAATTTTATAGATGTTTCATCAAGAACTTTGCCTTTATCATGGCACCAATCACAAAGTTGATGAGGAAAACAAAGCCCTTTATCTGGACCATAAAGTGTTAAGAAATTGGGATTAAATTAGGCAAAAATACATGGAAAAACCAATTTTGATACCTCCAAATTAGCAATTGGAATTTCATGTGCACGTAAATACATCATTATTGGCAATAGGTGCAATGTTGGCACAAAACCCGATTGGTAAGTATGACAAATTTATAATATATGCCTCTAGATTACTAAATAAAACAGAGCAAAACTATATTACTATAGAGATAAAAACCTTAGTAATGGTTTATGTTTTGCATAAGTTCAGACTTTTTTGTTGGGAAACAATTTTTTTTTAATGTAAACCACATGGCTTTAGTATATTTGGTCAATAAACCATTAATGTCTGGAAGGATAGCCAGATGGTTATTATTATTTTGGAATATAAATTCACAGTAGTTTATGAGCCTAGTAGAACACATGTGATAATGAATGTTTTATCGAGATTACTAGATAGTTCAAAACCATTGGGAATTCTAGACCAAATTTTGGATGCAGGAAGTGAAAAGCTACTTAGAGATAGGTCATATGTCATAAACTCTAAACTTAGTTCAAAAACAGAAGTTGGCCAGAAATGACGCACTCCCAAGTCCCTTGTTGAACCCACTTGAAGGTCCAACTATGTGTAGTTGCGGAAAGTTGGGACTTGAGGGGCGCTCCTGACTTCCAGCACTAAAGAGGGGTAGAGGGGCGTGCTAGAAGTCCCGAGAGTTAGACTAGGAAGATGGACTAGAAGATCAAGCTTGAATCTGCATCCAAGACCAATATTGTAGTAGTTACAACCAAATTTTTATATGAGTATATTTTGACCACATTTGGAGGTCCTTTGACCATAGTTATAAATCAAGGAGTACATTTCATCAATGATATAACAAAACATCTAACAAATTTTTTTTTGTTAAAATATGTCAATTTAACTACCTATTATCCACATGGCAATGGACAAGCAGAGTCTACTAACAAAGTCATTGGTAGATTATTGACCAAGTTAGTTAATGAAAAAAGAACAAATTGGGACAAGCATTTGTCCACAATTTTGTTAGTCTATGGTTTACATCCTTTAATGCCAATAGAATATGTTCTATAAGCTATTAGTGGGGACCAAAAGATGCATAACCAACTAAAGTATTAATTACTAGATTATAGAGTTGGAAAAGTTATAGGAGAATAGATTGGAGGCTCAAAATAATGTTGGAGCAAACTAATGGAGTAGATTTTTGTGGAATCAATAAAAACACACAAATAAAAAGTTCCAATTTGGCGATTATGTTTTGTGGTTTCCTAAGGGAGAAAAAACACACCCGGGTAAATTCAAAAAAATATGGTTTAGTCCATTCAAGGTACAATATTACTTACCCAATTATGTTATTATTCTTGTTTATGTTACAAATTTTGAACCAAACCCAGTATTGGTCAATGTTAACAAGTTGAAACCATACAAATATGTGGATCAAACATTGAAAAGAATTCAAAATTCAAAGAATTAAATGTCTTTATAGTCCATAGATTCAAACCACATGGAAGAGAAATATGATGAAAATATAGAATTTCAGATAAAAACAAAGATCATTGGTATTGATCAAACAATAGCATCAAAAGGAGCCTTAGTAAATCTTATGAGTTAGCATGTTATGAAAATATTCAAATACCATGAGTACATAGTTTCACAATCACTAGATTATAGGTTAGATAAGTCTATCACATCAAAATAAAACTCTGTCGATTTGATGATTCAACATGAGACATAAAAAGTTTGTAATGTAGACAACACCAGGTCATCAAATTTAGAGTTGTCATCAAAACAACCTACTGCCACGTCCATAAAGTTACATGGTCACCATGCATTAACTATAACCCATACTGTTGTCAGTATGAACTTTAATAGAAGATGACAAGTGTAAAAAAAACAAAAAAAAACACAAATCATTAAGACATTAACCCTAAAGTGAAAAGTGAGACATCACTTCACGAAACAAGATGATTACATTTTAGAAAGTGGCAAACAACATAGCGTCTCTTCCTTTTCATTTTCTGTAAACAAGTCTCTATCATTTTTTGTCTCCAGAATGAATATAGAATAAAGTTTTGGTGAGAAAGTGCAAAAACAATCTAAAGAAAGATTACAAAAGTTGAGAGAAGGAAAACAAGAGACAGAGAGAACAACAGAATATTGCCTTTACAATCTAGGTTTCCAAAAAGAGGTATATCATTTCCTTTTCTTATTTATTCTTCTTCTTCCTCTCAGAGATCTTCTACATTATTTAAGTTTGAAAAAAATTTGAAGCAAGTAGAAAAAATGATAGAGATTGCAAGGAAACTTTGAAGAGATACAATTTCAGGAAGCCCAAAAGAAAGGTAGGTATAAGTGAGCAAGTTGGTTCAATTTCCATTTCTGCCTCGAAAGAGGAGAAGCAGAAGGACGATTTGCAACAATATCAAGCAACGCCATCCACAAGAGGAGCCTACCTAGGAACAAATTTAATGAAAGTCCACATTCCAAACAAGAAATGCACTAAAAGAACAAATCAATAAATAATGGTGTTAAGGGAGTAATTACTTGTGGTAATTATTAGTTGGTATATTTCTATTTACTTAGTTACTGTTTTAGGAATTATTAGCTAGATTACATAGTTTTTATCACCATTTGAATTTGAATAGAACATATGACTATTTTTTGTGGAAGATATATCTTGGAAGAAGAGGAAGAGATGAAAACCCATGATATCATTGTAGAACATGGAGCTTTAATGAATTATGAAATAAATTTAATTTAATTTTTGAAAAAGCTTTGTTTTTATGGTTAGAATTCGTCGTTTTGGTGTTTTGATCATACTTTCATTATTGGATTTAAATTTTGTAACTAGTCATAAGTAGATATGAATGAAAAAACTTTGTTATTATTAGTTAAATTGCATTTTCATTCAAATTTTTTACTTGAATATAGGATTAAAGATTTTGTATTTACCATTTGGTGACCATTCTAGGGCCTGAATGCAAAGTGAATTTTAGAATGTTGTTTATGTCTTGTTGTTGAAATTTTTGTTTTTATAAAGAGATAATGAACTTCAGTTTCATTTTTTGCATTTTTTTTCAAATCTTGATCATAATTTGTTTTTTAGGAAGCTGATCCAAATAGAGTAGCTAATTGTGAGGATTTTGTTATAATGTAAAAGTTTGTTTAGATTTGAATTAGGATGTGGAAAGATGGAAAATCAAATTGTAACTAAAAGTTTGAGGACACAATTAAATCAAATTATAGTACACAAACAAATGGAAAGTGGCACTATCATTAGCAACAATTTGAGTGTAGATCATGTAGGTTAACGGTTTGAAACACCTATAAGAGTTTTTCAGACAAAACATAGACATCCATGGACAGAAGAGCGACTTGCAGGCCATAGAACACCTCAAGCAAAACTAATTATTCTTCGTGAAGTGTAAACTAGTGAAGCATAAAGGTGCATTAATAGTTTGTTGCAAAGTTCTAGGAGGGACGAACGTTAGATTGAAAATGTAGATTCACATGTTGAGTTTAAATGAAGGAGTCAAAAATCTAAAGCTTGACAAAGAGTTGTATTGGAATCAATAGATATGATACAACAACATATCTCTGATGCTTTGATTCAAGAAGAAGAATAGAGATTCAACAAGTTAGAAAGGGAGGAAGTAGTACCAAGGTTTAGATATGCTTCACCTCTTTATTATTAAGACGATCAGGATAATGAAAAGTTTGAACAAAGAGCTCAAAATTTTGAACCTTCGATTCATTATGTCGTTGAGCAAGAAGCCACAACTTAGGGTATTAAAATGTCTAGAGGAGTTGAACCGGTACTTGTAACTAGACAAGAAATTATAATCTTACCAAGAGTAGAACCAACAATAGTAGAAGGTGTTCCTATGGTTGTAAGAGTGAGGTACAATGAACCCAAATTTAATGAATAGAATGGAAGCATAGTTAGAGGAGTTCCAAGGGATTAGAGTAAAAGAATTCACAGTGTGAATAGAGCTCCAAGACCTAATTCTCCACGTTGCACATACTGCCATCAAATTGGACATCAAATTAATGAATGTCCATTTATTGAAAATAATGCGAGGCAAGGATTTGTTAAACATTTATAAAATTTGAATTTGAAACTTGAAAGAGTAGGGAATCATGGACATATTGAACTAAATGGTATGTGCCATGAGAGGGCCAAAATTCCATATAGACTTAGAAAATAAATCTAAAGAAAAAAAGAGTGGAAATGAAAGCTCGGATTATGGAAGATGTAGTACTTGTTTATATAGCTCCTATATTAAGTCTGTTGCATCAAAATCATATTGGAGTTAGTTATGCATCAACTTCAAATTTTAGAATGGAACTAGTAAGATTTGTGCCATTATACTATGTGGCAATGCCCCAATTAACTATCTAGTTATTCACAACTTGTCGATATATAATTCATAGATAAATAAATAACTAAAATACTTTAAAATATTTTGTTACTTAAAAATCTAGTTGAATTATACATAATGTGATTAATGTTTTAAAAAATAATAAAAATTTAAGAACTAAATTTTTATTAAAAAATCAATTATAAATAATGAACTAACAATTGTAATTGAAAAATAAATTTTATGATTTTAAAATTTTTAAATATTAAACTAGTTACATTAATTACCATATAATTACATTAATTGTTGGTCAAGTAATTTTTTTCTATTAGTAATTATTAACTAGAAATATAATAATTTTCTAAAGATATCATTAATTTTTATGATTACAATAAAATTATCGTAAAAATATTTATCATAGATATACAACTAATTTTTTTTTAAAAGTTAAATTATTTTATAATAAATCTTGGAATTAGAATCCTTACAATCATGATTTTAACTACATTATAATTTTTCCAAAAAAATCATTAAGATTTAAAGTTATAAATTACAGATTATGAATAATTATGTTCAATTAAGAAATAATTATGCATATACTACAATTAATTTTTATCTGAAGTAATTACAATGATTTTAAAGTAATGTAATATTATTATTGTAATCTATTTCTTTTATTATAAGAATATAAATTATACAATACAAAAATCTATGTTGTAACAATAATTATTTAGTATAACTCATAATTTATTATTATTATTATTTATAATTATTTATAAAAGTGATGTATTATTATAATTGGTAAATACAAAATCTCTAATCTTATATTTTGGTCCAAAATCTGAATTGAAATTCAATAAAACTAATACTAACAAAATATGTTCATTCAGATTTACTTAAATTTAGTTCCAAAATTAAAATCCAGTAATGAAAATATGATTAAAAAAACCTAAAATTAATAGTTTTGACTATGGAAACAAAGCTTTTCCAAAAATCAAAACATATTTCTTTCATACTCCATTAAAGCTCTATGTTCTAAAATGATGCAATGGGTCTTCATCTTTTTTTTTTCTCCAAAAATATATTTAAAAAAACATAGTCCTATGTTTTATTCAAATTCAAATGGTGATAAAAATTATGTAATATAGTTAATAATTTTTATAAACAGTAACTAGGTAAATAAACATATACTAAGTAATAATTAACACATGTAACTACTTCCTTAACATTAAAATCACCAAGTTTAGAAAATATGTTCTAGCTCCAATGATTCCAAAATATAGCAGGATTCCTAACTTTTTTTACTTTCCTCTTGAGCTAGTTGCCAAATTTGGGTAAGTCCTTTTGTGGATGATCACCAGACCACCTACTTCACAAAATTGAAAACAAATAGCTGTGGATACCTTGTTTGTAGATAGCTGTTATACATCGAACTCTTATTCACTTAAGATAATTAAGAAAAAAAAATCAAACCACCAAATCCAACAATCCCATTAGCCTGAATTTTTTTTCTTCAAGCCCCTTTCTACCATTTCCATTGGTCCTCTAAACTTCTCACAAACATACAAAACCCTATTACACAAAATCTAGCAATTTCATTGGCCATAACATGTTTTCTTTGCATCTAGATGCAAGCCTATTCAA
>Ga0209611_10005143_pt1 | contig 22101 bp, 17 predicted proteins | sample S1TSphgellanicum_3_FD_187693 | JGI IMG/M metagenome (GOLD analysis project Ga0209611, IMG submission 187693) | Host-associated microbial communities from peat moss isolated from Minnesota, USA - S1T2_Fc - Sphagnum magellanicum MG (SPAdes) (version 2) | ecosystem: Host-associated > Plants > Peat... | reverse complement strand
TTTTTCGTTTTTTTTTTTTTTTTGGTCGAGGGAGATTTCTTCGCGCCAGTTCCTGTCATGGATGCCAAGCTCTGGTTGTCTGCAAGTCCACTCCTGCTGCTGCTTTTGCCATTGCTGCTGTGCATGCAAGCCTGGCCTGTAGTAGAAGGATTGCAGTTGGAGGTGACTGGCAGGACCACCAAGTGCATTGCGGAGGAGATTCAGAGTGATGTTCTCGTCGTCGGTGATTACAAGGTCGTCTCCACTTCCCAGGACGATCTTAGTGTAACTGCTAAGGTTCGCATTCTCTCTGTCTCTGTCTCTCTCGCATTGCTTGTTTTCCGTCTTTTTTTCGGATCTCTGTCTATGCATTTGTGTTGTTGCTTCTCTTTTTCCCCTTGTAAATGAGAGCGATCGGTGTTGTGATCGGTGCTGTGATCGATGCGGTCATTGCCACCTGAGCTTCTGCAATTATTTATTTATTTATTGGTTTTAGCAGGATCTGTGAGACCCTGGGAAGGTAGTTCTTACTCTCACCGGCTCTTGGAGGGAAGCGGATGGTATTTTCTGTAGTCACTGGATCTGAGCCTTGTGAATCTCAAACTTGTGTGGATCGATTGATTCCGCATTCATGGTTTGTTCTTCAGACAGAGCTTGGAAATGTGCGCTTCATTTCACTGAAGCTAAAGATCTGGCTGAAGGATGATCGGATTGTCTTCCTTCGGAATAGACTTACTAACCTAAAAGATCTGTCCTGGATTCTTTAGTTTGGAGCTGATATTGTCTGATGTTAGGTGTTAGCATGGTCATTACAGTGGCAGCCTTTTCCGCATACTGGCCAATCTTGGGCTGCATGGCTGAATTGGACTTGGCATTGCAGGTGACATCACCATATGGAAAGCAGTTGCATCATCTGGAGAATGTGCATTCAGGACAGTTTGCATTCACATCAAAGGAGTCAGGAAAGTATGTTGCCTGCTTCTGGTTGCAGAGTGCACACCCCAATGTCCATCTCAATCTTGCACTTGACTGGAAGACAGGCGTTGGTGCAAAAGATTGGGAATCCATCGCCAAGAAAGAGAAGCTGGATGTGTGGCCTCTAATTATAGCTGTGCAAGTTTTTCTTTTCAAATCAATAGTATCATTCTAGTGTTCTCTTGATTGTTTGCATGGCAGTTTTCATTGTCCAAGTGCCTGTTCTGCTAGAAAAGTCAAAAGGAGCAAGCTAGGGTGTCATTAGCTCCTCAATCATGTCAGCTCAAGTTAATTTGCTTTGGGGCTTTCAATTTGAGTGCAGGGAATGGAGCTTGAGCTGAGGCAGTTGGAGGAGGCTGTGGGGTCAATACACAAGGAGATGCTCTACTTGAGAGACAGGTAGGACGGTACAAGATCCCCATCTATTGACATTTTTAGTTGTTTGATTTCTTTTGAGTTTCCTGTCAGCTGCTACCATATGCTTGTGGAGCTGAGAGAAGTCTGCATAGTGTCAAGGGTGTATGTGAGCAATGCTTCCCAACTGTTATTGCACAGGAGAAATGCTTTTGAAAGGCATCTTGACCTGCAGAACATCAGTTGCTCAAGTTCAAATTTAGTAGTTAAAGAAAGTAGATGTACTGGCTTTATTAGCTCAATGTGGGGCTGTTAAATTTGTGGAAAATGAAAGCTTGGAATTTATGTACCTATTTATCAATGGTACAAAACTCCTCCAGCAATGAACCTTCAGTTAGCCTCCTCAATGCAAGTCCTTTTCCTTTGCTATCTTTTGATGTGATGAGTCTAAGCTTCTTTGGTGTCCTATCCACTCCAAGATACGGTCTTTTTATATTGCTGAAAAAGAAGCATCTGAAAATTTCTTTTTCAGATGGACAGAGCTCTCATTCAGTGTCATTCCAGGGATATTAGATGAGGTAAAATAGTCCTCTAATTCTGGATTGTGTCTGCAGGGAGGCAGAGATGCGCAACTTGAATGAACTTACAAATTCAAGGGTGGGATGGTTTGGAATCATGTCACTGCTGGTGTGCCTTGGTGTAGCAGGCTGGCAGTTGTGGCATCTCAAAACCTTTTTTGAGAGGAAAAAGCTCTTGTAGAAGCTTGGTCAATGCACCTCTCTCTTAGTTCCTCTTCAAGGAATGTTATGCCCTCCTAGCCTTGATTTGTAACTGAGTGGCAACATTTGGCAAATATCATAAGTTGTGTAGGTTGTAAAAAGTCCTACAGTCAATGGGGCTCAAGTCATGGCTAATTGGTATTTGCCACAATTAAACAGAAATGGGCATCTTCAATTGTGTTCAGGATGGTTGCCCTTATCAGGACTAGATCTAGCTTTTAGTGGAATTTAGATTCTTTTGGAAATGTACTGTGCAATTTGTTGGGTGTCTCCAATCCAGTTCAACACTCATGATATCCTATTATCATGCAAATGCTTGAGTAATCTTTTCTGGATGAGTAAGAGTATCTTGGGTTTTCATAAATGTACTATGAAGTTGATCCCAAAACCTTTGAACTAAATACCGGTTGTGGCAGTGCTAGTTTTGATGTTTATGGTGAAATGGATTGATGAAGTTCAAAACCTTGTTGAAGGTAGGTTTTGGTTCCTGTTATTATCTATCCAAGCAAAATGGAGTTGATATTGTGCTGCAACATATGACATAGAAAGGTACTACTGCAAATGTCCATGACTGGTTTGTCTCAGGTGATGTAGTGTCACACTGCTATCATAACTTTGTTGAAACTCAAGAACGAACATCCAATTCTTTAGCAGGGTGAAGACTTAAAGAAGATCTCTCCATTTCAGAGTCTGCAGCATGCTCGCTTCTGCATCTACTATGGCTTTCAGGAGGATCTAGGTTAGTGTATGTGCTCATATTTGGATTCAAGGTCTTGAGCCTTTAAGTGGAGGCTTGTTAGCTTCTTTGTGATTGTACTCTTAAAATTCTTGTCTCCTGTACCGCATCTTCCCTCTCTAAGCTGGCAAATTTGCAGAGTCTGTTCCTAGTCACATATCCTTCAATGAAGTGGTGAGTTTTGTCTATCAAGTGGCTCATTTAGGGTGTGATATCTTCAGTCTGAGCAGGTTGTGGCTCCTTCTTTTCACAATAGCTCTTGTTACAGAGTGTTTGTGGCTTCTCATCTGGCTTGGTATCTTTTACAACCCCATTACCACATTGGCTTGGTTGCTCTACCACTTTGCTTGAATCTGAGTGTGTGAATTTTGAGGCAATAACTTTTGATATGATTATGAATGCAGAACCTGAAATAAAGTGCTCGTTTATTTCTCTGTTTGGAGTACCTTTGTTTAAAACTGATGATTGGCACATTCTGTCTTAACATCATTAATATTATGTAAGTCTTTCCTATGTACAATTACAGTGCAATGTACTTGTAGTTTGATTTTCACAATTCTAGTAGAACAGTGAGCACACAGTTCCTCCAAATATGCTTCATAGTTTCAACACTCTTCAACAAACAGCCCCGGGTACAGTCTACTATCTGTCAAGGAAGGGAAGGCCACGGTTCAATTTACTTTCATAGTGACTTGTCAGTCACCCAAATTCTACAGTTTCCTATGTACTACCAAATCTGGGATTCTTTATGTGATGGAGAAAATTTCACAACAAGAGACAGATGTTTAAATTACACTTTTCCCAGCTTTTTTTGGTTTCAAGCTGTGTTACAGTCACAGGCTATATACAGTTCTCACATAGAAGCTGATATACTCTGTATGCTCTTCATATCCTTTCCTTGTATGTCAAGCATTGATATTTTGCTATGCTTGAAGGCATTGTTGTTTTCCCTTTTAAGGAATAATTCATTGGCTACAAGAGGGGCATGAATTCTTGCAACAGTGCACTCTCAAGTTATGCACAATTTAGTTTTGTTGTCTAGAGTCTATGTGCATCTCAGAAAATGCAAGTTAAATCCTGAAATATGTGCACTCACTGAAGTAGATTGAGTGTGAGTGAAGCTTTTATTAAATAGATAGAAAAGGTGCACAGTATATAATATATATATATATAAATCATGCATTGTTTTTGTGTATAATTTTCCTTTGCATAATCACTGTTCTCTTGATGTCTAGGAATAATATCTATTTCACCCCTCATGTTCCCATCAGCCCTTAATTGCCATTAGCTGCTGCAAATGCTGATTTGTAGGCGATGAAGAGACCCCACTTCTGCTCATCCTTGGCACATCTTTTCAGCTTACTTTGCCACCCACTCACAATGTAGTTGTAATCCTCCTGCATCCAAGGTATACTATAAGTAATAATGTCTAACATGTACTATGAATCACAATAATTTTGTAACTGCTACTTCCGAGTGTTGGCTGCGCTTAGGAACATACCTTCATCTACGTATAGCATTCTGCATTCACCTTAAATAAACAAAATCTCAATGGAAACTTAGCCTGACTTTGAACCCTTTAAACTAGGATACCCACAAAACAGAACTCCGCCATCCTGGTTCTATTTCAGAATGTAGTCATTTGACAAATTCATGTAGGTTAGGTAAAGCCATGGACCTGCTTGATTTCACAAAGTGCACTACAGCCACAATAACTTCATCAACATGTCACATAAATTCTTCAATTTCCTCTCCAATATGTATGGCTGCTCACTGTCCTAAGGAGTTGACCTCTCTCAAATTTCAATCCCTTAAAAAGGCACTTCATAAATAATTACTTCAGCTAAACATATCAAATGAAGCATAGTTCAGATTTACCTCAGAAAAATCTTCAATAAATTCATCTCGATCTTTTTCAAATGTGGCAAGTTCCTTGTTGAGGACTTCAACAAACTGCACAAGCATGATTATTTGATGAGTCCATAAACCATGTATATTTAGATAGTAAACTCAAAAATCATCTTGATGATGCCATTCACAAACATTCAATACAATCTCTGTTATCATTCACTTCATCAAATGCTTTGTAAACAATTTACCTGGGCAGTACGATCCTCGGCTTGAACATACTCAAATCCCGCATGTTCCAACATCTGTTACCAGAAGAGAGAATCCATGAGCATTTGAAATTTCAGCTTACTAATTCATTTGCCAATTACAGTGACTCCAATATAAGAGTCATGAACCCAGCAGTCTTAGAATGCATCCTGGTCTAATCTTTGTTTTACCTGTGCATGCTAAAGTAGTTGATAGACCAGACTGTCTAATTACAGCAGTATCAGAATGTTCAATTCTATGAATAATCTGCCATGTGCACTCTCTTATCATAAATGTTGCTTCTCAACTTCAATAAGTGTATGTTAGGAGCTCCAGAAAATAATAATATTACTGCTGTTGTCATTTGATGTATACTGTAGGTTCCCACAGCTTCACTCTAATCACCTGTCCATAATGCTCCACACTGTGAAGGTCATAGCCACGCTGCTCAATATATGCAGCAAACTCTGCAGATGGTGTTGATAAAGCTTTGCAGTAATCAGTAATAAACAGTCGACCTCCAGGTTTCAACCATTTGTAGAATCTTTTGAAAAGTGCAGGTTTGTCCTGCCATCCCAAATTCCATGATATCAATATCCTCCTCCCTTTCTCACAGATCAAATGTAAAAGGAGCTAGTGTGTTTCCAGGATGGAAGAGCAGATCACCAAAATATTTCTTTTCAGAAATGGTATGTATCTGCAATGAATAGGTGCCATATGTACCTGAATGTGGAGAATGGTGTCCCGGCTGTAGATAACATCAAAACTGGATGGAGGAAAATTCATCTTTGTGCAATCTCCAACTTCAAATTCAACGGCACATTTTCTTCCAATTGAGCGCTCAAGGGCAAATGAGATCATGTTGATGGACAGGTCAACCCCCACCACCTCAACATCAAACTCTTCAGCCATGTAAAAATCCCCTCCTCCAATTCCACAACCTACATCTAGTACATGATCTCCTGCCTTCAGCTCCAACTTCTTAACAAACTCTTTGGTAGTTTCTGTCACCACAGGAGCACATTAAACATAGCATCAGCAGCTGCACCCAGATAAATCTACAAAACTCATTAAATTTCAAATTAGAAAGCATTTCCAAGGATTTGAACAATCTTCACATTTGCCAATTACAATTATCCTCCACACCATTTGAAGGAGGATGAAGTTCACCTAGGCCCCCAGTGCTCACGAATCCTTCGCCAAAGATTCGCTCATAACGCAAGATTCCTGTTTCTGTGTACTGTACTGTGTCCAAGAAGTGCTGGAAACCTTTACCATCTGGCCCATCCGACTCAATTTTTTGCCATAGCCAGCATACCTGAGTGCACATTCTGTCAGCACCTTCCAGAAAATTGCATTATGCTTTTTACCTCAATAAAACCTGCTCTCATTATCAACACACAATCATGAGCAGTAAAAGCTCATTTCCAAGCAAATTCCATACTAACCTGATTCTGGTTCCTCTTGTTGCGCACATAGGCACCCACACACTTGCATCCCACCAGCCGGAATTCTGAATATCCCCCATTGTCTTCTTCAAAGTGAGCTTGCTCAAATACCTGAAATTTTTGGAAAACAGAATCGCATGATGTTTCTGTCACATGCTCTTGTGCATATGAAAGGTAAAAATGTTCAAAACTGGAAATGGCTGCTAAGAACTGCACATCTTTCACAATCATCCTGCCAATGTCCTTGCCAAGGACTAAAATTTGACACATGGTGACAACCACCTTCACCACTGATCAAAAGTACTATGCAGGATTCTTTGGTATGACAGAACACATATACAGAACTGCATTCATCTTGGTACCCAATCAAGGATCAAGTTCTGGTGCAAAAGTCCTTGTCTGAAAGTTGTCCACTACTAACACTAAGTGTGACAGAATCACATGATGTTTCTGTCACAGTCTGAGATGAAGACTAGCAGACATCTATATACTTTCTACTAAAATGTGAATTGAACAGCAGCTGCATGATGAGTGGAAAGGTGCATCATAGGCTCCATAAGTTAGCTGAAGTGAGAAATTACTAATGTACCTTGGTGTAGAAGCTGGGCTGGCGATAATGTGTGGGATTATTTTTGCGCTTTTGATCACCTGACTGGTGGAAACATGATTCGCGAAAGAAGATGTAACCACCAGGTTTCAACCAACTGATGGCTTTTTGAGAAAGATCTTCCACCTGAGGCACAAGACCAAGCAACTTCATTCACCTAATGATCTACTCTGGTGAACACCAACAATATGTTTGTGACACTCAATACTTTCAATTAAGCACAATGAGTGTCTAGAGACCAGTTATAACGACAGCAGGGCACATAGCTCCTCCAGATCACATCACACCAGCAACCCAACTTACCAGAAGTACCTCAAAAGAAAATGCACAGAAACAGGGTTCCAAATATAATAAACCAAAAAAACCTATATAGTGCACTGAATACTAATAACTCGCACTAGAATCAAGAAGTTTCCATACTCATGATTAAGAAGCCAGAATAAGGTTTAAACTTCTCCTTTGAAGTCAAAGAGAGACTTCCAAACGAAGGTTGAAACTTCTTCTTTGAAGTTGATGGACTTCCAAATCAGAACTTACAGGACTGGGAAGAAAGTACAACAAATGAGGGACAAAACTAGAAAAAAAAAACGTAGATACACTTGTAGTATGAACATGAGTTGCAATATGAGCAACAACGACAATCTCTCAATTGTTCAGGGACCATCAACAGTAACATGTATCATGGCAACTTATCTATCACAACTCCACCTGTGACATCATCAGCTCCCTAAGTGGGTATAGGCCAGTGTAACAACTAACTTGTGTACAGAGTTTGATATCACAAGTTTGGAAGCAACATGAAGACTCTGCCATGATATTGGCTAGCAACTAACAACCTAACACCACTGAAGGGGGAAAAACACAGAGAGAAGAAGAGGGGAAATAAAAAAACGCAGAAGAAAAAAAAGGATAGAAAAACAAACAGAGGGAAAAACAAACAAGGACCCAATGGACTTCAAAAAGCCCCTCACTTAGAAGACTCTATACAAAATAATCTGAAAGACTCTGAATGCTGAAGTTAAGAAATTTCTCTTTATTGATCTCTAGTCATTTTTAACAAAATCTTTAGAGGGGAGCCTTTATTCTTGAGAAGGACAATAAGACTGACCATCCAAGAAAAAGAAAAAACATTAGAACTACAAAGCCAAGACCTGTAAAATTGGCTCCTGATAAAGCCTGACTTAGTAATGATAGAGATATCGGAATGAACATGAGGCATACATATCATGTCAGTATTTGCACACTATTCAAAATGTTTATTAAAGATATCAAAAAATATACCTTGAGGACTTTGCTGTCGCTGCTAGATCCAGAAAGAAGTTACCAAAAAAGCCTTTAGAAGTACAATTTAAATCACAAGACACTTTTGGGTACCTAGGTCACCACCAAAAGAGTCTTTTTCCCAAGTACAGAAAACTCCTAAAGTTACAAGAGAAGCCTTTAGAAGTACAATTACATCAAAAGACCTTTTCAAGTATATACCACAACCAAAGAGTCTTTTTTCCAAGTAAAAACTCTTAAAGTTTGCAAAGTTTGGAATAAAAAGACTATTCACAAACCTATGATCAAGGACAATCTTTTTGCTCCAAATGTCAATCAAATTTTTTATATTACTTCTATATATGCATAAAGAAAGGGAAAATGTGGCCCACACTTTTCATCGCTCAAATTGTGCACCGATTAAGGACATCTTTCCATTAGGCTGCTTTGATCAGAAATTTTGTGATCATAGAAACTTTCCGTTATGTTTTTTTGGTTAGCTGTGCTCATAGTCATCTCACAGCTCTACCAGTCAATTATTGACTGGTTGGAGAAGCTGTGAGAGTTGTGAGTCAAACTATGACTCGCCATGAAGTGGCATTTGTCTTTCTTTCATCAGAACATGTATTCCCAGAGGTCCTAACATGATTAACTACATATTTTTAATGCACTTGTAGCTGTTCTTCAATGGAAGGTGACTGTCCCTTGTAGCAAGAAACAAGGCCCTATGTCAGTGGCTTTCCATTAGGCTGCTTTGATCACAACACACTACCTACTGGAAAGACAACCTAAGCATATCAATACATCATGATCTCACACCAACAGGAGAGCTCAAATCACTTGGTTTGTGATTGGACATTATGGATAAATGAGATGAGAGAGAGACAGAGACAGAGAAAGAGGGATCAGGTGTGATTTCTACCTCCTCATCAGATAAGTACATAAGGAGCCAATTGGAGAAAACAAGATCAATGGAAGCTCGAGGTATCTTCAAATCTGGAGATGTTACATCCGCGCACTTGAACTCAATGTTTTTATAATGCCCATTCATTTCTTCATTCTATATCACATCACAAATTCCATGGATAGATCAGTATGCTTCCCAGATGACAACTTAGATACTTCACAGGTGAGGCAGTCTGTCAGCATAAACAATCACCAAGAGAGCTGTGAGAAGACTTTTGACAAAAAACACTGGAAAGTAGTTCTTGACACAGTATGAGGTCCAGGGTGTCAAGCGCCTGCTGGGTAGAGAGTGTGTTTGGAACCATCCCTCACCTTCTTGATGAGATTGTTCATAAAGTCCATGGCCAACACATGACCAGCACTTTTTGCTAGCTCTCCTGTGAACCGGCCAATTCCAGATCCAAGCTCAACAATCGATTTGCCTTTGATGGGCGGTAGCAAAGATAGAATCTGCCATGGTAAACATCGTTCTCAGATTTTTAGATTCGTGGTTCACTCTCTAAATTATGCTTGATGCAGCGTCAGTGCTATAGGACGACCAGGACAAGAATCCCCAAGAATGTCGATCGAAAATATAAACAGCGAGTCACGGGGCTTGGACGGGAAGAGCCTGTTACCTCAGGTCTCTCTTCTTGGTCAAGCTTGGAAGCCTGGGAATCGAGCATCATCGCCTCTACGCTCGGTATGACAGAATGCTCCTTCCAGTAGTTCAGCTGCAACGCCCGCTCAGCTGCAAATGTTCATCACAATCCGTAAGTCACATGGAGTACATGTCCTGCTAAACAAATCACTCGTACTTAGCGACGAGTTCAAGTGTGTACCAAAACACCTGCCAACCTTTCTTGAAGAAAAAGTCGCGAAAAGACAAACAGTGTTGCAAGAAATACATATCAACGTTTCAAGAAATCACACACGATCAAAGCAAGGAAGGTCGTAAGAAACGACACACAATTTGTTCCAATACGCATCATCGCTTGAAAGCAATCAGCGCGAACAAAGCAAGGGAATCACGGGGTGGAACGAATTATAACTCGGGGAAAGGAACTCGTCGGAGATGAGGAACAGAAACAGAGCAATTCGTCGCTCGACTTTCCAAAGAAAAACACAAATAGTGCAGGGCACCGATTTGCGGCAACGAAACTCTGACATCCGAAGCAACAATACGATGAACAAACTACCGTGTTCGTACAACGCCTTCAAGAACGATCTTCAATAACACAAGATCGCAACTACGGAGACGCAACTGGTGTGATTGAGATCTCAAAAAGCCCCCAGAAACAAAGGAGCGTCGCAAACTCTTTCACAAAAGCATAATGATTGTTTGCAAAATACATCAATGCATGTCAAAATAACTGACAAGATTCAGAAATCGGTAAAAACCAGACACACAAACGTGCGCGCGCGCACAGTAGCAAGAAGAGCAGAACTGCGAAATTTCTTGTACTTACTGTTGATTTCGGCAGCCATGACGCTAGTGAAGCAGTAGACCTTCCGATGTCAAAACCTCCTTCTTGCTGGAGGAAAAGAAACAAGGAAGAAACCAAAGACTCTAGGCGCAAAAGAAGTACTCTGCCCTCACGAGACAAAATCCACCGGTTTCTTCTTCAGCCAGGAAGAAAAAACGACGAGAAATTTCTAGCGCCAGAGAAGATGAAAGAAGAAGGAAAACAAAACTCAGGCTGTATTACTGGACGCGACGTCGCTACACTTGTAAATTAATTGTCAAGCGCCTTCGATGGCAGTGCGGGTTCGGGAAAACGTTCGTGAGCGTTTGTTATTGCTCTTCCCCTTCTGCGGCATTGCCGAAAACTTCACTTCAAACTGCACTTGTACATCAGAATTGGAAGTTCGTGAAAAACACCTCCACTCTTCTTAACATGCCGCAATGTGAGTAGGCGCAGAGCAGTGAGTGCGCAATGCGGAAGGGAGTCAGAAATTTGTAGAAGCCAGAATCCCCCCTCAAACACCCCCCCTGGGCGGATGAAAGCAAGGGTGGAACAGGCGGAATATGCAAAGTGAGCAGGTGGCGACCACAGAAGCGCAATGCGCTGTCACCGCGGAGGAATCAGGCGGGACCCCACGGAATACGGGGTACACCCGGAATGCTCAAAGGACAAAACATTATAACAACCCCCTTTGCCCACCCCCCGCCCCCCAAATCGAACTTCACATGCTTGTTGTTTTATGCCTTGCATGGTCCAAGTTTGAATCGCACGGTTCATGTTCTCATATTTGGAGCAAAGCAAAGAAAGAACCTAATACTGATGTTCTGCACAAAATGAAAAAACCTAATTCTGATGTTCTGCGCAAAACAAAAAAAACCTAATTCTGATGTTCTGTGCAAAACAGAAAAAATAATTCTGATGTTCTGCACAAAACGAAAAAACCTAATTCTGATGTTCTGCACAAAACGAAAAAACCTAATTCTGATGTGCTGTGCAAAACAGAAAAACTAATTCTGATGTTCTGTATAGAACAAAAAACTAATTCTGATGTTCTGCACAAAACGAAAAAACCTAATTCTGATGTTCTGCGCAAAACAAAAAAAAACCTAATTCTGATGTTCTGTGCAAAACAAAACTATTCAATGGGGTTGTTCAATGTTCTCCCCTCAAAGGTGTAGGGGTATGATGTATAGACTTGCCAAACTTGATTGCAACAAGCGACTCGTCCCCCATAGCTCTCTGCTCCCACCAAACAACACACTTGAAATACAAAGTGTCCTCAAAATGAATTCGCAGTTCACAATAACTAATGTGACCCATGCTGTTGGCCTACGTGTGCCACTTTGAACCCATTACCTCACTAATTTCTTCTTCCAAAACCAGTTTTTGTAATTTAATTAAGTTTCCAATGACCAAAAATACTGAAAATTCAATATCTACAATGTATTAAGTGTAAAACCTACAATCATATCCACTAAATTCTACTTATTGAAGGATTTTCAACCATATAAACAACATGCCCCAATTTTTTTTTCAAAATTTTGATTTTATGGAATTTTCAATGCAATATTGAATAGCTTCTCCACTTGTAGGTAAAAACATTACAAAATCACCTTGGTGCACCTGTACTCATTAAGGGCTTTCCAATGATACAAAAGAGCATGACCAAAGGTGCTTGGGTTTAGATCTCAATGTGAGAAACAAAATATACACAACAAACAATCAAGGGGTGTGTCACACTGTGGCCTTGCCATTTACATTAAAAAGTATCTTAATGCAAAAAAAGAATTATGAAAACTCAAATACTTTACCATGCAAAAATATATAATCTTCAAAAAAATCCTCTAAAAGAAACCAAAATCCTTCAAGATACTATAACTCTGTGACTAATCTCAAGTTTCAACACAAGCCAAAATAGCATGTTTCAAAAATCCTCATGTAAAAAATAGACCTATTACCTAGGGGCCAAAATCCCTTAAGCTAGCTACTATACTCTATAATGAATCTAGACACAATATCCTTGCCTTGGTAGTATGCAAGGCCAACAAACTACCTGTCCCACTTAGGAAAAAGCTAGGGAAAATGGCCAAAATGGACACCAAACAGGTTTTGTCATGTAATGCCAACATGTTGCAGGCTTTCCTAAAATGTGAACTATGCAATCTCTCCTTTGCAGGCCCCTTTGTAATTTAGTTAGTTTTCGTACTATAAAGTTGTGTCAGGTGTGGAGAGTACAACTAGGTTTCCAGTTGTCACTCACATATTGGCTTAGCTCCCAATTGAAATCAAAATTTTCTCCCCAATCCTACGCGGATGAGAAGCACTTCCCTTCAAGGCAGAGTCTATAAAGCATAGGACCTGACCTTATTGAATAACATCTGAATCTATAAATGGTCAGCTACCCAAAAAATAACTAACATTTGAGAAACATGTCTGTGGTAAAAAAAAAAAAAAAGAGCGATCATGAATAGTTTGCTCGTAGCAAAGAAGAATGGTGAAATTAAATGGTGTCCTTAGGAAGACAGTTCAAGCTATGAAGCTTGGAATTTGAATCAAATCGCTAAAATGATTTTCTTTGTGAACCAAAGTCATAAGTTGTGAATTATGGGGAGTTTGGATTACCTTTCTGTCCCTGTTTTCTTCTCTTTGTGCCTCCAGTTCCATTCTTTCTAAGCATCAGTCTTAGGACTTGTTTCCATTAGGCTATTATGATCACAGATTCTCAGATCACAGCAGCTCTTCACTATATTTTTCAGCTAAGTTAGCTGTCTATGCAGCAAGAAACAAAGACCTTATGACCAGAGCACACTCTGTGTAAATGTGATCACAAGAGCAAAATGGAAAGAGACCCTTACTTCTCTCACAAGTTTAGCGATTGTGTAAGTCAAATGTCTGTACATCTGTACCTACTTGCTAGAGCTCGATGAATTGACATCTGTTGCTTGCAAGGTAAGTTCTTTTACATGGGGATACTGTGGTAGGAACAAACGAGTGACATATAAATTGGACAAATGTCATGAGGCTTGGCAAAGAATAATTGTCATTCCAACAGAAAAATAAAATAAAAATGCAACTCATGAGAAATGATTCTCCAAACAAAATGGGAAAATGTTTAAATAGGTCAGTGGTCTTTGCTGCCAGCAGCACAAAAGTACTGCAAGCAAACATTCTGTTTTTACTCTGTCTGCCCTCGGCCCATTAAATAGTTTCCCAAAAACATGGGCAAAGGGCAAGCAGGGAGAAAAACATGTGACAGTACTTTCTGTACCTCTGGCGTGAAAGACACGAAAGGCCTTTTTAAACATTTTCTCAAACAAAAATGCCATGGCATTGCATTTTGTGAGACACGCCTCCTCCGGAGTCTGCATTAGCACGGTCCAGTACTATGGACATGAGTGTGATGATGCCTACCTCGATCATTATACCAGTCTTAACTGCCCTAGCAGCAGAGCATCACTCTCTAGAGTATAAACCAGTGTTGGGCAGTTGTTTGAATTTTAAAAGAATCCTCGGTTGCAGGTCTTTATATATGCCATAACCAGAGAACCGCCGGTTCTGGTTATTTCAAACATGGCAAAGAAAGAACTGATGGTTTTCATGAAATAACTGGATAAGAACCGGTGGTTCTTTGGCAGGTTCATTGACTTTTTTTTATTGTTTGAGAAATGTGATTCTATATATCAATGTTGATTCTTTGAATATTTTGAGAACCGAGGGGTAAATGGATGTTTACTTGAGTTGATAACTGATGGGTATATGTCCATAACTCTAAGAACTGCCCAACATTGCTCTAGGAAACCATGGGTTCCACCGTCAGTTCACAAGATTTGCCTACACAAAACACCTTTGTTTGCAGTTGGATTTGCTGCCGTTTGATGAGTGGGTAGTATGGAGTTTGGACGGCATGAAAAATTGTTGACACTTGGCATGGTGTGAAAAATTGTTTCACCCGATTCAATGTAAGAAGTTTGAATTTCCATAAAACTGGTCTCATTTTCTGGCACTCTTGAAAAGGGGCATTAGGAAAAAAAGGGCACCCATAACCCCACCCCCCCCAATGTAAAGCACCGACATATTTTATTTATTTATTTATTTATAAAAAAATGCTACCTGGTGGGTATCACCAAAAAAATAGATTTTATTTTATTTTTCCAGTTTTCTAGTGATATGCAAAAAAGAATTTTCAAATGCTTGCTTGATTTAATAATGTGCCCTGCAGATTACACTCTGCCCGTGCGTGCTTTCTGTGCAAACTAGCTAGCTGATTGTTGTTTTTAGGGGCCTAGAGACATTACGCAAATTAGTTGCCTGTTATATTTAGGGGCCTCCCCAAGCATAGTAAGGGCCCCACTGGCCACTAGTTGAGCTCTAACAGACTCTTGCCTACTTTGCCCCTTCACAGCTCCAATGGCCAGTTGTAGTAGCCACAGGGCGGCTGCTGAACTGTGGAGAGATTTTCAGTTGCTGAAAATACCTCTTTTTTTTCATATATAGTAGTTAGTACCTTGGCCATTTCAACACATGTCTGTCAAATAATTTATTAATTTATTAATTTTTGATTTCAACAAATGAAATATTCACTATTTTCCTTCAAATAAAATTTTGCTTTGCAAAAAATAAATTTTAAAGATTTTAACATTTCTCAAAATAATATAATTAGTGTCAAATTGGCCAAGGTACTACTAGGGTATAGATTTATTTGATCAGTTGAATTAAAGAAATACACAATAAATAATTTTTGCGTGTCACGAGGCTTGTGACATGTTGGTGAAGTCGTGGAATCAAATCCCCTTTAGCTCCCCGGTCTTGTTCCTGCATGCCTTTTGCCTTTTCCTTGCAATGTGCAGTTGAGTGTGGGCACAGAATCCAGAGACACTACTAGACTCTGTGGTTAGGTCACAACAGAGTCTTTTATTCTGCTGGCTTGGCTATACATATAGCCAAGGAGCTATATTAAAGATTTTGAAAACCACTTTTTTCAGATTTTCAAAGCCATAATTTGAACAAAATTAATTTAGAAAAAGAAAAAAAAAACCACTAGATTTTTTTACATGGTTCAAGTAGAGAGTAGCCCAAAACATTAAAAAATAGGGTGCTTTAAAAAATATTACTTTCATATTTAGCTTGTAACCAAATTTGGTTCAATCTTCCTGCCAAAGTCCTGTTTGGATTATTGCCAATTTGACTACACCATGAAAATTGACCCCAAAAAACATTGGTTTAGGTGAGTTCTTAGTTCTAAATTCTTACCCCGAAGTCCTTCCTGCATCCTTACAGCGCTTGCATGGAGGCAGCTAGCAAAGAAGAGCTAGCTGCATGCATGGGGGCCAGCTGGGTCTCATATCTGACAGACACAAACAAAAAAAAGCCACAAAATTTCTTCCAAGAGCTTGCTGTGTCCCTACCACGTACGTTACATTCGTGACAACTCATGGGTGCTTATCTTATCTGGTCAGTGATTCCAGATCTCCATAAGATTCAAACACAAATATTCACAATGAAACTACTTACTGTACACGCATGGATTCAGAGAGCTGGAATCCACAATGTACTTTTGAATTTATAGATTCATTCAAACAGGAATGAGCCGAATGTAGCTTACATTCGTGGATTCATTCAAACACCAATCACAATGTACTTTTTGCATTCGTAGATTCATTCAGACAGGAATGATCAGAATGTAGGTTGGATCGGTGGATTCATTCAAACACAAATCGGAATGTAGTTCAGTTTTTGTTTGGTTTTCGGTGAAATTTCGGCAGTTAGGGGAAAAAAAAATGCAGTTCTTGAGTGATGGCCAGAGTTAACCAGCACCCACCATGTAGGATGGATGCAAGGTTTTTTTTTTCTTTCAATTTTGTGATGTAGCCACAATTGGTGATCATCTACAAGAGGAATTAGCCAAATTTGGCAATTTCAGAACAAAAATTCCTCAAAATCTGGCAATTTTGGTGCCAGTTTTTCAATGCAAAAATCCATTGTATGATTGATACTATAAAAGAGAATTTGGTGGCAAAAATTTGCTCAAAACAAATGTTGGATGGATGATGTGTGAACATGAAAACTTCCTCATTGTAGTCCTATCCCATGGTTAGTAGCTAGGTGTCGTGATGTGTAGTGTCATGACATATGGTGTCGTAAGTGTGTAAATCCGTAGTAAATTTTACTAAACAAAAAGACTAAAGCCATTCAAAGGTATAAACTAATCAACCAAAAAGAGATGCATGCACACACACATATATATACAATGCACAAAAGGAGGTTGAGATGAAATTCTCATGTATATTGAATTGCAAAGAAAGAAGAAGATGAAATGTATGTAGACGGTGACCGTGCAATGGCCGCCGTGAGCATCTAGAAATCCTAGTTTATTATGGAGGAAATTATCTTGACAAAAGAATTTTAGAAAAACTAAAAAGAGAAAGGAAAGGTTTGGCCTTTTATATTGCCGCCAACAAACTAAAACCCTAAGTACCTAATAACATACAGTCGTCTAAGACCGTACATTAACCCTAAAAACGCACATGGGCATGCCCATAACTGGCCATCATGTATGAGGCCATGTACGAGCATGACAAGTGTCGTGACATGTAGTGTCGTGACGTATGGTGTCGTAAGGGTGTAAATCTGTAGTAAATTCTACTTAACAAAAAGACTAGTATAAAATAATCAACCAAAAAGATATGCATGCACATATATATACAATGCACAAAAGGAGGTTGAGATGAAATTCTCATGTATCCCCCCCCCCAAACCTGAGCCAAGAAAAGCGTGGCATGGTCTGAGTAGGAATCAAGGTGTTGTAGGAGAACATGATGAACAATACCAATTGCCGGTGAGAATTTGAATGAGCTTCAGCTTGAGGAAAAAGAGATGGTATTCACCATTATAGTTGTCGCAAAGCAGCATCTGATCAACATCGTTTGTCCTCTGACATACCTGACATGGATAATCAAGTGGAGGAATCCAAGTCGACGTGATGATGGTAGGATCCAAGTTCAGCAAGTGGCAGGGCACACAATTTTTGGAATGATCCCGAATTGTGCATCCATCAGCTCCTTACAACTCCAACACACTTTAAGGCTTGATCGCCTTAATCCTCAAGATAGTGGGACCGAAAGAAGTGTCTAAAGTATCATTGGGTTGTCGCTGGAAATACACAAAATCACCAACATCAAATTGTCTCACCTTAGGTTTGTAACTACCACCTCGTGCGTGTGCATACCGTAAGGTGTCTTGATGTTGTGCAATGGACGGGTTCTCCATGGCCACGGGCATAACCCTCTTGAATAGAGCAACCTTTTCTGCAATGACCCTAGCCCAAGTGGTTGGGGAGTCCAAGTCCACAACGTGGTCCATTTGAGTAGCAATGGAAAAGGGTGGAATGGGATGTCTCCCAAAAAGTAAAAAGTAAGGAGAGAAATGAGATAAAGAAGCGTGTTTGGACATCCTGTAACCCATGGTGATGTATGGGAAGGCCAGGTCCCAATCCTCTTGTTCTTAGCGAGGCAAATCTTTCAAAGTCCCTTCTTGCACGTTTGAACCATCCTTTCTGCAAGGCCATCAGCTTGGGGATGATCTCTTAAAGTCCAACGATGGTCAATGAAAGCATGGTCAAGCAGGTCTTGGAATTCTCCCCTGAATTCCGATCCTTGATCAGTAAGGCACTCAGCATAAGCCCCAAACCTACTTAAAACATGTTGTAAGAAAGCCTGGTTGGTGTTGTGTGATGACTTGTTTAGTAGCGCAACAAGCTCAACCCACTTTGAAAAATGCTCAATCATAATCATGATGTAAACATTACCCCTAGAGGTTTGTGGTAACTCTCTAACTAAATCACATGACCAATGATAGAACATGCCCTGAATAAGGAGTGGAGAAAACGTGAGCTATTGAGAGGAGAAAGAAGTTCTCACTCTATCACATTGTTCACACCTAGCAATGATGTCTCGGACTTGAACATACATACCTCTCTAATGGTAATGAATTGCGAAAAGGTTATAAGTACGCTTAACTCCAAAGTGTCTAAGCTCCGAATGTACCTTTTAAATAAGACCAGGCCGTTCATGTGGTGGTGGAACCACTCTATCGCCTTGTGGTAAGCATCGGATGAGGTGATTGTCCCTCCATGAGTAGCATTTGGACCGTTGTTGTATGCGATCCTACTGACTTGATGTAACTTGGGGAAAGTACTCCCCATGTTGAAGAAACTTCAGAGTGTTCAAGTCCTCCCATATATCCATAATGGAATGTTCAACCAGGTTAGATTGCAATAGTGTAAAATACCTAAATGCCTCATATACATGTACTGCTAGAATCTGGTCAAAATCTTGCTTGGTTTCTGAAAAATCTTCAGAGGTAGTGAGGGGTCTTCGCAACATGGTATCTGCATTCTGATGTGTAATACCAAGTCGGTGAATAACCTTGAACTCATATTCTTGAAGTATAAGCGCCCAACGAGCTAATTTACCAGTAAGCTTATCGTTGGTCATCAACCACTTGATAGGTTGGTGGTCGGTATACAAAGTGAAATTGGTGCCACAAAAATAAGACTTGAAATGTATGACGGCCCATACAACAACAAGGCACTCCCCCTCGTATGAAGAGTAGTTGCTCTCAGCCTTGTTGTTGCTTCGGAATCCATAGACAATAACATATTCCTTGCCTTCCTCATCAAGTTGGCCAAGAATAGCTCCAATACCAAGAACACTATAGTCGGTGTGTAGAATGAAAACCTTGTTGAAATCAAGTCTTCTCGAAATGGGGAACTCTGAAAGCTTTTCCTTGAGTGTGTTGAAAGCTTCTTGTGCCTCATCATTCCATGTTCAAGGAACATCCTTCTTTAGCAATGCATAAAGAGGATGAGCAATAGTACTGAAGTCTTGGACATAAATTCTGTAGTAATTACATAATCTGATGAAGCTCCTCAACGTGTGAACATCAGTAGGATTGGGCATCTCCAAAATGGTTATTACTTTGGCCCAATGAGTCATAATACCATTTGGCAAAATTCTATGTCCAAGGTAGATTACTGAAGTGATAGCAAACTCACATTTTTTAAGATGGATCTTCATATTGACTTCATGGAGCCTCTTGAATAACTCCTCAAGATGAGCCAAATGTTGCATGAGTCCCTTGCTATGCACTAAAACGTCATCTATGTAGCACTTCAGGAAATTTGCCCCTTTAAGAACCTGGTCCATGACTTGCTAAAAAAAACATGTGCATTCTTCAATCCAAAATGCATCACAAGCCATTCCCACAACTTGTTGTTTCCATGGAATGCCGTTTTTTTGCGATCCTTCACAGCCAGCACAATTTGGTTGAAACCTTGCTTTAGATTCACAATTGTGAAGATGTTTGAATCTCCAATGCTATCAAACAATTCTTCAGGGATGGGCATGGGGTACCTATCGTGAGGTGTAACTAGGTTCAAAGGCCTATAATTCCCGCACATCCTTTTCTCAATCCATAATCCAGCTGAATTTTTCTTTGCTGGCATTACTGTAGCGGCTGCAAAATCAGAACTTGATGGCTAAATGAGACCATCCTCATGGAGCTCTTTGCATCTTTCATATACCAATTTTCACTCATGTTTGCTCAACCTATGCCTCCTTCGATAGACGGGTGTCTCATCTGTAAGGTCTATAAAAAACTGCATGGTCTTACACCTACCTAAATTTTTCATTGAGAGTGAGAACACATTCTCATATTTAATTAGCAAGTATGTGACTTGGTCTCTCTCCTTCTTGGTGAGTTGGTTCCCCATAATGAAAGGGTAGTTGGAAACACATGGAATGGAATTAGAAAGTGTGTTTGAAGAACCTGGTGTGTTGGGTTCTCAACTATCCAACTGCGCATATTCGTAGAAGGTTGTAATTGTTTATCCAGAAGCTAATGTACCTCCAGGTGTATTAGACACAACTTGAGTCAAATTACATGGTACCTCCTCCCCCCCAACACTAAGAGTGAAATGTAGAGTGTTGAAGATAGGCAAGTGTACTCATCACAAACTTGCCCCCTCTTTGTGTGAGTGCTTTTACAACACCTTAACAATATGTTCAACATTCAATGTTGATACAATCATTGATATGATGTTAAGGTGACATTGTAACAACATGTCTTGAAATGGCATTGATATAACACTAAAACATTTGACATCTTATCAATATTAAATCAATGAAAAAAATATGACCAACATTGGCACAACATACATTAATAAATCATCAAATTGATGACTATATGTTGAAGATTTAATGCTAATATGGTCATTGATACAATATGTTGATGGCATTATAACAATATGTATTGAGTTAGCATTAGGATTGTTTTGACATAATTTACAGTTTTTCAACACGCATTCAATGAATAAGATCTTATCAATGCTGAGACAACACAAATTGATCTTCAATACATACTTCATACTGAAGTAAAAGCTTATTGAGAAAAGTATGTATTTTACCCAAGTATTGTCCTCCCAATTAAAATAGGCCATAATTTTAATTTAATTTAATTTAATTTAATATAGCAAGACCCATGTGTAGTAAAAAGAACAACATCGCACAATTTCCACATGTGAAAAGGGCATTTGTTGAGGTGTCATCACCTAGTTTGCTCTTTAAAGCATGGGATATGGCGGGATTTTGGGACGTGATAGATTTCAGGATATGGTTTGGGACCTACCTATATATGACATATTTTGCAATGTTGCAGATTTGAGGACGTGATTTGGGGAACTGGATACTGAGATGAAGCGGGTGGTTGAACCCCATGGGGTTTATTTTCTCTCTCTCTCTTTCGTTCCTTCGTTCCTTTCCTTTCGCCGTTGTTGTTGCGGGGCTGCTCTTGTTGTATTGCTGCACTATGGACGACATGAATGCAACGCACAAGCGTTTAAGTACCACTCTGAGGCATGTGAAGATGTCAGTTATTGCCATGGATGTCAAGCTTTGGCAACAATCGGCGCTCAGCAAGCGCGAAAAAGCCGCCACCCAAGAGAATCTGAAGGATTTGAAACTCCCGGTGTCTCCGTCCAGGGAATTCGTATCCAGAGCCTTGGTGTCTTCAAGAAAGCTAGCGAATACTGTAAATTTTTTAATCTCTCTCATTCTCTATGTGTTTTTCTGTATGTGGTTTCCTTTTTGGTATTTTTTCGCTTCTACGCATGCAGATATTCTTATATGTTCTTTAATCTTCCCCGTTTGAAGGCGTAGTATGGAAGTTCTACTGGATTTTTGCCCATTTCTTGTAAAATGGATGCACTGTGCTGTCGTCGCTCGCTGAATTCAGATAATAAGAAAGCTATTTTTTTGCTTCCAGATATTCAAAAAGATTCAGTAGTAGAACTGCGAAAGGATGTGTCAATTTCAAGCAAGTGATTTGGAATTTTGTTGTAGCTTTCTAATAAGTTTGTAGGCAAGCTATATCTTTCATGCAAGAAGCGATGGCAAAGTGT
>Ga0209611_10005142_pt1 | contig 22103 bp, 7 predicted proteins | sample S1TSphgellanicum_3_FD_187693 | JGI IMG/M metagenome (GOLD analysis project Ga0209611, IMG submission 187693) | Host-associated microbial communities from peat moss isolated from Minnesota, USA - S1T2_Fc - Sphagnum magellanicum MG (SPAdes) (version 2) | ecosystem: Host-associated > Plants > Peat... | reverse complement strand
CACATTATGGTGTGTTTGTAAATGGCATACCAAATTGTACTTGGCCATATAGAATGTGTCATACCCATCAACCCTACAAGCAAATTTGGGCCCATCCCTTGCCCAATGGACACCTTATATGGCAATCGGGGGAGGGGTAATCACATCTAAAACCAAAAAAAAAAAAAAAAAAAAAAAAAACAAAAACAAAAATTAACATTATGGATGAAGGTTAGCCCATGTACAATGAGGGTATTGCATAAATAGATAGAAGATGTAAACTTAAGGATGAAGGTACTGCATAAACGGATAAAGATAAAAAACATAGGGTGAGGGTATTGCACAAAAAGAAAAAAAGTCAAAAACACAAGATGAGGGTATTGTCATAACCCAATGTTCAAATGCTAATTCTAGATTAAAAAATCACCTACAAAGGCTTGGGGTATTGCTTTTAGACTTTCACCAAAAAAAATGCCCCACCCACCTTCTCACATAAAGAAGGAAGGTGGGGTTTAAAGAACATAATTAACGAAGGAATTGCAACAAAAAAATTGACAAAAAAAACCCCACCCATCCACTTGAAAGGATGGGTGGGGCACTAAATTATACAGGAAGTTTAATATATCACTTCCATCAGTTTGGGCATGAAGTTCAACATCCTCATTTGTATTTTCTTCCTCCAACATTAGAGTAGGAACTACATTTTCTTGTATTTCTATCATCAAAATAGTTTTCTCCAAATCTAACTCAATTTTATTTGCAACATATGTTTCTCCAACATCCCCACCTACTTGCACTTGCTCTTGAACAATTTCAGGAGCAACCAATGTAGCCACATTTTCAGTTGATACTTGCATTTCTTGTCCCACCATCCCTGCCTCCAAATCTCTTTCACCTCCCATGCCATCTTTAGTTAAAACTTGCTAATTTGCTCCAACATTCCTTGCTTTTGTTCGAATTTGCATCTAACACAAACACAACAATAAAAAATAAAATTATATACCCAAAAAAATAAATAAATTCTAGCGTTAGCACCATGCTCAACTGACACCAACAACTAACACTAGTGCCAACACCATACTCAACATTGTTCTTTTGCTCTTGCAAGACCACACCACAATGATGAAGAACAGTCGTGCTTATGGTCATTATTGATTTTGTAGCGTTCGTTGTCATTTCTTTTCACTTATAAACAAAAAAAAGATGATGAACAACTATGCATTGCTCATCGTCTTTCATTCTATGCACTCCTACAAGACAACACTAAAATGATATGAGTAGCAAAGTTGCTCATTGTTAGTTTTTTCTACTTGCAAAACACCAAAAGAGGATGACAACATCAATGATGCCATTTTATTTTTCTTCCCACATTCTTGCAAGCCAACACTAAAAGAGGATGATGATGCCACATTGTGCCATTGTTGTCCTTTTCACAATAAAAAAAGATGGATAACACAGTGTACCATTGTTGTCTTGTTTGCAACTAAAAAAAAAAGAAGAAAATAACAATGACATTGTCATCCTCTTATTTGCAATAGGAAAAAAAAAGACGACGAACAACTTCTTCCCGCACTCCTACAAGACAACACTAGAAGAGGACAATGATGGCACATAGTGGCCGTCGTTGTCCTCTTCACAAGAAAAAAAGAAGAAAAAAGGACAATGACAATTGTGTGCTATCATTGTTTTGTTTATAACAAAACAAAGGGATGAGAAGACAACAACACCATCGTTGTCATCTTCTTTGCAGCAAAAGAGAAAGAAGAGAAGACGACAACACCATCACCATTGTCTTTTCTGCAACAAAAGATAGAGAAAAAAAGATGATGGCACCATTGCCGTCATATTCTCTATAGCAAAAGAAGAGAAGATAAGACAACAACAATGGTGCCATTGTCTTCTTCTTCTTCTATTGTCCTATTTGCAAGAAAAAGAAATAGAGAAAGAAGATGACAATAGTGTTGTTCTCGTCTTCTTCGCACACAAAAAAAGGCAAAAATATTTCAAAAAAGAGAGAAGGCAAGAGCTTACCTTCTGCCATCACGTTGAAGCTCCTAAGCTTGTCTTGCCTTGCTCATAAGCTCCTCTTGCCCTCCTCCTAAGCTCCTCTTGTGATGGCAATGATAGAGCTCACTTGTCTAATGATGGCAAGAAGAGCACTGGTGGGCGCTGGAAGTGAGCGCAAATGGCGGGGTAAGGAGGGGTTGGCAGCATGAGGGAGGGAGGAGGGTTGGTAGGAAGAAGGGCGGTAGGTAGGTTGGGTGTAGGTAGGAGCTTCTCAAAAAAAAAACTTTGATTCAGGGGTGGGCCAAAACAAAAGTGGAATAAAAACTGTCCGCAAAAAAAAAAAAAACTGAGCTAGGGAATAGAAATTGGGCTGAAAAAAAAAGGACCAGAAGAAAAAAAGTACCTACGAGGTAAACTGACCCCTGGGGGACAGTTTCATCCCATCCATGAAATCCCCGAACGGGATTTTTTGGATGGTGCAGTGGTGGGTGCTGGGTCACTCAAGCCCATTAAAGCTACATCTTCTGTGAAATCATCGGCACTCAAGCTAAATCTATTGTGGGATGATCGCCACCCATGCCACATCACAAAAATGAAAAAAAAACACTGCTGCTCACTGATCACCAGTTTAGCTAATGACTATCATTGCCACAACCAGGTGGTGGGTTCAAGATCCAGACCAAGGTCTCAGGTAGGAATTTGCACTTTAAAACACAAAAACCCAGAAAATCATGAAATCAGTGATGTCTGTGACAAGCCAGGCAGGTGCTTTATTGTGATTCCCAATTACTCACAAATTTCTGTGGTGTGTATCCTATACCCAATGGGACCTTCAGTACCTGCTAGGCAGCCTTTTTTTAACTGGAAAAATTTCACCAAGAAACAGAAATTCAAAATTAAAAATATGAGAGTAAAGTGACTTTTAGGAATTTTCAATAAGCCAGAACTTAAGAATGAATAAATAAAATTGTCGTATATCGGAATTCACTTGCAAAATGTCGAAGCATGCATGATTTATTTGAATTTTCATATCTCATTTATAACCAAATTTGGATAAATCTTACTATGGATGATCTTCACTTTGGTTGTTTCAAAAACATTTACAAAATAAATTACTGCTACCTTCAGGTTGGAAACAGAGCACAACAAAATTCTGTACTTCAGGCAATACAATTCCCAGATCCCATTGGGTGTTGTTGTCTTGAACGCCTGATGATAGAGTTGTTCAGTGGAGTTTACTATTCATGAAAAAGTAAGCAAAGGGGTTCTGCTCTAAAGGGTTTTATCTGACATCATACATGCTTGTCTATTTTCGAACTATTCTGGGTAGTGAATTGTATTCCCATACAATTGGAAAGCCCTCATGAGTAAGCGTGCATGGACCTGGTTCTCAAATGTTTAGAATGCAAGAGAGAATTTGGAACATATTAAGTGGTCCATCTATTTCCTGATTCATTGTTCCTCGCTCAATGTGGCAAAGCTACAACTTGGATTTAAATTTGGCTCCTTTTTGGTAAGGACTTTCTTAACTTTTTCTGAAGTATGTTGGTAATATTGTAATACCTTGGCAGCTTTTACATAATTACATTGCTTGAACGTTTCAACAAATTTACTTTCAAAGAACAAATTTTTTTGAAGGAAAATAAAGAATTTTTGAGAATATTCAGAAATCTTCAAAATGAATTAATGATTCAACAGACTTGTGTTGAAGCTGCCACTATACTACAGTAATAATGTATCATTTTGTCACTATTTTAAGGCTATTGCCACTTTCTTTTCCATTCTGTATGTGGTAAGAAGTTTGCGGTCTCATGAATTGTTGGACATTCAGGGGTTGTGAGCATGATGAAATTGAAATCCTTTGTTTGAACCGAATTCATTTTGGCATCTTGAATGTCATCATCCAAGCACCCAGCCATTAATCCAATGGCAAAGTATTGATTTAATCCATTCTAGCCATGATTCATGATCCCTTATCCCCAGTTACTCAAGACCAGTCATTTAGATCATTCAACCCAACTAGCAAGTGGGCAGGGAAGAACTATGATAAGATCCCATAAGATCTCATGTCCTAGTTTTCGACAAAAATCACATATTTGAAATCTTTAGTGGAACCATTGGAATGTGTGAGCACATGTTGCCCACAGAGTCTGGACACACTCCAGCTGATAAAATCTTTATGGGATGACTTCGGGTGGGGAGAGGCCATATCAGGTTGCAACTGGGTGCAAGCTGCCTCGACTAGCATGAAAACTTCATCACCTATTTGGATTCATGACCAAAGGATTACATGAATCACCTATTTTGTTGTAAAGCACAGTAGTCTGAATCCCCAAACGAGGGAAAAAATTATGACAACCTGTAATACCTAATATTCACTAAATTTTAGAATTTGGGGCGATAGAACTATATGGAGTTAATATGTGAAGAGCCCCAAAGTTAAGGGCTACTGGGTCCCAATTCCATCAAAACTGGGGACCATCAAAAGTCAGGATGAAAACAGTACACAGGAAAAAATAAGAGAACAAAAGCAATGAATAAAAAGCATCCAACTGTTTTTCTCACCTAAATTGGTCCGCACAGGAATTTCACCCTCAGTTTTGGATTTTCACACATCCCTTCACTGCTGCTCATATTTTTCATTTAATCAGGTCATGCCCAACAAATGTTATGAACTGAAACCCCATTCATTAAACAGTAGCCAAATTTGCTCACTTTCAGGCTACACTCAAGTTGGGGATGAAATTGGGGTTAGAGGGTCAAACTAGGGCCAAAGACAAGGTGGGTTTATAGATAACTTACTTTAATTGGCTCAATTTTTTAAAGAATGGCCTTGCCACTTTGGTTATAGTGACTGATATTACATGGACATATTCAGTTATTCATAACATGCCAATGCAATGCATGACCCACCACCCATCAGGCCAAAAGTGATGGAGTATCCTTCACCTCGATTCAGGCAGGATCCTGTTTTACGTGGGATAAAATGGATTTCATTTGAAGGTGAAAGCATAGCAATGGAGAGTTGACTCTTTTGTTTTAATTCCAACTTTTTCTTCAAATTGGTAATCAACAAATATTGAGTCATAGGAACAAATGAAGGACAAAAATTATAAGTCTAGAATTGGCAAGATGAAAGATGTAAAATGAAAACAACATTTTGTTGAGAAATATGTATTATGTCACCTTTTATTTGCAAGTTAATGTATGATGTTGGCATCCACCTATTCCTCAAAGTTGATGGCGTCAATGGGGATATTAGGATGGTCAATACTACACATCCTAATAGTGAAGTCATTATATCCTACATCTTTTTTTAGATTTGCCTTTGGTATGCTCATATTTTGGATGCTCTTCTCATGAATTGGATTGTGACAGGCTTAAATTTTGTAAAGGAATGTTTTGATCATCAATGCAACAAGTGTAATTGTGATGTGTTACACATGAAAACTTGTAATGCATTGCAATTACACTTGTTACATTGATGATGAAAAAATGTTTTTGTAGTCCACATGTAATGTCCCCTCTTAAATTGTGGGCTACAAAGGTAACAAGCTCAAATACCACCATACCGGGATAAGGAGGTCAACCCAAAGTAGATTCTTGCTACATGTCCATGTGCACCTACTTATGTCTGTCACTAATACTGTGGAGTAGTGTAGAGCCCAAGTTGTTAATGATTATCCACTATGGATGGGAAAGGAACATATGAATGATTATTTTTGAACCTACTATATTTATTTTATGAATATGTGGTCCCATAAAGGTCAATGGGTGAACCTTTGTGACAAAAAACATGGCTTTCATCTAAATTCACATTTATCTTTTCACAAAGTGATGAAAACACATTACATTATTCATAAAATGTTGTCATAAAGTAGCTATAGTAAGGTTTTGGGATTTCTAATTGGTCATGCAATTAAATAAAAGTGATTAAGATGAGAAAATATTCAAGATTACAATGTTTTATACAGTATAATCACATAGTATAAGTTTCATGAATAATTTTTGAATTTCTATAAGATGATGATTTTTTTTAAAACATAAAAAAAAATTGAAAAATTAAAAAAAAAACTAGTCACATTTCACAATTAATGAATATGGATTCAATGATAATATGATGTGATGACAATGATATAAGGAGGATTTTTTGGAAAGATTTTGATGACCAAGTTTTTTTTATGTACTTTTAATTATGGGTCTTTATTATTAAATATGTTATTCAATGAAAATAATAATTTAAAAAATCATCCTTCAAATTACAAATCTCCATAAAATAAAATATGGTTTGATTTTTTTAATGATGTCCAATTACACCTTGAAAAATGACTCGTGTGATTCAAGGTATCCTACCTCCACAATACTTGCATAATGTTAATTTCGACAATTATAGATTTCCACATGTGCCTAAAACTATTACACTTTAACATGTTTTCATCTAGAGATCACTTTGAATATATAGCTAATTAAAGACTAGCAACAAACTATTTGTCAATTGGAAACTTAAGTTTTTTGCCTATTGAGATATTGGCCATCTAAGTCTTACATTGAAGTTTGATTCCATTTCTAAATGGGTGCTGGTTGGTTATTGAAAACACACTTGGTTGTCAACTAGAATATCAATTCAATTATTAATAACCTACCAAGTGGTTATTGATTTTTTTTAATTGATAAAGAACCTACCTCCTTGGTAGGAAGCACATAAAGAATTAAAAAGACCTTTTTGGGCCAATTATTGAATTAAAAAAATTTGATCACCTACCAAGACATTTGGAATTTTCATCTAAGTAGGTTATCAGTTTTGAAACCCTAAAATTTACAACCAACCTTATTTTTCATCCAAATAGGTTATCAATCTTTAACCCAATATGTACCTTCTTGGAACATCACCCCACATTTCAAATTTGTCCATTGTTGTCACTATTTTCTTTTGCAAAAAACAAGTTTTTTTCATCCTTCTACAAAAACCAAAATTGCAATTAGGTCAATGTGAACTAATTACTTTAAAAGAATTCCTATTTTTGAACCCAAACTTCATATTTAATTTTTTCCACACAAGAAACCTTAAAGGTATCCAAAGAGCCTAAAAACAAGAATTTGCACTTTACGAAATTGCAAATGTAAAAAAAATGTACATGACATATACATGGAAAAATGTCTACAAAGAAGTAAAATCTAATTACCCTTATAGATACCAAAATGTTTTGGAGCCTTCCAATGTGGCACTCCATTGTTGTTGGTTAAAATATTTGAATTTATAAAAATAAATAACACATTATGTGTTGAAAGGTAGGTGCACAAATGGGTGGATCAATTTGCCACAAATCCAAAGTCCCTATTTACTCAAAATCCCAATTAGATCTTGAAAATTACAATTAGTTTACACTGATTTCCTCCATATTTTTTTCCATGTCATTAATGTTTCATTTCAAGTTTCTCTATGTAAGCAAAAGTACCATAAAACACTTTTTCCTCCAATATGTATGGACTTATAAAAAAATGTTCTTAATTAGCTCATTCAAAAGTCCATAAGTATAGTCCTAAAATTTAATGAATATTTTTTTTGACCTTTAGCTTCCTTATTATGATATTTTACTAATTTCAAGTCCTTAACACACCCCATCAATCAATGGATTGTATCATAGTCCACAAAGAAATGGCAATCAAAAGTATAGTCCATGAGTTTTAAGTTTAAAAGTCCATGGCTTTTATGATTTTTAAAAATTTGTAAAATGATTTTGTGCATCATTTAGATATCCAAGTTAAGATTTTAAAACCAAGTTCATTTTAATAAATTTCAAAATCTATAAAGCAACATGGGCATTGCAATGCCAGCCACCAAGCAAGATTACCTTACATGACACCCAAATTGGTCCACCCATTTGTGCATGCACCTTGAATCAAGAATGTTTTTTTCATCTTTTGAAGTCCAACTTCGTATAATGTTTACCACATAATTAAAAAATTAATTAAAAAAAAGACCATGTCCCCTACCTTACTTAGATAATATAACTTGTGGTTGTTATCAAAATAATTATTGAATAAATTGATAATTGAGGGTTAAATTTACTTGGACACTAAACTTAATAACCAATGGGTCTATTTTTTAATGTTTTTGATATTGAGCGCTTGTGTGGTCCAAAAACCACCTACCCAATTGATTAAATGAAAAATAAAATAAAATGATAAACACACGTATAAACAAACAATTGAATGTCATGCATTGGCACTCACCTTTATGGCAAGTTTAAATAAATTTCTACACCAATCACACATGGTGGCAACTCCAAAATAAGGCAATGTTAAGTTAGGAGATAAGTTTTTCACCAATTTAAACCAAAATGTTTATATGTAACAAAAAAGATGATATGGATGCTCATGTGGCACAATGTGGTGCTAAATCAATGCTAGGCTATGGTAGCCTCATGATAAAGCAACATTGAATTTCTAAAATATCCCATATTGAAATTAAAATTACAATGTTATGTAGCAACCCCAAAAAGAGGGCTTTAAGTCAATGTTTGGGTAGTACCAATTCAAGTTTTTGATTTCCTACTTAAAAGTATGTTCCCACAAACAAGATTCATGTTCCCAATTGAGGAACTCTCCTCCTCTTCCCCCTACTTTAATACATTTACATTAATTCCAAATATTGAAAGTTGAAAAGAGTTCACACTTCCAAGGAAGCTCAATATTCCAAATTCAAAGCAATACAAAAAGTAACATATAAAACCTTGGGGTGCAAAAAAAACAAATAATACTAGCCAATTTTATTGATAAGTTCAAGAGCTTTGAAAAATAATGAGTCTGAAACTTGATTACTGGAAATTATTAAAGAAGGTGCATTCATAATCTTAAAAGCTACCTAAAGGGGTGGACATTACTTAAAATTGTAATTTTGTATTTTTGAAAAATCACAAGCAAAGCACAATAATTTGGATTGAAATTTTATTTCTGAAATAAGCTTCATTACTTGCAACATTTCAATGTTCAAAATTTGATGCAAATTGATGATGTTTCACAAGTGATAAAACATTAAAACCTCAAAGGTAGACAATTTTTAATTTCTTTTGTTTTTTCACTGTCCTTTTTCCTTATCAAATGTGCACCATTCCTTTTCATAATTGAGAGGATTTTAATATTCATGATCAAAAGATAAAATGGAGTTGAAATCAACAAAGCACATTTTTACAACCCAATTAAGTGCCTTTGGTTCAAATGTGCTTTTGGCCTTAAAACTCATAAATTTTGAAGATGTGTCAACGAATGTTATTCATTTTTATGTGATAAAAAACACGAACGTATAGTATATATGATGTATTATCAAGGTGTAAATTGTTTTTTCAAAATTTAGAACATAATTGTAAACTTAATGTGAAGAATGCAAAAAATAAATTAATAGACCAATACATGATTTCCAAGTGTCACATGCAATCCTTGGAAAATGACTTTTACTTTGGTGCTATTGATTCAAAGATTGTGAATCCACCATGGAAAGAACAATTGATCATCCATATAACTCTTGTTTGTGAATGAAAACAAAAGGATTGAAACGATACAATAATAAAGATGATGATTACAAAACACACACACAAATAAAAAAATGAAGGAACATTTTGCACCAACCATTATTTGATGAGTCAAGACAAAGAGGTCGAGTTGGTGGATTGTTCAATTTTTGTACACATACTTGGCTTGACGATGAGCCTTGATTTGCAATGTTGAAACAAGAGATGCTAACAGATTCAAAAAATAAATTACAACACATTTTTGCAAAGATGTGACAATAATAACAAGGGACAAGTGATGGTGTTCTCAACTTGCAAACATGCAAACACATCATCACAAGTGTGAATGATGATAAAATGGTATTTTTACATCATAAGTATGAATGTTCAAGTGCATAAAACTAGGTATCATCATGCTTGATGGAAGGGTAGGTATAGATCATTAAATGTTAGCTTCACTATAAGAAATCATGGCTTTTTTTACTAGGCTTTTCGATAAAAAAACCCTTCATATGGTTTTTTTGCCCCAATGTCCAACTTGACCGAATTTGTCGCAACCCCACTTTGGGATAAGTGTGAGGATGAAACTCACACCCCCTAAAGTGGGAAGTTGGAGTCCTCCGGGACTCCCGAAAATTCAGAGCTCGAATTCAAGGGTCAAAACACCTCGCATTGAATTGTTCTTTATATCAATGGAAAGGTCTTGAAGTGTAGATGCCCAAAATGGCCTCACATGTGCCATTTGGACATCTGCAGCCCAAGTTATGGGCAAAAGAAAGGGCGAGAGTCAAACTGGTAGTTTGACTCTAGACCACTAAAAGTTGGGAATCGACCTCTTCCCAACGTTTGCTGAAGGAGTGTGACATGGCGTTGAAAAGCTCTCAAGAAGAGCTACAACTTTGGTTTAGACCTCGTTCTAATAAGAGGTCAGAGCCGGGAGATATGAGTTTTCAAAGTCCCGGGACTCCAACCCAGGACAATTTCAGGACTCCTCCTTGGGAGTCCCAAGAAAAAGAGCCACTGAGAGCTGCAGAGAATACTATATGGGGGAAGGTGGTGGCTTCCCTCGAGTCCAGGCCGTGGTGAGTCAAGTGCGTCCAAGTGCCCGTGGCTTGTCCCAACACCCAAGGGTGTTATCAAATGTGAACTAACCCTCTTGTGGTTGGTTTTGAATGTAGATTCGAGTGAGATAATACTTGTCCCTCTTCCTAGTCTAATCCCGGGACTTCTAGCACGCCCCTCTACCCCCTTTTAGTGCTGGAAGTCGGGAGCGGCCTTTAAGTCCCAACTTTCCGCAATTCAACGCACTTGGACCCTCAAGTGGGTCTAGCAAGGGACTTAAGAACGCGTCAGAATTGCCATTTTGGACAAGTTGATTTGGACCTCACCGTTTTGATTAGGTCTTTTTGGTTGGTTTTTTTATTAGGAATTTTTTTATTGAACCACTATGACAATAATATAATCTGGGCAACAACCAAAAATATATATTATTAAATTATTTTAGTTTAAACTAATAGGCAAGTATTAATTAATTAATTAATTAATTAATTATCCTACCTACCTACATAATTAATAAACCTAATGATTAATGCCAAATTATTTTAAAAATTTCCCCACCAACCCATGTCTTAAACCTAGGTTAAGCCACTTAACTTAACCACCTAGGTTAAACCAAACCACTTAGGTTAGGCAAAGCCTTCTAGGTTAAGCCCCTAGGCCATGCCAAGTAGCTTAGGCTAAGTGGTTTAATAGCTTTTGTAACCTAGGCTACTTAATTAAGTCACCTAAGTAGCCAAGGTAGCTTAAGTTATAATGTGGGGACTTGAACTCCTCACTTCCACATTGAAGAGTCAAGTTCTTAACCATTGCACCACCACCTGAAAAGGTGATTTTCTTGGACAACATATTTGGAATGAACATGATTTTGGACCAACATATTGTAATCAATTTCCATGAATAGGTAGGTTATAATTAGATTAACTTAAGTAGGTAGGAGGTACTTATTAATAAATGCATGTGCTAGGTAACATGTAAGTTATAGTTTATTAAGCTTTAAAAGCATTTACTAGATCTATGTTTATAGTTACTTAGTAAACTATCTACGGGCCTATATTATTTAGTAGGCTATGTAGGTACTTATTAACCTATTAATAGACCTAATTTAGGCATACTAAGTAGGTAGCCTAACCTATTAAGTAGGTTTAAGTTTAAACCGCTTATTTTATAAACAATGCTACTACCTAGTAGGCCTAGGTGGCATAGCTTAGGTTAGCTACATACTTAGTAAACTTAAGTAGCTTAGGTTAAGTTATGTACATACTTAGTAAGCCTAGGCAGTGTAATTTAAGTTATATACATTTTTAATAGGCCTAAGGACCTTAAGTTAAACTACATACCTACCTAATAGGCCTAAATGGTCTAAGGTTACCTACCTTGTAAGCTTAGGTGGCCTAGGCTACTATTTTAGTTAATAAAATAAGCTACCTATAGGTAATTAATAAAAATATCATTAAAAATGATTGATGAATTATTATAAATTATAAATAAATAAATAATATCAATGATTAATAATTGATTAGGTCCTAGGAATTACTAAATATTAAATATTAATTAATGATTAGTTCCTATTAATTAATGTATATTCAATATAAATGGGTGATTATTGAATATTTCTTATGAAATATTAAATATTTAACATTTAACAATAATAATTTACTATTAATTACTGATTATTGATTATTTACTATGAATTAATAATTATCAATTAAAACACATATTTAATTAAATTAAGATTAAATTACTAATTTAGGACTTTTCCCATTCCCTAAACCCTAAACCCTAAACCGTCAAGTAAAAATAACAATCACTCACAAAAATAACATCCACAAAGACATTTTGTCTCAAAAAAATTCATAGCAATATAATATTATGTTAGTTTCAAAATTAATATATATATAGGATGAAAAGAATATTTTGCTTGGTGCCCACCAAATGAAAATTATAGGATTAAATTTTTTATTAGAACTTTATACAAGTTAGTGGATGGAATGAACTCCAATTGGTTAGCCACTGGACTTAACAAATTAATGATCATTTTCTACATGAATGTCATATTATAATTTTTTTGAATTACATTATTTCCAAATAAAAACAACTTTGTAACCAACAATTCCAAAAATATCCATGTTCATATTATGTTTAAAAACATCCATATCAGCTCTAAGAAAAGATTATGAATTTTCATGAGTGATTGAAAGCCAAAATGTTAGTGCTCCCATCTAACATCAAAAATCTCAACCCTTTGAATTTGAAACAAGGAGAGAGGCCAAATTATCAAAACTATAACATCACACTATCACACAATTTCTACTAATATTTTTCAAATATATATGCACCATAAAACTTTTAAAAATTTAATTGAACACTTGGTGGCCACAAGGTGAAACATAAAAAATTGTAAGCTATGAAAACCAAATGACACAACTCCCATTTAAAATGAGAAAAAAGAACTCAATGTTTTGAATCCAATATATTGTCAATTACCTTGATGATGTAGCCACTTTAGGTTTTTACCAAGGGTGATGTGCAAGAAATGCCAACAACTTCAATTTTCTTGCACATAACGCACAAGAAAAACGTCCTTTGTTGGAGGTGAATGACTATCATTTGATTTTCGACTTGCATGGTGTTCTTGTTGATATGGGTGAGGGTCAAATTAAAATTCGCCTAGTGGTTTTTAGGCTTGGCATCAAAGAATTCCTATCCACTTATGTAGAAAAAATTATGGTTTACATGTGGTCCTTGGCAATGAAGAGAAACTTTTTGAGGCACTTGGAAATTATCATTGAGAAAACTAGCATTTGCCTTCCATCTTGTAGGATAGTGGACTAGTCATTCTATTTCAAAAATGATCACTTTTTGCTTGAGAAGCCAAACAAGCCAATTTCCTAGTTTGACATTTGAAAATACCTTGTTGATAGATGATACACCTCAGAAGAATTTGTTTAATCCTCCTTTTAGTGCCTTTTTTTGAGATGTTCTATGGTTTGCACAGTGATGCTAGTTACCTGCTACAAACCATTTTTCCTTATTTTGGAATCTTTGCATTTGTTAGGACTGCACATTTGTAAATTTGTAAAGTTAAATCCTTTTGGTAGCATTACAGATGTGCTTCTTGATGACCTTTAATATGCAAAATTGATTATTCCATGTTTTGTAGAATGTGATGAAACATTTTGTAATAGAGTGAAATCAAAATCTCTAAATAAAAAGAGATGAACTATTTTATTTATTTATTATGATCATTATGTATGGATGGTTTACTAATTTGAATTACGATGGGTGCATGCTTTATCTTTATTAGTTGTTTTCTTGCCTAATGTACTAGAGTCCAATGTAAGGGTTGTTCCACACAACTTTCTCTCCCACAAACATCCATTAGTTTTGATTTGATAGTTGGGCATTTCACAAACACATTGTTAATTTTTCATAAATTGTTCTAAAATTTCAATGCAAATGACTTGGTGGCCACTAGGCACTTCATGCACATAATTTAGCAATTCCCTTATATTTCAATGACTTTTCTAAATATTGTTTTCTTCCATCTATTGTTAGCTTGCTTGGTGGTTGCCCAATGTTTTTTTACATAGTGTTATGCAAATATTTAACTTAGAAAAATATTTATTATTAGCACGTGGACATTTCGCTCCCAATTTATTATTGTAAATCTTGATAGCACATTATCCTTTTCCACATGTTTAATTCATTTTCTTGATCGGTTTTTCTGCTGTTTTAGTTCAATGTTTCATCCAAGTTGATTATAGTGGTCAATGGTAGTTCAATGCGTTTGTGTCTACGTTTGTCATCTTTTGAGCCTAAAAAAATGTTGGTTTTTAACGCCAATGGCATGTTGTGTTATTTCCCACCTTTGGTTGTTCTACAAGGGAATGTTAGAATGTTTGGAAAAAATATCAACAAGACCAAAGTGAAAGTTAGAGTTGGAATGGAGAATTTTTTGAGTAAGGCATTTCAAAAGTTTCATATCACAATTTGGTTTTTTATGAAACTTGAAGATGTATTGGAAGTTCTTCCCATGTTCATGCTTGAAAGTTTCTTGGATTGGTTCGTTTTCATTTGGGGATGTGAACAATGTTTTAAAATGTCTGGTGAAATTTCACTTGGGTCCCATTATTACTTAAATGATTTGAAATGTGTTTATTTTGCTTGCCGTGGTAAAGATTATGGAAAGGATGATCAAACATTACTATTGATGATGAATGTAGTAAGGTGCTTCGGAATCTAAAATGGATTGGTCTTTTTCTTGAATCATTCAGGGGACATATGTTTTCAAAAAATAAGGTGCAATGGTTGGACCTGCCATCCTATTTGTGGCCACCCTTGGTTGGATTGCCATTGGACAAAACGATTTGAATTCATTATGACTTTATGGTCAAGTATTTTAAGCCTTGTTTAAGTTCTTCGTCAAAAGATTATTTTTGGTTCCTCTAGTATATGTATAATGATAATGCCGATGTTCACAATAAAAAACCCTCTTCAAGTATGTAATCTTAATCATTCCATTTTTTTTTTCTTTCTTTTTTGCATTTTTTGTTACTTATATATATAATTGTTATGTGTTTTAATGTGTAGTTGTTTTATGGTTTCGACTTTTGTGTGCATTGGTTTGGATAATTGTTCGTAGAATATGCGACTTTGTTTGTAGCTATGAAAGGGAGGAAATGATGTTTGTTAATCAATTTTTTATTTTGAGATGGTGTCGATATTGTTGCATATTTGAGTATGGGCAATCACAAAACTTCTAACACTAGGAGGATTTCACATTGTGTTTAAAATTATCCACAAATTTAGAGTACCTTTTAGGGCTTTTATACAATTTTTAAAAAAATAATGGATATTTTGTTTCAAGACTCTTGGAAAAATTAGGAAATGTGTTTTGACAACTTGGTGGCCACTTGGTGGTTCAATTAGTTTAAAATTATCCTTCAAATTTAAGCTATCTTTTAAGGTTTTTTCAAAAAGAAAGATTTTTAATACTTATTTTTTATTGTCAAAACTTTTGGACAAATTAACATAGTTACAATTTTGACAACCTAGTGGCCATTAGGACCAATTTGTATCTAAAACATTTAATGAAGGTTGTTCAATTATGTAATATACAACATAAATTACTGAATTTCACAACTTTTTCTCTTGTTATGTAATTTTTTTGATTTTTTTATTGTTGTAACTTTTTTTCATCTTGTTCTAGGCCCAGTGGCCACCATGCTTCAAGGTTCAGATTGGATTTTCTAATATTGAATATAATGTTTGTTTGATTTATGTAAATTGTATTTCATTAATTCATCATTCAAATTCTTTTTGTTTTTTTTAAACAACCTACCATGGTGTCCTCAAGGTTTAATTTGTATAACTTGGAATGTAGCTTGTAGTTCTTTAAAAGCTTTTTCTTATGGTTATCAAACTTTGTCTTAGTGGCCACTAGGTCATTTACAATGAAAGATTCAAAAATTTAACATTGAAATTTGTGTGTTGGCATTTTCAAACTTTTGTGAAGTCCTAAATTAATTAAATATGTGTTTTAATATACTAAAATTTATTACTAACTAAAAAATTAGTTTAAAATAATCATTTGTCAATAAGTATTTACAATTATATATTGACTACTATTAATTATTATAAATTATTATCAAGTATTAGCAAAAAATTAGATAAAATTGATAATTCGATAATAATAATTAATCAATTAAGAAATTGATGGATAAATTAATTATATAAAGTATTAATCATAAATTATTGAGTATTAACTATCAATTATTAAATATGAACTAATTAATGTACTATGTTTAAGTATCTACATGTGCTTAAAGGTAGCATGTAAGTAGTCTATTAAACTTTATAAGTAGCTACTAGGTGTAATATGCCTAATTAAAAACCTACTAGCCATGAATTTATGTTTTGTATGTACCCTATGCAAAATAAATTTGTAAGTTAAATAACCAATTTAGTATGGTTGATTTGACTAGGTGTCAAATCAAAATGGCTAATTTGACTAATTATAAATCACAATGACCATTAAATATGGCCAATTTGTTTTGCTTTGGTAATTTTGATGGACCTTTTGCCTTTTTGATTAAATGTTTGGTTTGTCACATAGTTAAAAAAATCACTTAGTCAAATGTTTTAGTCAAAAGTAATTCATGTCTTTCATGCCCCAAATCTTTAGTCAAAACAATTAGCCCCATTGGTCAATGTGGACATTTCAATCAAGTTGGACCTTCTAAAAAGTCATGTTTTCTTGTACTGCTTGGTGTCGGGGGATTTATCACTAAAGTTTTTAACACCAAGTGTGAAGGAAAATCTAGTTTGGTAATTTGAATGCAAAATGAAATTGATGAAAAGAAATAATGTCCAGAGAATACCTCCAACTCTCTAGCTATCACACACATTGGTGTAAAATTTGGGGATGAAATTTTGACTTGAACTTGACCTAGTTTTGAATGACATTTGGAATATTATGTGTACATATAACAAGTGGGCATGTTCCATAGAAGTGCATGCATCTAGATGAAAAGTCTAGATCTAGAAGGGAAGTTTTTAGTTTGAAGTTGCCATAAAGGCTAAAGTCATCATGGAATGAGTTGCTTGTTCCAAGTTCAAACCAATTTTTTTCTTCTAAATCCTAGACTTATGCAAAACCTCTTCCATCTAGCAAATACATGACAATACATGTGATCAATATGTTAGTAATGAGAATCATAATTACACTTGGAGATATTTAAATTTGAGATTACAAATTTTTTTCCAACTCTAATGCATATTTGGGAAAAATAAAACTAATTAGGGTTACCTCCTTGTTTACTTTTTACACCTACCAAATGTCATTGGTTAGATTGCTAAATTATCAATAAATTATGAAAGTATTGTATACATGACATTACTACCAACATACAAAGTTGCTTATGATATTTAATGTTTCATGATGGGAAATCAACATTGTCCATTCATTCTCCAACATATATGTATGTATAGTGACATATTGTGATTCATAAAATGTGGCAAAAATGTTTTTAGCCAAAGTTGATATTATATATATAGGTTAATGCATGATTAATTTTTAAAAAAAAAGAATGACCCATGAAATAATGAACATAATATTTTGATATGCTCTGAAATTTTGATCATTTTTCAAATGCAATGAAAAACTTTGCACATTGAAATAAAAAATATTCATTTTCCAACATTGATTGTCACATGGATTATCAAAGACTTGCAAGTTGTTGGGCCAATGCCCAACAAATTAGAAAAATAAAATAAAAATTCATTCAATGATTCCACAAATCTATTTTATGAAATTTGATTTTTGGACAAAAACAACTTGCCATCCTTGGATTTATGTTGTAATTATTTCCTAGAATTGCATTTTTACCTTAAATTTAAATCCAACTTCACACAAAACTTGATGATGTGGGACAAGGATGTGAAATATACATGAAAAATCTCAAGAAAAACTATTTGAATAACATGAAAGAGTTTAAATATGAAATAAATTAAACATGGTTATAATGTAAGGTTGTACCTTACTTGTGGATAATACATTGAAAAAATGAAGCAAATATCTCTCAAAGTTGTATTTAATTGAGGAGCTAACTTAATAAAGTTTCCATATCACCCACTATGGCATAATTGAAAGGTCATTTGAGTATTAGCCCTTATATATATGCATATGAATGAAAATGGGTGTTCAACCTTCACATATTAATGTCATGTGTGAAGGTTTATTTAAACTACATGAAATATTTTTATTATTATTATTTTTTTTGTGTTACTCTTAAAATACATGTATGTTTGATGCAATGTATTTTTTCTAGCAATGCTTTTCCATTTTTTGACAAAAAAATGGGAAAAATTTGGATGTTTTCTTCTAATGTAAATTCAACTAGTTTTGCTAAACTTTTGTTGAATTTTCCCAAATTTTTGATATCAAGAAAATGAAAAAAATAAAAATAAAAATTTGGTTTGATGAACTAATTCGGATTGGTTTGTGGATGTAATTTGTGACATAATTCATTAAGCACAAGTTAGTGGCTTGAGGTGCTCACTATGCCATGAAACCAGTTGGAGTGCCTTGGTTCAAATACTTCAACCATGTAAAAACATGGTTGTATGGGTTTTGCATCCAGATCTCCCTTTTCTTAACCAATTGATAGTATACTTGTGTTGAAGTATAGAAGGGAACAGGTAACGCTTTGGCCCCAACACATGTCACTGTCAAATCATGTGTCTAAAGTTAGCAATATAATAGTCATTCTTGTGTTGAAAATTGAAGCTCATGGACTATTCTTAAACATTTGCCTATTTTTTCATAATGATGATATGACATGTGCACACAAGATCTACATATTTCTTTTTTTGGTTTGCACCCATCTTCCATTAGATTCAATACATTGATTGGAAATCTGGTTCATGTTTTAAATTTTATATCGACCTTTGTGGATGGCACAACTCCTTCATTTTGAAGCCAAATATTTTTGGGCATTTGTTGGATTCATCGAACCATATCATTGAACCAATAATAATATAAATTACCTCAACATGGGGGCAAAAGTGTTCTTATATTGAAGAACATTGTGAAAGGTTTTTAAAGAATCCAATCCTTAATGTTCCATGTTCCAAGTCCAAACAACCTTTGATAAATTGAACACAATCTGGTTTCAACCTTGATACAACTTTCAAAGGGTGGATGCTTTTAACTATTTTAATCTTTGTCCCATGGGACATGATCATTGATTTGATGTTAACCATTTTTGCACACCACTTAGTCTAAGCATGGTAAAGTATCTACAGAACAAGTAGAATGGTCACCGTAGTGCAGAAATTTGGGTCTTTGGATAATATTATACACCAAAAGTCAATTCATTGAAGCAACAAGTAAATCATTTAATACATACATCCTTCATTATTGTGAAAGTAAATATCTTTGATTTAATGGAGCATTTCTTAAGTAATTCAGTTTGCCTCAACTGTTGTTCAATTCTGAAGAGTAGACCACATGTCTGTCCATGAAACCTTATAGTAAGGAAAAACAAAATGGAGACCTACATACATATGGGATGCACATACAACCTCATTGTAGTGATGCAAACACTTTCTAGGCCCCAACATTATATATGCCCATAGTTGTCAGTACAAGAGTATTGCTGCAATTCTTTTTCCCCCAGTCTGCCCTTTGCCACATTTCTTTTTACCTTGGCATTTTGAGACATGTTTTGGGTCTGTGTCATACATGTTTTGGGCATGTTACATGGCCCTTGGTACTCATAACATGGGAGGTTATGGGTGCAAAACATGACAAGTGAAAAAAACAGGGCTGAGGGCAGACTGAGGGGAAAAAATTGTAGCTGTACTCTTGTATTAAAGCAAGATTCACACCTGGTGTGAGGGTGTTTCTGTTAAAACAGGCTACCATTAGCATAGTCGTCACATTTTTTAGACTTTAGCACATAATGTTAGTAACCATGAAACTTCAGGGACCAAAAAAAGTTGTGCATTTACACTTAAGATGCCACAACCTGTTTCATTACCCTAACATAATAGGGCATTCACACCAGAGGTACCTTAAAGGTATGTAGCAGTGTTGTTGTCTTATCTTTTGCTCTAGGTGGGTGGTAAGTGTGAAGGAGGTGGGATCTAGACCTCCCCCCCCACCCCCCATCTTATATGTGCTAGCTAACATTGAGTTAAATGGTCATTTTTGGCCTTGTTATCTAATGTTGAAAAAAATGTCTAAAATTTAAGTTTTAAGCTAGATTGAATGTTAGCTATCACCAATGTCTAACATCAAGATATCACCACTTGTCACTTAGGATGCCATGTCATTGACAATGTTAGCTAACAATTCATATGTGAATGCACATAATAATCAAGAAAGCGTAACATTGACTTACCATTGATTTAACACCAAGTGTGAATCAACCTTAATTGCAGTCACAACAATGGGCATATGTAATGTTAGGTCTTTTTAGGAGTATGAAGTTAGTTTGAAGTATATACATTTGTATTATTTGTTCATGAAGTGCAATTGGAGAAATAAAAAAAGCTTTGTTACTATGAGACCATGTTGGAGGTCCTTGTAATTTAAAAGGTTTTTTTAATCAAATCATGAAATTTTTTCCCTAAAAATGAAGCATGTAGTATTTAAAGTTTTGACAAATCTACTTTTCATTTACTTTTTGGAGCATTATTGATGATTTGAAAGGACTTGAATGAAATGTCTTCTTTGCCATGCTTGTACTTTGTTGGGAACTTGCTTGTCAAACATGATTTGACACTAATTTGATGTGTTATATTCATTGTAGCAATTATATCAACTTGAATTCAATGCAAATTGAAGGCTAGGATTGCATAATTTTCTTCAATTGAAATAAAGCATAACCTAATTCTTTTGGTTAGTTATATGTTATGTATATATAGTGGTTTGTCTAAGACAACAAATAATATTCACTTGTTTTAACAACCACACAACCAAAATATCTAGTCACCATAATGGCAGTTGTTGTTGATTTTCTATTGATGATGAAAATATATCATGAAAAAGTTATGGGTTATTGCATGATGGTTTAGATTTTGTGGTCAAAATACCCAAAATGGATACATTCTTTCTATAAGGAGTCACTTCATGTGCAACAAAGTGGTTATGTTTTTATTGTTTCAACTGGTAAATTAAATTAATGTTGAATTTTTTGGATCAACATGCACGATGATATTTTATTAATGTAAATTAAGAAAACATTTTTGAAAGGTTTGAAATGAATCTAATGAGTATGGAGTACCCAAAAACACATTTAAAACATTACACCAAAATGTGATTTTCATAACTATAAAAATACAATTGTAGTAAAACTGAATTTGTTATTTATGTCAATTTTGTGATCACTTATATTAGAATGGCATAAAAAATGAGTCCTATTTGATTATGTAGGCTTCTAAATGTAACCATAAAAATCATGTTTTGGTGTAGTGAAATAATGTAATGCATGCTTTCATTACTTTATGGACTTTTTTGAAAATATTCAAATTTTTTTCAATGACATATTCATGAATTTTTTTAAAAAGATAATTTTACATATTAATAATATAATTTCAAAATTTTTTGGGTCATGAGATTTATATATTTTTAATGTTAACAAGTAAATTTTGATTTAAAAAATACTCTCCTTGAATGATCAATCATATTTGAACACATCACTTTTAATAAAACTACCCACTCTTTGTAAGGACTCAGTTAAGTGGGTGCATTTGTCTCCTTTTAGCATGAATGTACCCAAATATAAAATTAAATTTGATGGAACATGTTTTGATTCACTGCTTATAGAACTTGGGGTGTAAATTATCAAAATATATCTCATGTACATAATATATTATCATTATGATCAATGCATGAAATAAAAATAAATCCAAGTGAAAATAAATAAAAAATCATCAAATAACTTTTACTATGTAAGATTCTTTCAAATTGCATTGATTATATATTTGATAATGAATAGACATGAGATAAAAATTGTAACCATAATGTATTATGCTTGAAATTTT
>Ga0209611_10005141_pt1 | contig 22106 bp, 19 predicted proteins | sample S1TSphgellanicum_3_FD_187693 | JGI IMG/M metagenome (GOLD analysis project Ga0209611, IMG submission 187693) | Host-associated microbial communities from peat moss isolated from Minnesota, USA - S1T2_Fc - Sphagnum magellanicum MG (SPAdes) (version 2) | ecosystem: Host-associated > Plants > Peat... | reverse complement strand
ACCCAACAAGGGGATGGTAATATCACAAGCACAAGGAAAAGGTTGTCATGTGAACCTAAAAACATATGTAAATCATAAGGTGTAAGAAGGGGAAGGATATTGGGCCTACTCTCCTAAGAGAGTAAGAGGCATATTACACCTAAGTATAAGTACATGGAAAATTAAGAGTAGTTGTAAGATCCCTCCTCACTTCCAAAGGAATGTTCATGAACATATGGAGGCCTTGACATACACTAGGAATCTATACAACTGGGAGAGTAAAACTTTGTTGGGATTTCTGTTATGTTAGGAGGGCACATTACCAAGCATATTTGTTCCTTTGCTTATGGGTGACATTGAACAAAAATGGAATGCTTATTTATCAAAATGCCTCTCGAACTTTTCTCTTGTTTGCCTGTGATACTTGGGCGTGATGCTAATGGGGTTATCACATTTTTTGAAAACGACAAAAGGATTTTACGTACAATAAAGTCCTCAGTCACGGACTTTACTTTACAGGAACAATGGCCCTCACATAGGGCCCTTATTCTAAGAAAAGCCCACAGAGTCTTGAGCTTTACCTACCACTTACTTCAGGCAAAATCTTGGAGGTGTCGGGGGAGGAACATGAATCAATTTCAGCAGCAATACGGTAGCATGAAAGGATTCTCTTTCTGTAGTTTGCAGGGGGGCAATCCAAAAGGGCCCTTGGGAAATGTAGTCGGTCCCTGTGCATTAATTGCGAAGAAACAAAACCAGACCTGAAAATAAAATCTTCATAAATCAAGAAACCATCATACAACAACCATGGTCTTTCTCAAGTGATTTGTACAGTTTTGAATCAGCATGCATATAACACTTCAATGGCACCAAAAGAAGCCAGAGTATAAATCTCTCATTCATTATTGCTACATCTAATGGATTGAATATCATTGATTGATTGAAAGTTCCTGCAATTACTATGGATTGCAATTCTGTGCCTATTTATGGGTTTATGCCAAATGCTCTCTCTTTGCCAGCTCTACTTTGCCAAATTTGCAAATTCCATCCCCATTGTTATTTCCCTATTTTGCTATTTTGCCAAGTTCACTTTTCCTGTTTGCCAATGCCACTTTGCCAAATTGTCGAGTCCACATTGCTGATGCTGAAGCTGAATCTTCCAGTTTGTTGAAATGAAATGTTCAATCAGATATCATAAATTTTGACTTCTTGTGTGATGTTTAGATTCTGTTGTGGCTTGTTGCCATACTCTCTTTTTTACAATTAGTCCATAACATCATCAAGTTTAGCCAATCTCAAGATGTGTTTGTACGTCATTTTGTGGTAATAGTTAAAATATGTCACTTGTGAGATTTTTGAGATGTCTACATACTTGAACAATAGGTTCAAGTGTGATATATTTCAAGACCATAATGCATTGCTAAATACTAAGCATCATAGTATAATTGTGTGATGGATTTGAATATCATTGTGGACCACATAGCTTTTGATATGAATGTGCAAAAAGTTTGGGTTGTTCATGTAAATTTGTAGACTAATGAGGCAAAAGTGTCACAAGGCTCATGTATCAAAAAATGTTTGTGGAGGTAGACATTGTATGTTTTCTTTCACTGTAACCTTTTCCCTTGAACTATTTGTATGTAATCATGAATGTGCAACATGCATTTCCATATCACCTAGATTTGTCACATTTGTGGCAACTAGCTATACTAACACCATTATGATGTCGTTTTGTAGTGTGACGATCAACCATTAACATGTTCATTGTTCATTGTTGTTATGTGTTTGTGTGTATGCTAGACGTTGCAAATTGTCTTGTCAAATAACTACAATGGAGATTACTTTCTCATAAAATTATGGACAACTTGGGTGTGGTGTACTCATACTATTGGTTATAGTCATGTGCAAAAGAAACTTTTGACCAACCCTTAAATGTGCTTAAGGAAGCATTCTACCACCCTAAGAAATTGAACAACAATGATGAATAGGTGCCATAGGTGATCACAACAACCTCCCTAGACATTCAACAATCCATGTATAAGTTGGCCATCAAATCCAAGTTGTTCATGGTTAAAATTGTTGATGTGATTGTTTTTAGTTCACTTTTTAAGAATCAAAAGTGTTTTTTCATGTTTCCAAAGTATTTCAAATTGGCAAAAATTGCAACAATACAAGTTCTTGGAAATGTGAAGCATGAGTGATACCTTCGTTTTTTGGCATTTTGCAAGACTAGGCTACACGATTGACTCACCAACAATTTGGCCTTGGTAGTTAGAATGTATTCATTTATAGCATGTGTGACTTTCCATATACAAATGCATATAGTGTGTAGAGTGCACTTGATATGAAGCATAAGGATAGGTTATGTTCAAGCATTCAATTTTTTGCTTTGGATCCTTTTGGAGCTTCAATTTTGTCATGTTTCAAAATATGTTTGTATGTAAGTGAATTTAGTGTTGTTGTTTGCACCCCTTTTATTTCTACAATGTTGGCAAGCTTTGGTGGTCTCTTTGAATTGAAACTTGGTTCTTGCAAATTTACATTTTAATTTGGCTTGTGTGTGTGGTGTTTTGTTCACCTAACCTTGGCTTGTTGGACACTTGTGTTGCAATGGACAATTTAAGGGTTCAATTTCTTTGCAAGTGATTTTAGTTTCTAACTTTCACATTAGTTTGTTAATTGTTTTGGAAGTTGAAACTTTCAAGAGTTGTGCATGAAAAAAATTTACTAGGACCTTGAAGGTTGATAACTAATTTGTACACATTAATTGTAGCATTAGTTTATAGCGATTCAACCTCTTTAACCAAAATGTGGCTGTTTTGAAAAGAAAATATGATTGTCGAATTGAACTCATTGATTTTCCAAAAAATGGCCAAAATATTTACATTAATCAAAGTATGCCTCCAATTAATTTCAACAAGAGATAATAAAGCTCCACACATACAAAAATAATAGTCATTAGCGTGGCTTGTGTCATTAGCCCAAGTTTGAACAAGATTTTGATGATAAAGTTCAATTATGAAAATATTATTTTAAATTTTAAATTAATTTCCAATGACAAAAAGTTTCATTCAAAATCCAATATCTCCCTTAATTAGGTCTAAAATTTATGAAATCATCTTCAAGAAAACCCACTCATCAAAGGCCTTCCAAAAAGACCAAGAGTGTGCCCGATTTCCCTTAAATATTCAATACTGATTTTATTGAAAAATTTTAAAAACAAAATTGCTCAATATTCAATAACTTTTGTAGTATTGTAGGTCTAAACCAATGTTGTAAAGGTTTAGGGTTTAAGATTTGCATGTTAAATCCAAGGTTTGAATCTAGGTTCTTGTGATTTGAAGTTGAGTTGACACACTTTTGTTTGAATTGATGAAAAAACCAAACCATGGAACTAGTATTTTGTTGTGTTAGGAATCAAAATTCAAACTCTGAAAAAACCTTCTTGAACATAGGGTCAACTTTTTAAGGTAGGAAAGTTGATTTTAAAAAAACTTGATAAGTATGTTAAAATTTATAATTAAATAATAATTATAGTTAATTATTGAACTCCATACTTATATAGAAACCTTTATTTAAATTTGTTATAAAACTTTGTACCCAAACAATTTCTAGCATTGGCAGATGTATAATGTGTACAAGGAACTAAACTAGTTTTTGAATCATGCTCAAAAGTTTGTGAATTTGAAAAAATCTGTTAGAATTGAAACTAATTGATTAAAAAATTGCAAAAATTTCATCCAAACCCTCACCTAAATAACCTCTAAATAAGTTTAAAATGTTAAAACTAGGATTGAAGGTCCTTTTATAAAGGAAGAACCACTCAACATTAGTCTAAATGTCTAAACACTACCAGACCACCTTGGTGCACCCTTGCTCATTGAGGGCTTTCCAATGATGGTACCAAAAGCACAATACCCCCCCTTTGCGAGATTGCAATGTGACAAACAAAAGATACAAAACAAATAAACTACCTTCCTCCAATGTAAATGTCCATTAATTTTCTCAAAAAAACACACACGCACCCATTGGAACTTGAAATTGTGAAAAAATTAGATTTTTTGCCTTTTAGTGATACTTTGGGGGTTTTTTTCTTGGGGTGTTCAAAATGTGAAATTTTTCAAAAACTTTTGTGGATGGGTGATGAGTCAATGTAATCAAGGAAGCCGATCATTTAAAAAAAAGAAAAAGAAAACAAAGAAACACTGCAACTTTAAAGTGTGAAAATTTATTTATTTTTCCTTTTGGTGATGCTTATGTTTTATTTGATTTTGGGAGTGTTCAAAGTGTGAAATTATACAAATTGTTATTTTTGGGGGTGGTGATGAGCCAATCAAATTAAGGAAGTCCATCAACTAAAAATGAGCAAAAAAGAAGGAGGAGAAAAGAACAATTAGGAGCATTCCCAGTGTCGTGTGACCCTGCACATTAAAATTGGATGAAGAAATGTCAAAACATGCTCGTTTGGCTCAGCTGCTTTTAGTTCAGCATTTAACACAGTTTGCTGAGGCTGGTACAAGACCCAGCAAAGCGGAATACCTACTGGAGAAGAATATAATAAGTGTGATTTAACTTTTGTTCCCTGTTTCCGATTGGCCAATCATAATGATTCGTCCAGGTGGTTTGATATTCACTGGTTAGGGGGGACAAGTAGTGCTAACTATTTGATTAATTAGTTTGACATTTGTTTTCTTTTGGTGCTAGACCTCTCAATTGGTTCATCACCCATAACAACCAAACCCTCTCTTGACACACTGACACACTCCTATTGTAGAAGTTGTCTACATAAGCCACTAATTGGCACTGATTGAAGTGAAAAGTTGAATTTTTTTGTAAACCTCCATGCAAAAAAACAAGTTCTATTTAGGCCCGCTTTACACTAGGAGTCAGGGCCAATGTTCAGCCCAAATCCAGCATTTCTATTGGTGCAAAAGTTGAAATCAGCCCCAAGGGCTTTACACTAGGTGTCAATGCTGAAAGAGAATTTTATTTTCCAATCTGCCCACAAGTTACTAATAAATGCTGAACTTTATGGCCTTGTATTAGCCCCAAGGCTGAAAAAACTTGTGGGTCAATATGCAACCCAAAAAAGCTCAAAGTTGGCCCCAAGTTTTTTTGGGCCTGACTCCTAGTGTAAAGCGGTCCTTAATCTGTCATCTCTCCACAGCACAAAGAAAAGAAATAACAAGAGAACAAAGAAAAGCAAAATAACATAAAGGAAAGTAACAACTTCATGAAAAAAGTTGATAAATTAGAAAGCCAAAAAAATATGTCTAGTTTTCTGTACATGTGGTGCACCCATGTAATTGAAAATAATATAACTTCTTTGGACCTCTACAACCACCACGTTGCAAACTAAACCAAAATAAAAGTTTATTTCTAGTGTTCTATTCATGTGACCAACCCATACAAATGAAAAGAATAATTTTTAAAAAAACTTCCACAACCACTTTGCAAACTAAACCAAAACAAAAGTTTATTTCTAGTGTTTTGTTCATGCGACCAACCCATGGAAATGAAAGAATAAAACTCTTTTTTGAACCTTCCAAACCACCTTGCAAACTAAACCAAAACAAAACTTTGCACCTAGTGTTCTTTTCATGTGGCTCACCCATGTAAGTGAAAGGAATATAACTACTTTTGAACCTTCACAACCACCTTGCAAACTAAACCAAAACAAAAGTTTGCCTCCCATGTTCTTTTCATGTGGCTCGCCCATGAATATAACTAGGTGAAAAGAATATAACTACTTTCGAAACCTTTACAACCACCTTACAAACTAAACCAAAACAAAAGTGTGTCATGACACAAAAAGCCACCCATGACCCAATGCACATAAGAAAACTCTCCACCTCCACCTCGCCTTTTACTCAAATAGGAAAAAAAAAACTCACATCCTTGCCCTTCAAAAGAAAAAAATCTTGGGCTTCTGGGGTGAATGTTTCATTTCCTCAATTGGCTGAGCAGAATTTTGATCTTAAATTTATCGACCACCATTTTTGCCCCCACAGCAATGCCAAAAGCACTAATTGAGCCGCCGTAGCAGCAGCAGTTTCTCGGCTGGCCGAGTATTAGTTTCATGGATGGAGTTAGAAAGAAGTAAATTACTAAACTTGGATGTGAGAAATAGTTTTGCAGGGTCACAAAGTGAGCACCGCTGGGGGTATGAATCAACACATACTTCCTCCCTCCTCACCCCCCCCCAACCCAAAACCACCACTACACTAGTGTTCAACTACAGTGTACTACACTAGCGCTTTTGTTTTCTTTTCGTTGTTCCCTGGAGAGTAATATGGTCCAGAGATTGTTCCAGCCCCGGCAAGCAAGCAAAAAAAGAAGAAGAAGAAGAAGAACAACGACAACAACGTGAAATTTTGTTTTTGTGGGATTCAAAACCCGCTCCAGAGATACTGCACTCTTCGTCGGCGAGCAGGAAATCAACCAAATAGCAGAAGAAGAAGAAAGAAGAAGAAAAGTTTTGTATTTTTGCTTGCGGTGATTAAAAAACGGCTCCAGAGTTTATAGTCTCATCCAGTAGAAGAAGAAGAAGAAATCAGAGATCGAGTTTTGTCAAAAACTGCTCCAGAAGAGATTGTACCTAGTCTGAGAAATCAGGGAGAAGAAGAAGAAGAAGATCAAGAGGTTCAAAAACTGCTCCAGAGTTTCTAGTCTCAGCAAGCAGAAGAGGAGGAAGAGGAAGAGGAAGAAGAAATCGGAGATCGAGTGTTCGGGGATTCAAAAAAGTGCTCCCAGAAGAGTTTGTAATCTGAGAAAGCAAGCAGAAGAAGAAGAAGAAGAAGAAGAAGAAGAATTCTCCAGAGCTTGTTGTAGTCTCAGCAAGCACATAAGGAAGCAACGAAGAAATCGGAGATCGAGTTTTTGTCTTTTGTTCGGATTCAAAAACTGCTGCAGAAGAGATAGTACTCTGAGAAAGCAAGCAGAAGAAGAAGAAGAAGAAGAAGAAGAAGAAGAACTTTTGTCCTTTTGTGGGATTCAAAAAACTGCTCCAGTTACAATAGATTTTAGTCTAAGAAAGCAACCAGAAGCAGAGAAAGAAGAAGCAGATCACAATCTTTTATTTTTGTCGGATTCGAAAACTGCTCCGGATATTACAGTCTCAGCAATCAAGCAAGTAGTAGTACTAGTAGAAGAAGAAGAAGAAGAGACAGACGAAGATCTCGAGGAATAAGAAGAAAGAAGAAGAAGAGACGGGGGGAAGATCTCGAGGAAGAAGGAGAAGAGACCGAGAATCAAGGCTTTGCTTTTCCTTTGTTTTCTGTGTGTCTTTCTTTTCCATAGCCATTGTTTCCCTCTTCCTCTTCACTTCCCTTGAGTTAGCGCCCGCCACACGGCAGTGAAGAAGAAGAAGAGGTTGTGATGCGCGTTGTCTGGTTTTTCTTTTCTTTCTTCCTTCCTTTCTTGTGTGGTTCAGCTTGATTCGGTGTCGAAGCAAAGCCACTGGAGCCGCCGTCGCAGCAGCTGTACTAATTGAATGTAGCCGTGAGGAAGAAATCACCACGAAGAGAATTGAGATGCCTGTGAGTAGAGACGGCGTCGACGACGTATTCGAAGAGCGGCGGCCGCGGCAGCAGCAAGAGCAGAAGTATCTGAAGAAGAAACGAGAATGGACGAGGAGGAGAATTCCAGGGAGGAGGTTTCGTGGAGCGATTTACCTGAAGATGTGATGTGCAGAGTTCTCGCGCGACTTCAAGTGCGGAAGCTCGTCCAGGTGCGCACGGTATGTAAACAATGGAACTCTATCATCACGTCTTCGTGCTTTGAAGAATTGTGGACAGAGCAGACTTCATCGTCGTCGTCGTCACAGGAAGCAGCTGCTTACTTCCCCTTGCTTCTGTGCCCGGGAGGAGGAGGAGGAACTCATTATCATGAGTTCTGTCTCGCTTACGATCACACAGCAAACCAGTGGCAGAGAATGCCATCCTTGTCTTTCTTGCCTCCCGGAGTTAGAATTCCTATGACGGGAGCGGGAGGTCTCTTGTGTTTCCGTAGAGATACTTCCCTCTTTCTCTGCAATCCACTGACAAAAGCCATTCAAGAGCTGCCAGTCATCGCTCGCAAATGGCTACATTATGCCTCTGTGCACCTCATCGTGGACAAGCGAGCAAAAGGATTCAAGGTGATCGTCGCAGGCAAGCTCCGCCACAACTCCTCTTCCTCCTCCTCCTCCTCCTCCTCTCTTCCAGAAGCTTTTGGAAGCATAGCGATCTTTGAGTCTTCTTCTTGTTCATGTTCTTCTTCGTCTTCTTCTTCTTCGGCTTCTGCTGCTGGCGGTGGTTGGAGGTCGATAGATTCTCTACCTCCTAAGGTGTTTTCTTACGGTCGCACAGCAGCAATGTGCAAAGGTTTCATCTACTGTGAGGCAATTTGCTACAATGGCAAGGTGGGGGTAGCGGCGTACGATGTAGAGCGAGAGAGATGGAACGATGTCATACACCAAGTTCCACATGACGATAATGGAGATTATGAACTGAGCGATGTGGTGGAATGTGGAGGCTGGATTTGGATGGTGGTAGGTCGAGGTTATGGTGGAATTATTACCAGAATCTATATCCTTAAGCTTCTTCTACTTGGTGTCACAGCAACAACTCCTCCTCCTCCTCCTCCATTATCACAGCAAGCAGCAGCAGGTGTGTTGACACTCCTTCCTGCAGATGCCAATTCTTTTAGTAACAATCAAGAAGAAGAAGAAGAAGAAGAAGAAATTGCACAGCAGGATTGTTGCTGGAGGAGAGTGACAGATCTTCCAAATGAGTTGCTTAATAAGCTGAGAGATGTTTGGTTTGGAGAAGATGAATCTTCTTCTTTGGCAATTGTTGCTCATGGAAGTCGCATCTGCATAGCTGCGGGGAAATCCTTGATGCTGGTGTACAATATTATCCATGACTCCTGGAGTGTTTTGCCTCCTTTCTCACCATGGCATTGGAAAGCTATTGACACTTATGGTGGAGCTGAACCAACTTCATTTCCTGTTGAGCTCAGCTTCAGCTGTCCACTTCAAACAAATTGAATCACTTTATCTTTTAGATGTAAGCCATGCATGAGAGCATCATCATCAGGTCAAATATGCTTCTGTGAATTCGTGCATCACTGTCTTCAGATGTAAAGCCATGAATCGGGAGCATCATCATGTCTTCAGATTCTTCTGCAAAATTGTGGTTTAGGTCTTCATATGCTTCTATGAAATCATGATCACACACCATCTTCAGATTTAAAGCCATGAATGTGGAATGCATCATCGGGTCTTATTCATATGCTTCCATGAATTCATGATTTAGGTCTCCATATGCTTCTATGAATTTGTGATCACTGTCTTCAGATGTAAGCCATGATTGCGGAGCATCATCAGGTCTTCAAATGCCTCCATGAAACTGTGATTTAGGTCTTCATACGCTTCTGTGAATTTGTCTATTAATGTAACTCATGAATGGGGAGCATGCACATCAGATCTTTTGATTCCTCTGTGAAATTGTGATTTAGGTATATTAATGTTCTTATGATCACACTGTCTTCAGATGTAAGCCATGAATGGCAGCATCATCAGGTCTTCATACACTTCTGTGAAACCGTGATTAAGGTCTTCACATGCTTCTATGAAATTTTGACGGCACGGTTTCACAGATGTAAGCCTTGAAAGCCTTGAATGGGAGCATCATCAGGTCTTTGTATGCTTCTGTGAAATTGTGATCTAGGTCTTCATATGGTTCTGTGGTTTCATGATTTAGGTCTTCATATGTGTCCATGAAATCATGGTTTGGGTCTTCCTATGCTTCTTTGGAACCATGATTTGGGTTTTGGTATGCTTCTGTGAAATCATGAGTTAGCTCAGTACTTGAGAAATGTTGCATTACTCTTCACGTCCTAGACATCAGCAGGAATGGAATGTTGCTTCGACTCTTAGTGTCCTGTCATCTTTTGTGTATGGAGTTCAACTTTTTATCACTGCACACGGTAATCTGCTCTTGTTGGTGTCATCTGGAGGTTGATGTGCTTTTTTGACACAAAGTAAATGGAATTCTAGTAGTGAAGTTGAGATCTTCAGTCACACATGTGGTGGTCAAAGATGATTCTCTACATCCTTGTGTTATTATTCTTCAATCTTCATGTCTGTTTGGTCAGCAATCCTATTGCCTCAAGTCAAGAAAACCCTTTGTCCAAACTCCTCTAGGCTTTTGCTGATTCTATCTCAGAAATATTCTTGAAACTTTGAAGCTCAAACGTTGCTTTTCTTCTCATATCTGTGTTTAGCCCCTGAAATGCTAGATAGATAGATGTTGTTCCCTCAAAGCTGCAAATGGGCAGTTCAGTGTTTTAAATTATAATTTGCAGTTTTGGTTTCAAAAGTGTAGGCTACACCATTTCATCTTCTTTGTAAGCATATACACTCAACTTTGCTGACTCAACAGATCAAGATTCTTGCTGGATATATGATCTCTCTCACTTGGTATCTTGCTAGATTGTGATGACTTGTTGTGGAAGAATTATTTAGCTGGGGTTCTGTTTCAAGCTGTCCTGATTCTTCAATTATACATCCTAATGTTGCAGCCAATGTTTCTGGTTTTGAAGAAATTGAACCTAGTTCTAGGATTAAGGTTATAATCTGAGAAAGTGCTGTTTGTGCTCAATTTGTGTTGTTGTTGACATCTCCAGAGCAGTCACAGGTGGTTGTGTTAAGTTTCATTTAGAAGGTGTGCAAAATAAACCAGTAGAGTCAGAACCCAATAGCACATATGTCTGCAACTAAGTTTGTAGGTAGTGGAGAATGCTCACCAGTTCACAAAGGCCAACTTGATCCTCTTTCTCAGAGATTCTAGATGAGGTAACTGTAGGATAGGAGTTCTTGTTGATTGAATGACATGAAAGTTCTCAATCGCATTTTGCAAAAGAATAACAATGTGAAGTGTACCAACCAAGCAGTGAGTATGGGTTTAAGATTCATGCTGAGGCAACCCTAAACCCAACCAAGGTGGGAGTAGCTTTTAAGATGGTGGGAAAATGAACACCTTTGCAAAGGAGATATATCAGCATCAAATTTGGTGAAGATTTAAATAGTCTCTATGAAACCAACCAGTTATAAATTCCTACATATCAAGACTAAGCAATATTGGTTATTAAAAAAATTATGTTCCACCATGTTTTGGTCCTAAAACATTCATTGTGTATGACATGGATTATGTGATCCAATGTCAGGTATTTACAGCAAACTATTATTTTAATCTAGTTATTTGTTGTTGGAACCCAGTTCAGCATGAACAAGATTTCAAATTTTCTGTGTGGGGATTATCACCAATTAGTGTTTTCTCGTTCAATTTTATGATGTAAGATGTAGCCAAAGTGAGATTACTCAGAAGAAAATTTGGCCAAATTTGGCTATAAACCACAAACAAAAGTAGAAACACATAAGGTTAAGTGATTATATTTTGACAAATTTTGTCATTTTTTTGACAAAAAAATTGGGAACTTTGTCTTTCTAGTATAGATACAACTAGTTTTGCTAATTTTTTGGGAAACTTTCACCAAATTTTTGATATAAAAAAATTGAAAGAAAAAGAAAAAAACCAGATAAGAATCCTTCTATGTTCACTACAGACAGAAGCTTATTATAGGAATCCGATGACTTGGAAAATTTCCCCTCAAAATCAAATGAATCTGGTCCATTTCTATCATGAAAAATCCTTTATATAAGTCAGAATCACATTTTTCATGTCAAAGTTTTGCAAAACATTGCCCTGAAAAAATCATTGTTCCCTAGGAGTATCTCTGGAGTCTCATTTATGATCTCATCTTTGGTGTTATGAATTCCAAAATAGATGTTGTGAGGTGCAGGCAACACAACATTTTGGGTTCATTTTTGTCCATGTTTTGTATGTGTCTAACTTTGTTAGTTTCAATAGTGTTTGGCATCTTAGCACACACCACCAACCATAGCACAATATTTAGATGAATGGTTTAATCACTAGGGACCTAACAAATTATAAGTAGCTAATATGAATCACATGCATCATACAAATCATGTCTAAACTGTATAATGAAGTTAAACATGTCTATGGAATGAACACTAAAACTAGGAGTATGAGCAATGGCAACAACTTTCCTGGTTCTCAACACACTTGGAAGACAAACCAAACTTTCTGCATTGCTGTCAAAGAAAAACTCACCAGTTTTCTTTTGAATCTCTTGCCACAACTTTTGTAATAGCTTTGAGCCATGATCTGCATATGGCAGTGTACCTAGAGTGTTACTGAAAAGTATTGTCCAGCCTCCAAGCTGTTTGTGCTATCATATGTGAAATCATAGTGGTCACTGTGGTCCAAGTTGTTTGGCTTCTTTCACCCCAACTTCAGTGAAGTGAGGGATCTGGATGTCACAATATGATGATGCACAATTTCCATGACTCTGACCACCCAACTGAAAGTACTTTAGAAGCTTCTGTGCTTATTTCTCAACTTGTACATGGCTTGAAACAGTTAGCATTCCCCCATCTCTGAGATCAGTCTGAACCTTGCCTTCCTCTCCTCAGATCATCCTTTCACAAAACTTTCACTCAGACTCAAACCTCTTCAGGACTGATAACATTTTACAAGCTGTCATTCCTCAGACCAGATCCACTCATCCAGTTCCAGAGCACTGTTGGCATGGCAGCAACAAAATCCACCACATGAATCAGGAAGTATGGTAAGCAAAGATTGTTCAAGGGTTGATCCACATGTTAAAGCTTGAATTCTATCAAAACAATCAAGCTTGACTCAGCTATATATATAGGGAGACAAAAATCTCTAGAAAGAGTGCACACCTATTTTAAGCCGCAAAGAATCCAGGTTTTGTTTCCTATTACTTGTGAACCTCTACTGAAATCTGAAAGGTTCTAAAGCTCTTCTGAAATCTGAAAGCATCACCAATGAATTGATGTACATGTATTAGTCTTCCTCCTGAACCTGAGTAACTGGTACAGACAAGATTCTGAAAACTGATATGTTACATAAAATTGAAACAGGCCAGGATAGTGGACCAAAGGCAATTATGCCAGTTCCCTTACAGGAAGTGCATGTCATAGATCAGGATCCACATTACAGAACAGAATAAGCATCCTAATGCTTCCCACAACCATCACTAACTAGAAGTTGAACCACAAAGGGGAAAAAAGAGCTTCAGATCCAAAGGCTGCAGATTTTACTTTGCTACTAGGACTAGAGAAGATTAGAAGATCTTGGACTTGAGTCCCAAGCGAGTGACACGAAGCTTTACTGGTTGTTCTCCATCTTCTAGAGGAAACTGTCGTGGAAAGTCCAGTGCTGCTGCCACCCGCATTGTAGTGAACTCCCCAATTCGTACCACATGCTCATCAAACTGCACTCCTGTGTTTGACAACAAAATTGGATAAAGTGGTAGGTATTCAAAGTTGAAATAGCTCTGACAGGGCAGTCTGTATGTAACATTTTAGACAGATCTCTATTGCAGTGAAGGCAGATGTCTTTAGATCTATCATGTGACAGTTGTGATATTCTAGGAGACCAAACTACAGAATGCCAGACAAAAATTGTAGGTCATTTTGACCCCAATCTCTTCAGATTCTCTTCACAATAGTAACAGTAAGGTTAAAGAAGACTGCTGCTGTTGAGTCTGATATCTTTTGGGAATTTTGAATCTTAATGAGCCTGTTCTGGACTACAGTAATGGAACAAACTCTTACCTCCAGAAAGGTCTGCATTGACAGACTTCCAACATTATCTGGAGCACAGCTTGTCAGGGGCTTGGATTCCCACTAATGCAATTTGGGCTACTGGTGTTTGTAAGAAAAATCCTTAATCATCAAAACAATTAACAGGAGATATTACCACAATTTTCAAGGGTCATAGACTCAAGTCATGTTTAGTTATTGTCAGGTCCAATGGTAGTGTTTACTATCACTCCAGCAGTAGCACATCAGTTCATGCCATAGGAGTTTCAACATTCATGGCTTAACTTAGGACCAAGAAAGTTGAGTTTCCATATTCTCAGGACCAACACAGCACACTGGAAGTAAGAATCCAATTAGGCATGAACATGTTACCTCCAGGTGTAAGATGAACCCCTGTTCCGAATGGATGGAAAAGATACATCATAAGTCGAGAATTTGATGACTCCCAAAACCTCCCTATACCAGATATTGGCACCCTATCAAACACATGATATCAACTTCAGATAAGAGGCTCACATGCCTGGGTGAAGTGGTGCATTCACTTCTTTTCAAGTCCAATGGTCTGAAGACCTCAGTGTGCCAAGTTTGCAGTCAAGGATTTCTTCCTGGTAACCTACTATCAAAGAGGTTATCTGAAACTAGCCTAGCATGAATACAGTTAGTGATAATGCCTGAAATTGTCAGAGTTGGATGTTTACAAAAACAACTTTAGATAGGTGACATTCATTGTAGCCATTTTGTTTGACTCCTGAAAGTGACCAAGATAAGTCTCAGAAAACAGTCTTTTGGTTCCTTTGACTTCAGAAGTCACAGTTATTTGTAGATCTCCAGATTGAAAACAGCTGAGGCTGCTATTTATACTAATTTTTCCTCATAATGTAGAGCCAACTCCTAAGAAAGACAATTTGAGCTGTAGAGCACTGAATGTTCACTCATACATCAGACAAAAGATCTCAGAGTTCAGCTCATTGTATATTTCATTATTGCCCTTCTAACTGAAAACTGATCTCAAAGCAACCTCCTGCATCTTGAGCAGCTCTCAAATGCCCATGTCTGTTTCCTATTTCTTTCCAAACCTACCAATATTAGCATTTTAGATATATATTCTTATAGCCATTGCTTTGGACTTCTCTGTTTGCCAATTCTATCAAAAATGGAAATATGTGCATTTTAGATGTATATTCATATAGCTTATCTCTTTGGACTTCACATCAATTTGCTCCAAGTTGCAAAAGGACCCAAAAGATGGAATAGTGAACATTTCTATTGGGATCATTGGAGGTAAAGGACAAACCTATAGCGGAGATTGACAGCCAGATTGGTGTTACCAAGGGGCCACTTCCCACGTAACTCCAAAAGTGGCTCAGGTAGTAAATGCAAGCCTATATGTTTTGCTCGTATACGAACCTTTGGTTCAACCTGGCCTTGATCCATAACCACATTGACTCCAAACCCAAAATTGAGGTTCCATGGTAACCTTGGTTCCTTATCATCATTTGACAAATTCCAGACCTGCATGATGCCAACCCCCCAACATCTCAATTCTGTTACTTGGATCTTCCTACTACATGATTACTACTTGCTTGCATTCTCTGAGCACAAGAAAGAGGTTACAAAACAGCTTATTAGCAGCTTAAAAAAAGAGTAGAATAACCTGCATGAGCTTGAGCCGTGCACCTCCACCTTGAATTCCACCAAGCCAACCTTTAGAAGGACCGGTGGCTACATACTCCTCTTGATTCCCATACTCCCCACGATAAAGAGGCCCTCCAGAAGACACTGAAGCACCTGGGAGCATTCCATACCCTTCTTGTGAGATGGGGGGAGCCACTGTGCGTCTTTGAAGTGTGGGGCCTTCATAGCTAAGTGCACGTCGTAAGTCAATTCTTAGGATGGTGTGTGAGTCCTTCCATACTCTCTGAAATATGTTACCCACCATGTCCATCACATAACTTCCAAGAGTCTTGTTGTCATCCCATTCAGAAAGGGCACCAGAGTGTGGGGTGGCACCAGGAGGTGGGTGGTGTGAGGGGCCCCTGTCTGGTGAAGGTGCATATGGGGAGTGTTCTGGGTCATTGTATGGGGAGATTTGCAGGTACCTTGGATTAGCTGGGGGTTCCATTGGTGGAGCAGAAGGTTCATGTCCTGTTCGGTAACGCCTTTCTCTTGGTGCCTCGACAGACATCCTTGCACACTTGGAAAAACCTGAACTACAATCTTCAGCACTCTCTGTTGCTTCTCACTTCACTGATGTAAACAATACTTAAAAGACTTGTTTACCCCACTGCTCTATTCAACACTTGGTTGCAAACACCTTGTCAATGGAAGAACACCTGCATATCACCAGCAAGCAGATACATGAGCAATGACAACTGACAGGTTCAGAGACTTCAAGCATTTGTCTCAAGAAGAAACTGGCCCTGGCCACATATGGCCAAGTTGCTGCCACTTTCAAGCATGGAATCAACCCTAAAATATCAGCAGGTAGAATCTTCCAACTTCTTCAAGCAAGAATCAGAAGCAGTCTTTGAACTTCCGGCAAGAAAGAGAAGCAATCTTTCAACTTCCAGCAAGAACCAGAAGCAATCTTTCAACTTGCAGCAGGGACCAGAAGCTCTTCCAACACCGGTGCAATTCAGCACTAGAGTCTCTGGAACCTAACTTTGAGAGTCTTGGTAGGACTCACTCGCTGCACAACACACTAATAAACTCTTCATATACGTGTTGTCTGTACAGAAGTCAGTCAGAAAACCACCAGAAATCTTCTTTGTTGACACGATGACTAAACCTGTTAGATGATGCAACAATGGAGAGGAGAGAAAGATATGCTGCAATTTCTCATTTTTGTTTCAAGCTCACATGTCATCTACTCAATCGTTCTGTTTCCTCTTCAGAACCTAAAGTTGTTGTCCACCAAAGGTTTTGACACGGTTTCACATCCAAAGACATGCGACACTGCAGTAGGAGCAGCAGCTGCTGCTGCTAGTCGGTTCCAGTGCATGATTACGTCAAGGAGGAAGGAGGAGAGCGAACACTCGTTGGAAGGACCAAAAGACCGAGCTGGTGAAAAGCAGGGGAGAAAGATACTAAGAAAATCCATGTCAGCAAACAAGATCTCCTTGCAAAGACAAGCATGATGATGCAAGAAGAAGAAGAAGAAGCGTTCTAACGCTATCCTCGACAAGCACCACTGAAGAGGAGCAATCTTACCTTGCTGATCTGCTGTTGCTGCTGCTGCTGTCCCTCCACTAAGAAGAAGGAGAAGAATAATCCGAGTACCACTCATCCTCTTCGCAAACCTCTTCTTCTTAGCTCATTGCTTGGTGTCCTGAATGCGCACACATGTATGCAAACATGATACGCACTACAATTGAACCAGTCCCGCAAAGCGAAGAGATAATAAGTGTGCACTGCGTACTTTAATTTGTTGTTTTGTCTTTCGTTCACAAAGTCCGAATTGTTTCCGCAATAATATTATCCAATCAATATCAATCGGAAAGACAAAGACAAAGGAAACTCTCTTCTGAAGTGCGTCGTTCGTGCGTGCTCCACCGTTTTCAACTTTCACGCATGCAATTTCAAACGTGTTGTGGAACCACTTTCCAGAGATAAAAGAGAGCTGATAACACAGCATCAAACAAACGGTGACAAGCAAATGGATCTAGGCTAATAAAGGAAGAAGAAGAAGAAGAAGAAGAAGAAATGTGTGATGCGCATGCATAAAACCGAAGAAGGATGCTTGCTTTATGAGCTTGGCACGTGGAGTGAATACAGTGGAGTGACAGTGGAGTGCGTAGTTCTCGGGCTAGACTGCACGAAGCGCATACCTCCGTCTCTCTCTTCATGTGTATTAATACCGTGACAGACATCCCTACCATCATCAGCTTGGTCACTTATTACTGACACATCAATTTCTCACAACTGCACGCAAGCAAGCCATTGTTGTTTCTGCAAAACAGAGGACCAAGAAACTGTTGCAAGAAGGTTGCAATGACTTTGTTATGTGGTGGTGGTGTCTGGTGCATCAATCTTTCTGCCTATGAAGTCTGCTGTGTCCATTCAAAGAGGTTCTCATGTGATGAGGTTTGTCTCAGGGAAGAAAGATTCAGTTCCTCAATTTAAATTCAGTAGTATTCACAAATCCTGTCACCTTCGATCCTCAAAGTGTACTATTACTGAATCTGTGGAGTAGAATCAAAAGCTGCAACAAGCACAAACTCTTGGAAAATGGGTTGAAATATTTGTTTCTTTATGCTCTCAGCATCACCATCAACCAGTATGATTGATACCTCTCCTCTACTATGCTGTGAAACTACATTGCCAAAGAAAACCAACCATGGACTTCCCATGTTAGAGTTGAAGTTTCCAAATTGGGTCTCCATGTTCAATGACACAGATCAGGGTACTCAACAAGATCAGTGGAGGACTGAAGACAAAATCACTGAAATTGTGGTTTCAAATTGTGACATCCTAAAAATGAGTAGAAATGCCTCCTGTTTTTGTGTGAGAGGGCTGCAAACTCACTTATGGAGATGTGGGGACTTATGAGTTTGAAATGCTGAATTTTTTTTCTGATCAAAAAGGATTTTACCTCTTTGGCAACTCTGCAAATGTTGCACCCACATTGTTTATCCTGATCAGGTCCCCATGGACAATGTAGTACTATCATCCTATTCATAGACTATTATCGCCTAACCTTTACCTTTGCAAGAGTAGTGGCACCAATTCTACAATGAAAATCCAAATACCTCACTAAATTTATCAACCACCATGGTACCTGAATCCATTGACTCAAGTGGATCCTTCCGGAGACGATGCCGTAAGCAATTTGGGATGACAGTGAGAATATCCTGGGGAGTAACCTCATCCCGTCCTTTGAATGCAGCCAATGCCTTGGCTGCCCTGTTGCTCACAATGTCGCCCCTAAGTCCATCCACATCAAGTTCTGAACAAACTTGAGAGATCTTAACTCGCAAGTCTTGTGGAATCTTCACCTTAGAGAGGCATGAGCGAGCCTCAAGGATTTGAGTACGAAGCTCTTCCTGAGGAGTGCTGTAACGGTTCCTGAAGGATTTGGGGTCTTGGTCAAACATGCCCCTCTCCTCCACTATCTTCACTCTTAGCTCTGCCTCCTTGACTGTGCCCACCTGCATCAAACTCATAGATGTCAAACTTTGATGAGACAGACTCTAATTTTCCTCATTATTGTGTGTTTGAAAGTGCTGGATGGAAACATATCGAATCCAATGTCACAAAAGACACCCATACCTGAGCATGCATACCAAACCTATCCAGCAGTTGCGGCCGAAGTTCTCCTTCTTCTGGATTTCCTGAACCAATGAGAATGAAGCGTGCGGGGTGGGAGATAGATATACCCTCCCTCTCCACTGTATTCCAGCCTGATGCTGCAGCATCCAACAACACATCTACCAAGTGGTCATCCAGCAAATTGACCTCATCTACATATAAAATCCCACGGTTAGCTTTGGCCAACAGACCTGGCTCAAAGGCCCTCACACCCTCCGTAAGAGCTTTCTCTATATCTATTGTCCCACACACACGATCTTCTGTTGCTCCCAATGGAAGGTCCACCATGTTGATCTTAGTTGAAACCACAGGAAGCTCCTGATTGTCCTCTACTCTCAGCCTTATTTCCTCGCTCATCAGCTCTGGGTCTTCTGGATCAGAGTTGAAGGGGTCCCCAGCCACCACCTTGATCTCAGGTAGCAGGTCTACAAGTGCACGCACAGTTGTTGACTTGCCAGTGCCACGATCGCCCATTATCATCACACCTCCAATTTTGGGGTCAATCACATTCAGTATCAAACAAAGCTTCATTTCCTCTTGCCCAACAATTGCTGTGAAAGGAAAGATAGGCCGCTGTGTGTCCTTGGAAGCAATAGTCTTGCTCTGCAAACCAACCATACTTTGCTGTCAAAATCGCTTCACAAATGAAAGTTACAAAATCCAATACCCTTTTTCTTTATGTTTATCTTAAACCCAATATAAACCAAAAAGATGAAGGTAATGATAAAACACACATGACTGTGAACAAAAACAACATTGCATTGCAAAGATTTCACTGCACATCATTCAAGCTTCTGGGCATTTTGATGATGACATTGCATGTCATTGAAACAATAACTTCTGCGTTTATTGTTCTGTTCTCATTTTCAAGCCTCAACCACTCTATCTCTGCCATTGTACAAACTTCTAAACCTACATCCCTAAGAGACAACTGTGTGCAAAATGCATGCATCCCTGGGTTTTTTTCTTTGCATTCAGTACAATTTCTTTCTTCTCTGTAGTAGAAGTTCTCTTCTTCTCTCTGCAGTTCAATTTGTCTTGTTTCTCTAGTTGAAGTTTCACCTCTCTTCTTTGCAAGTTCAATTTCTCTCTTCTCTGTAGTTCAAGTTTCACTTCTCTTCTCTGCGAATTCAATTTATCTCTTCTCTGCAATTGAGACATTCCCAATCTAAGATGATGCACAGCTGAAATAAAATAAACTCATTATCAAATGCACTCAAAGCTTTGCATGTAGGAAGCTTAACCTCGGTTGCTGGTGGTTTGATGGGAGTGGCAACATTGGTGACCTGAATGGCACCACATGGCCTCTTCCTGCTGCTGCGTCGTCTCTCTTGGCTTTTTCGACCCGAACCACTTTGCAAATCTACCAGACCTTCTTTGTTCCATCTCCTGACACACACACTACCTGCACACTCACACTCACAAAACCCCCCTTGTTTCGTCAATGATGAAACCTCCTCCCTCTCTCTCTCTTTTACCCAAGCTCTAGCTCCAAGCAACAATCAACAAAACCCCGTCGAAGGAAAAACCGAAAAAAAACCCCATCACACATACACACATTTGCAGTTTTTACTTCCCACTACCACTACCCAAAAAACCCTTCCCATCCTCCCATATCCCCCAGCAGCAAGAAAAACACTCGAACGCAAACCACCAAAGATGAAGGCAAGGGGGACAATCGAAGCAGAGAGAAAAAGGAAGCAAGTAAGCAAGGAAGCCACAAACACAAACAAAAGAGTCAGCAGCTACACATGCCTGCGTGATGATGAGTGGAGGTGTCGAGTTTGTTATGGACTGGAAGCTCCGTTGCTGCTGCAACAAAAGACCTTCCAACCGCAACTCCTCCAGCTAAGCTAACCACAGCAGACGCCATTTTCGGAGGTGAAAAAATGGCGACGATGATGATCTATCTGCTAGCGAAGAAGATCGAAGCAGCAGCAGTAGAGAGGCTGGTTGATTGATTCCCTTGTGAAATTCCTTCTGAGAAATCCAACGCACTTCCTATTGGCCTGTTTCATGGATAAGGCTGCTCCTGTTTCTTCTTCTTCTTCTTCTTCTTCTTCTTCTGGGTTGTTTCCGTCACCGCACAATCCCGTTTCCGCTGCTGCTCCTGACCCATAACCAGCAACCACACTCACAACCGGACACAATCTGATTGGTCCAGAGTGAACCAGCACCCACAAGCCGGACCATCATCCACTGGATGCCCGTTATGTATTATGGAACTGGCAAGTGGCTGCCCATTATGCTGTGTAATAAGCTGCCCTTGGGGTGAGGCCCTTATAGGACAGGCAGCACACCTAGCATAATGGGCAGCGACAGGCCTGTTCCATTGCGTTAACATCTGTAGTCAATGATTTATGACATTTCAATCATAATCTTCTACTCTGGAAGATTATGAACAAGATGAAGAGCACTAAGTGTTACCAAGCTTATGGTCTAGCCATAGCTAGTGTTAGTGTTAAAATATGTTAAGCACTAACACCAAGTTACCACTAGGTTATTTTAGTGTTTTTTTGGTATTGACCTCTAACTAGCAAGAAAGTCCCAAACCAACAACAGAAAGAATGACATCTATCTAGACCTAGTGCTAAACTAACATAAAATTTAGGTTAGATGAACTTACTAACAACACAAAGAATGACATCTTTCTAGACCTAGTGCTAAATTAACATAAAATTTAGGTTAGATGCACTTACTAACTTTTTCTTGGTTTTTCGTGCAAACCTAAAATGTTAGAATAATATTTTGATGTTTTCATCTTCACACAAAGTTTAAACCCTTTTAACACCATTTTTTTTTGCACTTCAATTAATCATGCTGTTTCTTTTCACGTTACAATTGCATCTTTTTCCTTCTGATTTTACTTTTATCTTTCTTGTTGGAGGTTCATCAAACTTTGTCTCTTCTTATTTGCATCTTTCTTCAAGTTTCATTTGGTTTTTGTTGGTGCATTTATGCATAGTTGGTGACATTCTACAATTGGAAGCATATTTCCATAGCTATGACATTCTTCATTTTGCACATTAAAATTCTTTAAAATTCTTCATTTAGCACCTTGTCAAAACATTCTTGACCCGCGAATGTTTACCAAATTACACTGGTTGATCTATAAAATTCGTTA
>Ga0209611_10005138_pt1 | contig 22112 bp, 11 predicted proteins | sample S1TSphgellanicum_3_FD_187693 | JGI IMG/M metagenome (GOLD analysis project Ga0209611, IMG submission 187693) | Host-associated microbial communities from peat moss isolated from Minnesota, USA - S1T2_Fc - Sphagnum magellanicum MG (SPAdes) (version 2) | ecosystem: Host-associated > Plants > Peat... | reverse complement strand
TCATGACACAAAATGCACAATAGCTCAAAATGGGTTTGTCCAAACTTTTAACAAGGTGCCCATTTCCAAACCTGTTGCAATTCAAATTTTGCCCACATCTACCTCTTCTGAGATAATCTCTGACAACAAGCAAGCAGGAGAATAAAATCCACCTACATGCGACTAGCTCATCCTGCACTACAGATGTAGGAGACTCCATCATTCCACCATTCAATCTTAGTGCCTAATTTCTTTTTGGCATGTTTTCTCTCAGCTGTATATTAATTGCTCCAGAAACCCATTCTACTGCCACAGCTTCTATCTAGTAATCTAGAAGTGCCCCAATGTTCAAAGTTACAGACCAGTGTTGGACTGGTATATAGGTTGCACTTGGATATCAACCCGCTTATCAATATGAGTATGAAAATGCCCAACCAGTCGGGTATGGTTTGCTCATCATATTGGAGTTGAGATCATATTACCATGGAATTTGAAAATTGGATACCTAGACTCATACTAGATTCGATTGGCAACAACATTTTAGGTACCTTGATTTCATACACAACTATTTATGAGCATCAATGCCATGGTATGAGTATCAACTTTTTTAGGGTGTAAGGTGTGAGTTGTAAATTGTAAGCTATGTTGTTTTTCAACATGGTGGGAAGTTGTTACATCATAGTTGAGGGCGGCTCTTCAATGTGGGCGGCATGGTGCAAAAATCAAGCTTCGAAATCTAATGATATAGAAGAAGAGGTAAGTCCACTAGGTGCCTCAATGTGCATGGTTCCTTGTTCCATAAACTTAGTAGGAATATCTAAGGTGGAAAAGCAAAAAAGAAACATTGTTAACTATTACCACTCACAATTTTTTTCATTTTTCATGACTTGAGTTCAATATTCTCCCAAAATGCCAATTTGTTTGAGCATCATTATGATCATATGGTGGTTGGTGTCGTTGTTGTGGTGCTCATTCACTGCTTTGGTGATGTCGGCAATGATGGTGTTTGAGTTGTAAGTCATTAGCTAGTTTCAAGATTTGTGCATGGGATTTTAGGTTTCAATTTTTAAAAATAATGTTCACAAGTCAAGTTTGGGTACATGGTGAAATGGATCCTACAAGGGAGTTCATCACAACTAATAAGTTATGGGATGTTGAGGGGTTAAACACAAGACATATATAAGACTCCACATTTCAAACTTCAAAGACTCAAATTGAGGTCCTATCTACTAAAGAAGAAACAATCTGCAAAATGCAACTACAATAGTTAAAGGTAAGCAAAAAGTTTTGGTTCACAAACCACTTCACTACCATAGTGTGGGCTTTCTTTGTTCTAAAAAACCTTCTTGAAACTTTTTTGTTGGGGGCACCGCAAACTATGACGCATGCACTATTTTCCATGTCACTAAACAAGTTCAAAGTTCAAACAATGCCACTCGTGAGTGCAAGGGCCTTCTCACCTACAATCCAACGCATAGCATCACCTCCATGAAAAAACACATTGATAATGAACATGAAGCAATTGTTGCCAAGTATGCTTTGCATCGTAAAAGTGAAGACGAAACTTCTAATCCATGTCATGAAAAGAGTAAGAAGCACAAACAAGCTACACTTTTTGCAATAATTGAGTTTTTTCAAACGTTTGACCTTACAAAAGTTCTAATCCCCATTAGTTATTCTTCATTGAAGATGTAGTTCTATTCACTACAAAGGGATATGTGCCACTATCTGCAATGCAATCTTTTTGGCTATAATGATTATTCATGTTGCAAAATGGTAAAGTTCGTTTCCGTATTCAAAAACAACTTGTCAAATAACACATACCTTTTGTGCTTGCTAAGTGCATGGATCATTATGTTTTTATATGCGTTGGCACAATGTGATATAATTTCTATCACTATCACATTCGACTTATGGATGAATTGAACTAGGTTTGACACCTTTGTGTTTGTTGTGAACTTTTGGATTGAGATTGGGTACCTTGTCATGTCACTATCAGCTTATTTGAAGTTACAAATATTAGTGGAATTGCATTGGCAAAACTTCTGAAACCTTTTTTGACTAAATTCCAGTTGACCAATAAGGTATTAACTTGTGTGAAGGACAAAGGCAAGAATCTAACCACCTTGAATTTTGCCTTGTCTATTGTTGTGTCTTGTGATGTTCTCCAATTAAAGAAGCCCTTTTCTGGCACATGTTTTGGACATGTGATGTCAAAGGTCTATTAGTTTACTACAAATGAAAAAAAGGATTATCAAGGTGGGCATGAAGGTGGTTTCTCTCAAAGATGCCCAATTTATGTTACAAAAAACCATCACCTAGACAAAAAAGTTGGGCAAATGGAGGCAAAAATGGGAAGCTACTTGCTAATAAGCAAATTTGCCTCCAAAAAAGTTGAAGACCCTTGTGAAAACCAAGTTTGTTTCAAAAGTTGTACTGTTCTAGGAAACATTGGAGTGTGCATGCACCATTACAATTTGTTACAGTCGTTAATCTTTGCATTTATAGGCTTGTGTTCCGTCTAGTCCAACTTGGGTTATTGTAAGGCCATTGACTAAAATCTTGAACCCAATTGTTAAACAAATTGTTTTCAACCAAACTAAAGGTTATTGGTTGTTGTTTAATGTTCTTCATGTTGCAATTTCCATTAACATTAAACTTCAAGTTGATATTTTAAGGCGTCTATTTTTCCTCCTTTGACTAGTGGAAAATTTGATGCAAAGTTGGAAATCTTGTACATGCTAAGATGGTAATAAAATCTTAACGTGTCTTGCAACCTTTTCTTGCATTTTGCATTCAATTTGATGTAGCCATGGCCCATAACATGATGGCGTTCATGTTAAACCCTAGATATAAGGGTTTAAAATGTGTGGCAGACTTGATTGGGAAGGAAAGAGCTTAGGTTTAAATGGAAAAATGTGACAAAAGATAATTGGTTCCACTTTTAGTTATGGTTTTCAAGACCCTTAATCATGGACGCCCACAAACACTTTCTCCAAATCAACTTGATTTTTATGATTCATTGTTTAGTGAATCGACATCCACATAAGAAGCCTTTAAAGGCTTGTTAAAATTTGAATTATTTTTATTTCATTGGATTGTGGTTTTAAAGGAAGACTTGCAAAGTCTTCTTGCTTGGTGGAAGATGCATGAATCCCAATTCCCAAATGTTGGATTCTTGGTGCAACAAATCCTTGGAATTCTAGGAAGCTAAATTGAAACTTAGTGCATTTTTAGCATTGCCAATGATTTGATTAATTTACAACATTGCCAATTGGGTCTTGATAATTTGGATGCCTTGGTGATGATTTACAAAAATTGGTTTGATGATGCAAGGATAGATTGCAAACTCACTGAAAAAGGCATTGCTAAGTTTTTTTATGCAGAAGAAAAATTACTTGATGAACATGATAAAAACTATAGGAACAAGGCTACTTTGAGGACGAGTAAAAAAACTTTATGATTTCATGTTCAGTCAAGTTGGAAATCCTTTCGTAGTGCTTCTATTGTTACTTGCTACCTCTTTTTTTCATCAAATGCTATTTTTTTCCATTTTAAGGGACATGGCTTTTTTAATTTAAAAATTGTGATTGTGTTTGGCCCCACGAACCTTTGATCAATGATATGCATTGTTGTAGGTTTTTGGACCTTTGTTGATCAAATTTTTGGCAATGCTCTAGTTGGTTAATTTAGTTGATTCATCAAGTGACCACTTTTTTTTTCCAAGTTTGTAACATAGTGAGGCTTTGATATGATGTTTCATGCAATTGTGATAATTATGGGACCTCTATAGATCAAAATAATTTGTAGTGCTTGTGTTGGTACTTGGTACCATGTTTTATGTGTCATCAAGTGATGATTGTTTTTCAACTTGGGACTTATAAACATGCAGAATAATTTTTGTGTTTGATTATGTTTAACCTAGCCTTAACCTCTGATTAATGATGCATTAATGATGAATTCGGGACCTCTTCAAATCAATTTTTTTGTAATGCCTATTGGTGGTTATTTATATGATTTATTAAGTAATGGTTTTTTTTTCCAATTTAGGACCTACTTGCACAGATAAATTTTATTAATTTTATGATTAACAACCTCTCCTTCTAATCAATGATGCATTAGTGATGAATATAAGACTTCTTCATATCAAATTTTTCATAATATTTTTTGCTAGTTATTATATATGACTTATCAAATGATGGTTTTTTTTCCAACTTGAAATTTACATGTTTTAATGGATTTTATTAATTTTATGCTTATAAGAATACTAATAAATTAATAATATACTTTTTTCCAACTTCATAGCTTTAACTTTTCATCAATGATGCATTTGTGATGATTTTGGGACATTTGCAAATGAATTTTGTTGTGACCAATGTTTTGTTGGTTTTTTAAAAAATGTTCATCAAAGATTTTTTCCTTTCAATTTATGCAAAAAGTTACATTTTTTTTGTGGCATCACACATTAAATCAACATATTCACATTGATACTATGTATCCCTCTAGTGCCACACATTTCAATACCATGATATTCATACCATTGTGTGAAAATTGTAAACTTTGTACATATTGATACCACCCAATATGAGTTTTGGTATTTTTGCCCCAATACCTATACTGCCATGGTATATGAATTTCAAAAAAAATCAAATACCCATACAAAATGGGTATGATAAAAATCCAATATTAGTTTAACATTGTTACAAATGCAAATTCCCACATATTAAAACCATTGGTAAAGCAATCAAAGATATGTCCTATAGTCCTACTACATGTGGCAAGAACCAAAACTCCATAAATATCCTTGGAAGAAAATAGGAAGGATTTATGCGTACTCTTTGAAAAGAGTGAAAGCGATCTTAAGCCTATAAGTAGGAATAAAATCTTGTAGGTTGAAGATCCCTCTTGCCCTTTAGAAGCACTTGTACAAATCTTCCCAACTCCCTAAGCCCTATAATGTAAGTTAGTTTACTAATCAATGTATGAAATGCACATATGTTCACCTTGTGTTTTATGATAAGTGAAGCCTCAAGGTTGTGGTTGCATTTCCAAAATGTGCGGTTGAGCTTAACTACCACCTTGTCCTAGACCCCCTTTTTTTTTAGGAGTGCCCTAACTTGGGACTTGACCTTACACAAAATCATCTTATCTTTGGCCCTTAGTTTGACTATCTAATCCCTATTTAATCCCTAATTTGACTACAACCATAAAGTGAGTGAAATTGGGTATTGTTTCAAAGAACAAGTATCAATTCAAAAGATTTGCATGATTTAATGAAGAATATGAATAATGTACCTACAACTAATGTTCGACACAAAATAATTCTCAAAAATTCATGCTAAAAAAAAAGATTTAAAAATATATATTTGATTTTTTGAGGATTGTTTATTGTCCCAACCATTATTGGCTTATGCTCACAAATACACAACTAAAGGTATATTTTGCATACTTATTCATCAAATTGTTGAATATTGGGAAAATTGAACTTGAAATTGTTGAACTTCATTTTTAAAAATAAATGCATATTCTACAAAGAGGTGACCATAAGTCAATGCACAACTAAGGCAAATTCAAAACATGAGACTAAAATCTAGTTCAGTCCTCTGTTTTTTTTCTAATGCATTGTTTTCTTCATGATTTCTCATTTCATCCCTAGTTTCAACAAAATTGGGGCTTGTAAGATGACGTTTATTTCACATATTCTTCCATTTTTGAAACAAGCCAATAAATATTTACTTCATTAATCTTGCACAATGATACACACATCAACACATCCAAGGTATTCAACCTCAACTAAAAGCACAAGGGGTTTTTCACTACATTATGCCTCCTACATTTTTTTGTATTCATAAGTATCCCAATTAATTTTTGCCAAAATTGCTAAGGTTGGACCAATTGGTCCATCATTCAAGAGTATAACCACATAAAACCTATGTCTCATGGATTGATTTTTGAGTACATATAATTTTGATACTCTTCCAAAATTTGAGCATTTCTGCTTTACATGTCATGATCATCCTTGCTTATGATAAATTTATCCTATCAAATTGTTCAACAACAAATCAATGTTTTGATTTTTTTCTACCTCCTTGTCAAAATAATGCTTGGGAATTGAAGTTGAAAAGCTTTACATCAAAGATTGCCAAATCTAGGAATCATTCATTAAGTGAATCTATAAATTATTAATGAAAATATTTTGCATAAGTAATCTTACATTCTTTTAGAGTTCTTAGCATTGGGGGCCATTGTGCATTGGAAATATCTTATTCAATCCCATCATCACAAAGAAATGTCAACCTCATTGCAAGTGCAAACTCCTTAGAAAACTTCCTTAGGTGTTTAAACAACATACCAAAAATAATTTCAAGCCCATGTAAGAAATGTTTTCAAATAATAATAAAATAATAATAAACCAAACTACCATATTTATCACATGTATGCAAGGTCATAAATCAATTTCCTTTGTTGAACTTATTTAGTTTGAACAAGACATGTGTAGAAGAAATTAAAATTGGAATGAAGACATGTATAATATGCACCACCAATGAATTATTCTAACAATTTTTATTTGGTGGTCAATAAGGAAATGTGTAACCATCTACAACCTTGAACAACATCAAGTACGACCCACACTAACTAAGTACATAACATCACCATATTTGAATATGAACAATAAACTAGAATCACACTAAATAAGTACATAACATCACCATATTTGAATATGAGCAATAAACCATAATCACACTAACTAAGTACAGAACATCACCATATTTGAATATGAACAATAAACCATAATCACATTAACTAAGTACATAACATACCCATACCTTATTATGAACAACATTTCACATTACATTCCTACAAAGATCAAGTTTTGAACACAATCACTAATCGGCACAATAGACCCTAAATTCATACAACTACAAGAATGACAAAGAATGCATAGGATTAACAAAGTTGAATTTTGACTTGTTGAAAAATTACAACTTGGGCAATGATGAATTACCTAACACCAACTTGAAATGGATTCGAATGTTTGTGAAGTTGGTGGATATAAGTTGCAACCACATTGTGTGTTCTGCCTCTAAAAACATGGTTGGAGGATCTTGGCTTCCATGACACTAATAACCAATGACAACTAACAACCATCGTCAGGAAACATTCTTCTCTGCAACATGCAATACCTAGCATATTGTGCCTATTGTTATGCATCCTAGAGCCTATGTGCCTAATGGTCAATTACAACACAAACTAACCAAACTTGGGATGGTCCAAGAGCTACGATAAATTATGATGCAATTCCAACAAAGGCCAAACAATCCTTAAAGATTGTTTGTAACCCTAAACGAAAGTTAAACTAACCCTAAAGGTTGTTGTAAAATAGTTGCGATTAAAAAGGTTAAGGGTCTTAACAAGAAAATCTCTAAAAAATGGATGTTGTTCACTTGATGTTTTTATTTAACTCAAGGATCCTCCTCCATGGTTTGCAAACATCTCCAATTCTTCTTTAAATTTCATGAACAATTCTATAGCCCACAAATTGTAGGGTATTTGCACAATAGAATCCCCAAGTACCAAATAGTATAAACACATTATTGGTGCTTAACCTTTTAGGGTTATTGGATTGAGTCATCCTTTTAGGTTGCCCATGTTCTCTTAGGTTTTAGGGCTAAACATTTAAGGCTCCTTGGACTTCACATTAATTCCAATGCTAGATATTTGTTTAATTTGACCAGAACAGTATGTGGTGTATTAGTTAGGAAAACTTGCACCTTTTTTCTAGAATGTGAACACATAAAATCACTGTCTATTGTATTCATTGTTCATAGATAAATTCACCACCTTGTTCATCATTTTTTAACATTTTTGTGTATGATCCATAAATACACTAGAATTTGCCCATTTAAATATTTTTTTATTATTTGCCAACTAGTAGTACATGCTCACTATGGAAGTAATTATTTCATGTAATATTGCATTCAAGATTATGTGTAGTATCTAACAACTATAAATTAAAGAAATTCTAAACCTAATTTGTGATTAGGATTGTTGGATGTGGATTAGAATATCACTGAGTAACAGTCTTGAAGGATTTATAATATAGTTATCTTATGCATGAATAATGCTAATAGAGGCTCCATGAGAAGGTTGTAAAAAGTCTCTAAAGGTTTTCTTCTACCAATCCCACTCCAACCCCCTTTAGTGGTTCCCTAAGTAATGACCACATAAGGCCTGTGCAAATCATCAAAAAATTGTTATTATCCTCCCAATTGCATTCACATGTTTTTTACTAGAAAAAACTCATGCATTAGACCAATCCTTGGACTCAACCATGGGAAATGGAGAAACTTTACAGTTCTTTATGATCACTGATCACAACATCTTTCTTACTTTTCTACATGTGAACAATGGCACTAGTTTTAAGTTTGTTGGCATTTTGGGAAGGTGTGTACAATTCAAGGAAGAAGCTGTTGTGGAAGTTTTTCTAGTTGATCCACTGCCCAAGTCCATAGGCACATCATGTAATAATTAGAGATGTTCAAACTTGTGTCCAACACAATTCTATTGAAATGAGATCCATCCCTTACAATGGAGGCCAATTTTTTATAGCCTTTTTGTCAAGTCTATTTTCAAAGCAAGCTGCATGGTTTTTGAACTTGTTAAGTGACATTTTCATGGTCCAAAGGTTTAGGGCTTAGGGTAAACCTTGACCCTAAACCTGCATATGCAAAGCTCCCACTTGAAGCAAAATGATGGGTACCTTTCTTTCCAATAAAATGGCAAGTTCAGGAAGAAAAAAACACATGGGTGAAATTTCATGATCTCTTCCATGTCTTTTCTCTGCATGGTGCTCGGTACATGGCACACATATATGTGCATTATCATATAAAAAATCACTTTCATCAAGACAAAAATATGTGATTGCATTTGATGGAGAAATCTTGAATGAATGGAGGAGCAAAACATTCAAGACAAACCCACACAAGAAAGATTCTTAACTACATCAAGATGGAAAAACAAAAGAATGTTAAATGGCTTGATGGACATACTTGATTTCTACATCTCTTTTCTCTTTTGGTTCTATTTGCACAAGATCCCTACCCACATAAGTTGAACAAAAAAAACATGTGAAATAGTTGCTACTTTCATGGTTGTAGAGGTTTGCATCTAAACACTAAGAAGACTAATATTTTTGCCCAATTCCTACACTAATCTTGTTTATAGCTATGAGACCCATAGGGCCCTCCACATAGAAATTAGAACAAGTAGAGGTTTAACATGCAAAACACTTGTTTACCTACTTGGTTGCCATTGAAGCTAATGATTTTCAATAAGTGTGCAATCAACATATAGCGGGGTGCAACACCATTTATAGAATTTGTTAGTGGATTTTAAGAAAGTTCAACTTCCTGCACAAAAAAAAAGGAAATATTCATTCTCCAAACAAAAGAAATTCCAAGAAAGGAAAGACAAACAAGCAACAAGCTTCTTCTCCAACACTTGACATTGTGACAAGCCCAATGTTGTGAAACTGTTGTTTATGGGCATGAAGAAATAGGGTATATTTATAGCACCTCAAGAGTAACTAATTGATCAAGTGCATCCATAGCATTGAATTTTCTATCCTTGTGATAATGATTAGTAGTAGAGTTAAAAGAGTCTAGATACCAAAGTTGCTGAAGGCAGTTGCCACTCAAATATAATTGTTGCAAGTTACACCCCCCAACAAAAAAACAACACAAACTTTCACTTTCATGAATTCATGTTCATGTTTAGTAAGACTATAAATTTCAAAATCCATATTTCCACCCATTATGAATCTTTTTGAACATCCCTATTAGTGCTCAATATGTGACCATACAGAAGTACTTTTCACATTGAAGTTTAATTTTATTTATTTTTCCAACCTTGCCCATAAAACTAAACTAGGATTGCAAATAAGTGGGAGACTATTAATAGCAACCCACCTAGACCAATCAAACTATCTAGTTAATCAACAACAAGTGTTAGGCCTTGTTGTGGCTTTCACTAGCCTTTGCATCCTATGCGGGCCAAAACCATATTGTTGAACCAAACCATGCATGTTTTGACTTTTCTTCATCCAATTTCTTTTGCAAGGCCACATACTGCACTGGTGCAACTATTTTAAAAACAAACTTGATTTCTCCACATATGGGTAGCCCCTAAAATTTTATGTGAAGCTAGAACTTTGCATTGAAGTTTTATTTGAATGTCCAAAACTCCGACAAGGAGGAGTATTTGGAAGGTACAAGTCTTGTTGGGTTAAAGTTTAATTAGGTGAGAAAGAAAACTATTAGATTCTTTTAAGTGCACAAAAACCAAACCCACATTTTGAAGGGAATGAAATGCAACCTTTGTAATCAATATAACTTCACAATCTCATTCCAATTGTCAAACAAGTTGTTTTCGGGTTCAAAAGACGTAGTGACTCGAGACCTCCAACAAAAGGTTGACCAGTGGTTATTGTTTATGTGTAGGTGGAGACCACTTGCTTACCCCACCTTCCCACATCAAACATGAAAACAAAAAGACAAATTGTAACACTCAAATGAAAGATGTTCAATCTAACTTGAAAACACGAACTGCATATGCAACAAATGTCTACCATCATTTCAAAAAGAATAATAAGCAATTAACATGGTGGTAGCCAACAAATACCTCAATACTTGCAACTTATTTCCACAAAGGGTTAATTCCTCAATTTTTGGAAGACACCCATTAAGGGCTTCTATTTGCATAAAAAAATTCAACATTGAATTAACTAACCTTAATGTTGCAAGGGTAAAAAAATTCAAAACATTGAACTCACACTAATAGCAAAACACGATTGGTAAAAAGTGTCAAAAGATACCCAAAAAAATAGATACGAGGAATACACTAGTAGAAAATGACCATTTTGCAACTAGTCCATGTGATTAATTTTTAGTTGCAAGCAACATTTACAATTAAAATCTTAATAGTTGCATAGGATGAATTGCATTGACATTAATCGCAAACAACAACGAATTTTGGATGAAAGAAAAAATCAACAAAATACGTCTTCATCCTTTCATTAGTCATATACGTATTATCGTTTACAACTATGATGCGACATTTTTTGCTGAACAATGGGAACAAGTTATGTGTTGCCACATGTTGCAACTTTTAATAATTAAAAATATTTTATTATTATTTTGAAATAATCTAAGATGTTTAATTTTTATGTTTGGATGGTCTATATTATGACACATGGTGCAATAAAAATTTGCCATGTGGCATATTAATTGAATTTTTTCAAATCAAATTTAAATCAATATTTAAGTATGTAGGTTGAACTAGGTACCTACCAACCCATTTAGGATAAACACCTACCTAGATGGGACCTATTTACCTACCTAGGCCAAATACCTACTTAAGTAGGTACGTAAGTAGAAAAGAAGGTAGGTAAGTTAGGGACGTAGGTAGTTAGGTGTAAGTACATGAATATTTATAGTATATTTTTGGTTAAGTTGTTTTTATTGACTCATCCCATATGCCCATCTTTTTAAAGATGAAAATGTAAAATAAAACAATTTGCTTATATACTTCTCAAGATAAGAATGAAAACCAAAACATATGGGATAAAAATTTTAGTTGCAAGTCATTCACAACTAAACAATTTTAGTTACAAACCACTTGTAACTAAAAAAAAATATCCCATATGTTTTGGCTTCCATTGTCACCTTGAAAAGTATATAATTAAGTAGGTGAGTGATAATTAACTAGCTAATTAATTAACTAACTAATACACTAATAAACTAATAAAATTAGTAATTATTTAATGAATATAATATAGAAAAATAAATCAATAAACTTGTTAAATAATTAATTAACAACTAAATTAGAAACTAACTAATTTATTTTATAAACTATCCAACTAACTAATTATTTATAATAATAATCATCAGTATCTTATGATTATTGAATTAATTATATTATTATTAAATATTAAATATTAATTTATTTATTAGCTACATAAATAGTAATAATATTAAATTTTAAACATATATTAACTATAATAATCTATCAACCAATTTAATTAACTAATAGTGGGTAATATTGAAATAATTATTTAATTATTAATAACTAATAAGTTATTATTTCATAACGAAATAAATTAATATAATAACTGAAACATAGAATATTTAATAATTATTAACTATTAATTATAAATATTGAGTACTTATATTAAAAAATAATTAATAATATAATTAAAACCAAGCCTAAGCTAACTATTTTATTGTAATTATTCCCATTATTATTTTCATTTATATAGTTAATAATAAATATAAATGTAAATTTAATAGTAACATTAACATTAATTCAATTATTACTGTAGCTAGTTGGTAGCCAAGGTTAACTATTTTATTTTTATTATTCATATTATTACTTCACTCATTAAAGTTATTTGTGAACTATTACAATAAATGTCTTATATTTTTAATAAGTATATTTTCCCTACAAAAATAATTTCTGCATTTGTATAATAATTTATTAGATTTCCATTCTAACTAATACATCAATTATTATAAAATAATAAAACTGAAAATTTAAAATATTTATCAGTAATTTATTATAGTCATTGAATTATTAATTATATATATAATTTAAAATATATTAACTTACAAAAATATATTAATATTTCCTAGTAATTATTATATTAATGTAATAATACTTCATAATTGATTACTTGTAATAATAATAATAATATAATTTGTAGCTAGCCTACGTTAATTATTTTATTATTATTATATATTATTATGTCACTCTTTAAAGCTATTATGATTTATTATGATTAGTTTTCATTTTTTAATAAACAAAATTTAATTCTTAATAAGTACATTAGTCATTTGAAAATAATTTTATATTAATATATTAATATATTAAGTTTTTAATAATTACTTTAGTAATTATATAATTATTTTTCTTATCATTCTAATATCATCATCATTATGTAATAAGATATTACTATTTGAAAATTTTAATCAAAGATAATATTGAGATTTAGTATTTTATCACATGTAATTAATATAAATATATAATTTAATATTAATAAATAATAATAATAATGTCATTTGTAATAATTTTTAAAAATATAATAAGATGGTTTGGATAAACTTGTAGTATGGGCACAATATATTTAGCAAATATCTTACATAAAAGTTTAATATACTCAAAATATACATTATTTAGTGTAACCATAATATCAAGGCCATTTATGTAAACAATAATACTTGAATACGTGTATAATATGGTTATTCATATAAATTCAAAATATACATTTATAAATCCTAATACAACTAAATATATTCCTTAGAATTCACAAAATACACCTTTGTATATTCATAGGGTTGCAACTAAATTGGTCACATTTGCAACTAATGGGACATAAATTGTCCTTCTTGGATGAAAATTAAATTAAATGTTGTTCACATGGAAGGATGAACACCGAAATAGTTGCAAACTAGTTGCACTATAGTTGCAAATATGACCAACACAAGAAATAGTTGCAAAAATGTCCAAATGTAGTTGCAAATAACTAATAATCGCATGTGGTCGCATGTAGTTGTAAATAAAGTGGTTACATTTTGGCCAATTTCTACTAGTGAATATCTTTGAGACTTTTCCATTTTAGTATATGGAAGGGGGGAAGGGGGGGCATGCTATACATGTTTCCATTTCATGGCATAGTGGTTGAACATGTGTTGTCAAGTTTGAAAGCACCAACAGTCCATTTCTTGTGGTAATTACAATGTGATTTCTGTTGATATCAAGAAGCTTTGGAGTTGGTAGCTCTTCACAAATGTGGCCAACTTCATGCCATAAAAAATAAAATTGCAAAGACCAAAAATATACTATTATTCAATCCTTTCATTCACTAACAACACTTTATATTGTCATTTGTCACAAATCAATAGAAGTTTGTGCAAACAAACATTCTTATGATCAAGACATATATGTATTTAATTTTTAATTTTTTTTGCATATTTCATTTGTTTATAGCCAAAGTCATTGGGGAATTATTTATTTCTTGGGTGGGTGGGTTTTTGTGAGAATTGTTATTTCTCTTTACTTGCTAGTTTAGGATGAAATTCCTCGTAAAATCGAAATCAGTAATGTTTATAGAAGCAACAACACATTAATATTCACAATTATAGAAAACCTAATTTTGTTGTAGAAGATTACAACAATTTGGATACTACTAAATCACTGCAAGAAAGAAAAGAAAGAAAGCATAAACATATGAGCATTTTGTGTATTTTAGTCATAGAAACCACATTTTTGTTGTACAAGATTACAATTTGGGTATTACCCAACTGCTCAATAGAAAAAAAGAGGAAAAAATGAACATTTTGTGCATTTTGCGTAAGCAACAAACCATAGATACCATCATAACAAAAATTCCCAAAACCAATTTTATTTTTGTTAAAAAGAAAAAAGAAAATCTTTCATTTGCATGACAACAACCAAAAAGAGAGGAGGAGGAAGAAGGGGGGAGATAGATATGAAAGGAAGAAGAAAGGTGATAGAAAGATATGGGGTTTTGTTTTTTATTTGGAACTGAAGATCAGATCTCGTTTAGTGCTCTTGTAGAACATACACTAGTATATGCAAAAGTGGCAAATACAAGCACCTCCAAATCTGTTTGATGGTCTACAACTTGGTTTTTGCCAACGAGTTCAATTGCCACTCACATCTGCCTTTATGTTATAACATACATGTCATTTGACATCCCCCACCAACACATCCCACACCCACAACATGTATGATGACGCTTGTTGTTGTTGTTGTTATTGTTTTTATTTTTCTTTTTCCTTCTAGAAGTAGAAGAAGATGTGCATTTCACATGAAAAAATATTTGCATTTGCAAAGATAAAACAGAGATAGAGATTTCTTATGTTTGATGTCTTCTACATGTGCATTTTCTCTTTGTGTGCATACAAATATGTCTTTTGCATGTGATTTTTCTCTTTAGGTGCATACAAAAATATTTTATGCACGTGATTTTTCTCTTTGTGTGCAAATAAAAATAGATGTCTTCTGCATGTGTTTTTTCTTTTTATATGCAAATAGAGATGTCTTCTACATGTGCAACTTCTCTTTGTGTGTAGACAATGATGTCTTCTGTTTGATCTCTTATAGTATGAACAAATAAAATAAGTTAACTGAAAAACAAGAACAAGAGGAGGAAGGTTTGTTCCTTACCTTCTTCAGATTGCGACAAAGTTGCTTTGTAGCAAAAAGAAAGAGTATCCAACAAGGAAACACCAACATTCAAATTGTTAGGTCACACAAGGGAACCTAATGGCAATTGATCTTGTTTACAAAAATACTCAATCCCATTCATTTTTCCATTATGCAAAGAATTTTTGGGCATGCCAATAAAGTAACCAACAAATGTCCCCTACCACTGCTTTTATGGTATGTTTTGTTGTCTCTACTGTCAAGTAAGCCTTGAACCCTTCGAACAGTAATGCCTTTATTGTAATACAAGTTATCTAACTACTACCCCTAAGAAAGCCCTAAAATTTTTATGGAAAATGAAAAAAAATAGAAGTAAGCTGTGGTTTATAAATGGTAAGATGAGGTGATAAGGGTCAATTTATTTTCATGTTTTTAGTTGACTTTGATTTTGATTCAAGGTGACAAGATTTGAACCTATGGCCCTTTGTACCCAAAACAAATGCGCTGCCAGAATGCGCTACACCTTGGCTTATGTTCCCTAATAAATATTCTATGAATCCTTAGGATGTTATCACTTGTCCACTATCCCATTCCACTCCCACCCACATTCCTTCATATCCTTCCACTATTCCCACATACTTCATAGTTCTTTTTTAATTACTATTGTTTGTGAGAAACAACATTCTCTACCCCACACAGAAGCAACAACTCCCCTTCCTTTCTTCCATTCCCATGCTTACAATGTTAAAATTTTCAATGTGTATATATTTATAATATATTGTAAAAGTACTTGAATAGTAAATACAATATTGTATTATTAACTATATATTGATAAATTAATATACAATTTTACATGATGAAGATTGGATCTTCTTCTTTTGTTTAATTAACTTTTTATCAAATTGAAGGCCCAAAATAAAATATAACACATTATCCATATTGTATGTAAATTTTTGATTATATATTATTATATAAACATAATAATGTAATATATCATATTGTAATTAATTGATCATGAATTAAAGGTTGTAGCAAATAAATTTGCACATTTAAAATGAAAATTTAAATTTATGGTTAATTTATCCAATATTGATATACAATTTTAATAATAACAAAAATAACTTTAGTGAAATACTTTCACCTACAAGTGAAGATGTAATTCAAGTTTCACTAGAGGTTAAAGGAAACAAGGGGTATAATGAATTTGTTTCACTGTGAAGGTCCCTTGGTAAAAATGTGTTAATAGAGTAGACCCACATTTTTTAGTAGTGTAAGTGGTCAAATAGAATCAAAATTTTCAAAATGACAACTAGTCATGTAGTCTCAATTATAGTCCTATTCATAGTCATATAGTCAAAATTATGACTATAGTCACATAAATGGAAACGATTAGAGTCCATATATGACTACGTGACTACATTTGGACAATAGTCGTAAATTGTCCTAATCATAAAAACCAAATTTTGTCGTAGTGATAAAAATAGAATTCATTCATCAAATGGATGAATGAAATAATTAGATTATATTTGTCAAGCTAGTTGTAAAATAGTTGTAAATAAGTTGCAAAAGGTATTAATGTACGTCATTTGTCGACAAATGGATGAAATGCCACATTGGCATTTCGTTTGCCACATGTTGGAATGTGTGTGGTAATTTGACATGGAGATTAATCACAAAGAAGTTGCATATAGTTGCATGTGAGTTACACCATATATAGGACATTGTATATGACATAGGGTGTCCATTGCAACTGCTACAACTTGTCCAATAGCATTCAAGGTTGTATAAATACCATGAGTTGCAAATGTTTGTTGCAACTGGAAAACCTAGTTGCAAGCCTAGTTGTAAAACCCTATATTTTCTCATAGTCTAATTCAAGTGAGACAAGGTCTTGGGAATGACATATACAAACAAAAAAATAATCTTTGGAGAAATCTTTGATTCTGAAGATTATGAAGACTGGATGAAATGTGTGGCATAGGAAGAAAATGTGGCATATGATGTTGAACAATGTTTATTAATACTATAGTTGGAAAAACAAAATGATGAAGGGACCACCAAGGTGGTTGTAGATACACACAATGGTTTTGCTACAAACCAATAAGGAAGATGGGGAGAAATCAAATCCAAGATTAGTGTGGACCCAGCCTTGGATCTAGTAAAGGTTGATCATTTGTGGCAATTACTTGAACAATTTTTTGATGTGTTTGCTTGTCATAAAGGCAAACTTGGGTGTTGCAGGATTAAGGAACATATTGTAGACACCCAAGGTTTTCCATCTTGTCGTATTACATCGAGTAGGTTGTCATTATGGGAGGAAGTAGAAGTCAAGAGGCAAATTAACGTTCTAATGGTTTTGAGAAAGATGAAACCAAACACATCAGAGTATGCATGTAAGGTGACACTACTTGTGAAAAAGGATGGTAGTCATAAGTTTTGCGAGGTGTACATGCCACTGAACCAAATATTCGGAGGGATGCATTTCCTATGCCTTCGGTTGAAGATGTTTTAATGCAATCAGGGAAGTTTCAATGGTTATCTGCATTGGATTTATGGTCAGGGTTCTAGCAAATCAAAATGGTGCTTGAAAATGTAAAGAAGTCTACCCTGATAACTAAATCTAGGATGTATGATTGGATAGTAATGCCTTTTGGCATGAAAAATGTGACAAATACTTTCACCCGCACAATGATAAAGATATTTGGGTCTTATATAGACAAATTCCTAAAGGTGTTTATTGATGACCTCAACATACACAAATTGACTTGGGATGAACACTTGGAACACAAAAGCTTTGTTTTGATGAAGTTGAGGGAGGTGAATTTGAAGCTTAACCCTAGCAAATGTGAATTTGCAAAAACTAGAAGGGCATTCAACCAGATTAGCAAAAGGTCAAAACAGTCATAAAATTTCCAATACTAGTGTCGATCACTAATGTCCATGTTTTTTTGGACTCATTGTATATTATAAAAATATGTTCAGGGGTATTCTAAAATAACAATGTCACTATTTGAATTAACAAAGAAGGATGTTGTGTTTTCTTGGAACAGTTCAATGTATTTAAGGATGCATTGGTCAAAACACCCATTTTGATAAGCAAAAACTTTACAAAACCTTTCGTATTAGATGTGGATTGGTCAACAAAGGGAGTAGGGGCTATCCTTTCACAATGGGTGAGCAAAAATGAACAAATCATAGCTTATGCAAGTAAGGGGCTTACACATGTACATAGGAAATTTCACCCCATGGAAGGTGTATGTTATGCCCTCATTTGGGGTATAATGCATTTCAAGTAGTACATATATCACAATCACTTCACTCTATGCACTTACCACAAGCCTCTTGAGTGGCTAACTATAATGTTAGATGCGTATGGAAGGAGAGGCCAATGGATCAACATGCTCCAAGACTTCAATTTCAAAATAGTGCATCACGTTAGGTTGAAACATGGTAATGTAAATGCATGGAGCAGGAACCTAGTTAACAATGTGGATGAGGACGAAGAATTTTAGGAAATTTGAGATTGCAATTAGATGTAGTAGGTTCAAAGATGTGAGGAAGTTTCTTGGAATGGGAAAATAAGCTCGAAGATGAGCTTGATACTACAATAATTGGGTGACAAAGCAATGTTCAATCAATTGTTTATGGTGGATGTCACATAGTCAGAAGAGGTGGGAGCAATTAATGGCAAGATGACTTAATTAACAATCAGGAACAAGAGGTTGGAGATGACCAGGACATACATGTTTTCAAGAAAAGAAGGAAGGATCTTTGGGACCCTCAAATGCATATGTAGTTGATTGATGACGCTCAAACACTTGTTGATGATGACTTTATGGATGGGATCAATTATTAGGAAGAAGAAGACACTAAATGGGACCATGTAAAAACCATGGACATCTGGGATGATTAACAAACCATGGTAGTCCTCAATGGAGGTCAGATTTTAGTATAATGTAGTTTGCAAGAAAACGCTAGAATATAAAAGAAGATATTTCATTATCATTGGAATCATGACAAACTCATGTTCAAGGACTTATGTGTGCCAAGACCTAATGAACGTAAATAACTTATTTTGGAACTTCATGAGGAAATTTGTCATTTTGGAAAAAGGTGCACATTTAACGAAGGTTAATTAACGGTACTTATGGCATAATAGAACTCAAGATGTGCGGAATGTTATTTGTGCTTGCAAGCAGTGCCAAATGGTGAAGCAGACTAATAGCATCATGTTCGACATAGAGGAATTAAAGAGTATATTTGTTTGGGATCAGTTTTATAGGGTAGCACTTGATATTGTAGGATTGTTACCTGAGACAAACAATGGCAATAGATACACTCTAGTTGCAATTGACACTACTCCAAATGGGTAGAGGCCAAGGCTGTTGTTGAGCATGAAACATGGATTGCTGCTAGATTCTTGGAGGACAAGATCATTTGCATATTTGGAGTACCAAACTATAATTTGACTAACAATGGCAATGAATGGGCGACTAAATTTGATTAGTTATGCAAGAATTATGGGATTACGCATCAATACACGACACCTCAATGACCTAGATGTAATGACATGGCAGAGAAAATGGTCAAGACCTTGAAACATGGATTGAATGTTATTTTTGTTATTTTTGAACATGCCCAAGATTGGGATGAACATTTGCCATGTATTTTATTTAGGTGCAGATGTGGTGTATAGGCTAGCATTAGGTTCCCACTTCACATGATTTTGATTAGATGCATTTCAAGGTTGTGGGTTGATAATTTCTTGAGTCCCTTAGCCAAAACATATGATGTAGATGAAGATTCAGCAAAACTTGCTAAGTGGATGACTGAAAAGATGTAGCTCATTGCAAGCATGCATGGTTAGGTGATTAAGAATGTGGGTCAAGGTCAAGTAAGGCAAAAAAAGGTGTATGCATCAAGAAAATGAAAGCAATTATTTGTGGGTTTCATTGAAGGTGAAACTTATGTCAAGATGAAGAAACTTGGGAAAAAGAAATCATTGGCATCAAGTTGGGAAGGTTTGTTTCTTTTCATGAAATATTTAGATAATAATGGATTTCAAGAACAGGATAAGGGCGGCATAATTTGTGTTTTCAAAGGAAAGGATGAAAACCTTTGGGAAGACCTAGAAGGGATTTGTAGGTCTTCCATCATGTACCACAAAGTGGTGGTGACTGAGGGATTTAGTCAAATGTTTTTGGGAGTGGTTACACATGTGGCAAAGAAATATGGATTAGGGTTTTTGTTTGAAAAGGGTCTTCACTGTTGTTATCTTGGTGCCAAAAACTACCACCTATCTTGTCGTATTATCATGCAAGAGAACATGTATGTTGAGGAGGTTTTATGTTGATGATAATTATGCTTTTAAAAAGGAGCAAAAGGTTAGGGATTGGTGTTATGTTTTTTTGTTTTATTTCTGTGTAGTGGAGAATGGTGCGAAGAGGGAGCTGGATAGTGGCACGAGGCTATAAAAGACGTAAAAAATGCCCAAATAAGTTTTCTAATTTTGGTGTTTTGAGGTTTTTTTTGAAGCTTAAATTCAAGGATTTTTGTGTTCAGACGGTGTTGTTTGGTGTGAGTTGGAATTTGGGGTAAATGATCATAAGTTGGAACTAATGTTCTGTTAACTCCAAATTTTTGGCTACGTTGGAATTAGAAACAAAATGTTAGGTTTGAATAGCTCTTTAGAAGTAGAGAATGGAATGGATAAGAGGTTTAAATGTGTTTATTGATGGTTAGTTATGGAATTCACCACTCATATTATACATAATTGAGTCAAACATTAATTACTATTGAGGATGGTTGAGTACCTGGGTATTGGGAGCTCCGAGCAATGATCCCTTGATGGGGAGGTTGGGTGTGTGTATTGCAATTTTCTCCAAGTTCCTGCCTACAAAAGGAACACTATTTATCAAACACCTTCTTTTAACTATAAGTTGTTTATGACTAGGAAGTTAATTGCAATTGAGTTAGTTTGTGAGAATCCATAACTAGTAATCAAAAGAGCCATACAGAGGGGCTCCATAGTGCTTTGATCCATTGTTTAGCCTCATTTAAAATTAGTTTTGCTTGGGACATTGCGATTTTATTGTTGTGTGAACCTTTACAGTTGAGGTTCAAATGAGACAAGTATGTGCGGTAAAGTGTGTGAATTAATGACATAGTCTTTGTGTAATTTAGAATGATCTTCTTTTTCGGTTATAGTAGTTCTTATGCTTATGATTAGTTTGTACTATGAAAAGTGGACAATAGAAGATGAAAAATGAAAAAATGATGCATCATCCAATATGGATGAAAAGTGAATGTTTATAACACATTAGGCAACTCACACAAATATGTATGTAATCAAGAATAATATGTCAACCTAAGTGTATAACATCATTGCACCACATTTTGACATAGTTTTGGGGCAATTTTATTCCAATTTTTCATACCTGGTTTGGAACATGGATAGTTTTTTATAAACATGTCGCCAATTAATGCTAGATCTTGTTTGGACGATGGCCAATGATGCTAAGTAAAAACTAAAATAAATAAATAAGTTTGCGTGATCATGTTTCATGGGGACTGGTTTATGTAGGATGGGTATTTTGGTGATTGTCATTGTGATAATTCCATAGTCATTTTGTATTATTATTTCGTGATAGATCAAATTCTAATTCGGGATTGTTCTTTTATTGTTTGTTTTGCAGCTTTTCAATGGCTTTGTTTATTTTTAATTTTTAATTTTTTTTACATCCTTTCAATGTATTATTATTAATTTGTATTTTGTTGTGAACTTATGTAATGAATGGGACTTTCATTGGCATTTTGCCTATCAAATCACGAATGTAAAAAAATATTAATGAAACAACATGACATATGATGAAATAGCAAAAAAATTATCTTTTGAAAAAACAAAATTA
>Ga0209611_10005136_pt1 | contig 22117 bp, 19 predicted proteins | sample S1TSphgellanicum_3_FD_187693 | JGI IMG/M metagenome (GOLD analysis project Ga0209611, IMG submission 187693) | Host-associated microbial communities from peat moss isolated from Minnesota, USA - S1T2_Fc - Sphagnum magellanicum MG (SPAdes) (version 2) | ecosystem: Host-associated > Plants > Peat... | reverse complement strand
CATTATGAGCTAGGCCAATGCATAAAATCCATTTCAAACATTTATTTGAATGATTAATCAAACCAAATACTTAATATAATGTAAAATTTGAAACAAGCTCTATTATATTGTGTATACCATAATGTACTCATGATTATTTGAATTCAAATGATTAAATTTATTTATATTTTAAATAATATTAGATAACATTTTCTTTGTGAAAACCATAATCCTAAAGCCCAAACACCAAAATTTAAACCCAAAAATAAATGCACCAGTTTTGAAAGGTATATCCTATAATATTAAACCCAAAAAGGTTTGAAAGGGGGTCAGTGTAATGTTTTTTCACCCTTCCATCAAAACTTCATCAAGCAATGATTATATCATCATTTGATTGAATTCAATATATTTTCCATGGAAATTGTGAACATTCAAAATGCCACAGGTAGGGAAACTTGCACATGTGGTTTTAGTTGAAGGAAGGAACCACCATATCATAATTTTTCGATGTGTGAAGCTCCATGTAATTGTTTTGAAATGTTTTGCTCCAACTATGGTCGAATTTAAAATCGTGGATAAATAATGCATGTACCATTCATTTGGCTTAGGCCATTCAAAAACATGTTTTATTTCAGTTAAGCCAACAATAGTAAATGTGCATTAACATTTAACTTTCAACCACATTTAGGCATTATGCCCTTGAAACAACATTAAAGCACCTTTTAATGCATCCCCCTTATGTAAAAAGTAAGTGTCACCTATGAAATGAAATACTACATGTTCAATTTTATAACCCAACCCATATGTAAATTATCTTTTGATGAATCATTTGTCCAAGAAATTGCATTAATCCAAAAGTGGGGTGCAATTCATTAACCCAAATCATTATGGGATTTTTAAATTGAAATAAATTCACACCATCCTAATCATTTCACCTTACCAAATATTATGTCATTATAGGGTTACTATGTAATCATCATGATATAATACTACTAGTTTATATAATACATTATTAATTAAAGATAATTAATTATAATAAATAAATTTATTTTGATGTTGTCATATTAAATATTTTAAGCTATTATAGGTTTTAGATATTCTAAATTATTTTAAATTAAAATAACCGATAATAAAATAAAATTACTTTATAAGTTAAAGATTAAAAATTAAATGAATCAAAGGTTCATTATCTAGGAAAACATTTAATGATTTAATACTAGTCCAATTACACAACTAAATGATCACAATGATATAAGGAGATTGATTCTATAAAACAACACAAGCAAAACAAATGGTTTGCACAATTTCCACACAATTGTTTTAACATGTACAATTATTCCTTCAGTAATAACACATGTCCATGAATTCCATGAATTTCATCAACAAAAGATCAATTTTGAACTTAATAATAAAAGATATGCCAAAAAGATCAAAATTAAATGGAAAGTCTATGAAAACTCCACACAATCCTATTCTTGTACTCCTTTTACAATGATCAAAGCTTTATGTTCAATGATTTTTAAAAATGACCATACAATTTTATATTTATATTACTTTTGAAAAAATAACTTCCACAATCACCAACCTTCATTAAATGAAAGCCATACAAAAAAAAAACTAAATTGTTCAACTATCCTTTTTGTCATAACCTAACTACCACCATAATAACCTAAAATGTCACTATCCTAAAATAAAAAATACAATAGTAATTCCTACATTGCCCCACTCCTTGTTGTGAAACATATCACAAACATTAAATCTCTTCATTTATGTTGATGTTTGGAAGTTGGTTCGATTAGGTCATGTCAATGATCTCATGATTGTCCATCACAAAATTGATGGAAAGCTTTGTATCGACTAGGTCCAAAATCATTGTAAATTAATATGGGCACCTTGTATGAATTCTGGAAAACACATCAACTCCAATAATCGGAAAGCTCGAGTTGGATGATGGTGAAATTTGGCAATCAAGGAAAATTCTTGTCCATGCACCATTGGAAAATTGACATTAAAACATATGCCAAAATGATGACACCAATTAACCAAGGCCCCACAATATATTAACACTTGATACCAAATTGGGTCAAAGTGGACACAATATTTTCTTTGAAACACATGATAAACTTCACAATATCCTTCCACTGTATGGAATTCACCTTTAATAAAAGGCCAATTATATGGTAGGCTAGTAATATTATCACCTTCTTTCCATCTCCCTTTCCTTTAACAAGGACAAAAATTCACTTCTCCTTTTATGGAGAGACACATTTTTTCAACATTCCTTGGTTTTCTATTCCCCTTAACCATGATCTTTTCCTTTTGTGCAGTATGTCCAAATTTAACACCCATCCATAACAAATAATCCCATGAGGGGATATTCTTGTTTTTCACAACCCATAAAAGATCTTTTGTCATTTCCCACAAAGTTTGAAAATTCCCAATTGCATGGGATATTGAGAAAAGAAATTCCTACCTATGTGGAATCCACATTTGAAGGTTTTTCAATAACCAAATTTTGTTCCCAGCCTTCTCTTAAAACCTCATTCCAATTTTGGGAAAGAGACAACTCTTCCTATCAACATTAAATATCGAATTGTGTTGTGCAAATGCAATGCCAAAAATATCCATATTGGGCGAACTTCAACACCTTTGATGCCATTGTTCTATCATCCTTTAAAAAGCTTGGGGGTCCATTATTTGATCATATATTTTTTTAAAATCTACTAACCACATATCAAAATCATCTTGGTCAAGAAATGGAAGTGTTCAAAAGTGCTATAGCTTTGGCAACCTTTGCCACTTACGATTATTTCCCTTATAATTTCAAAAGTTTTCGATTCTTAATAATATAGTAGGCATTGACTCAAAATATCTCTTACTAAAAGAATTAATGATGTTAAATCAACAACTTTGAAGGTCCCTCTGACAATCATTTCTACAACCATATTTTTCTTCCCTTGGGTGCATACCTCCTCCCAATTCACCTCCAAATATAAAGGTGAATCAATAATATTAAGTGTGGCCTTCACTACTACATAATCAAATACATACCTTATGGTTAAAGTATCTACAATGAAAACTTTTTCAAAGTTTGAAGAAACCAAGTTCCTATCCATTGATTAATCTAACAATTTGGGCTTAATGACCTTCCATTTTTTGCATTTAATCTTGAGTATTTGCTTCAAGCAACTAGTATTCCTTCTTTTACACTGCTTTGTATTCTTCAAACTCTTGTTGTATTTGGGTTAAAACAAGGTCATCAAACTTATTAATCCACCTTTCCACAACAAGGCTTTCCTTCTCTCTAGTGTGGCTAGTTTAGCTTCCAATTCTTCTATATATTTTTGTTGGAAATTTCTTTAATTTTTTTTCTTTTCTTGTTGTGTTATTTTTAATTTTTACACAGTGATTTATAATGTAGTTCAATCTATTTTGTGAAATCTTCCTTTTCTTTTCCTAATTTGGCAACCTCTCATTCAAAAATGGTTTAGTAATTTCCAACACACCCTTGCCAATGATCCACTAATTAGATAGGGCACTCTTCAACTATCCCTTCATGACTTATAGCTTTAGTTTCAGTTTATCAATGTTTTCTACCTCTTGTGATAAAGTGTGGAATTGGTCTAGTAAGGTTGCAAACCTTACATTCCAAGCCTTCTAATATCCAATCTTTTCACTTTTTGATGCTTCCACAATTACTTGGGGGGTTTCAATCCTTAATCTTTGGTTTTGATTAGTTATGGTTATCTTTGATGTAATTGATTGGATCCTAGAAGTACTCACAATATCATTGGTCTTGGTTTTCTCATAAATTGGCCAAAATGTAACCACTCTATTTATGACTACTTGCGACTACTAGTTATTTGCGACTACATTCAGACATTTTTGCAACTATTTCTTGTGTTGGTCATATTTGCAACTACACTACAACTAGTTTGCGATTATTTTTGTGTTCATCTTTCCATGTGAACAACATTTAGTTTAGTTTTCATCCAAGAAAAATAATTTGTGTCCCATTAGTTGCAACCTTATAAGTATACAAACGTGTATTTTTTCAATTTTAAGGAATATAATTGGGTGTATTAGGATTTATAATTGTATATTTTGAATGTACATGAACAACCATATTACATGTGTATTCAAGTATTATTATTAGCATGAATGGTTTCTATATTATGGTTACATTAATTAATATATATTTTGAATATCTTAAAATTTCACGTAAGATATTTGCTAAATATATTGTGCCCATATTACAAGTTTATGCAAACCAATTTATTATACTTCTTAACATTATTACAAATGATCATAATGATGATGATATTAGAATGACTGGAAAAAAATTATATAATTATGGAAATAATTATTAAAATAATAATAATAATAATAAAATATTTTTCAAATGACATAATAATATGTAATAATAATAATAAATGGTTAACCTACGCTAACTACATATTACATTATTATTATTATTATTATTATTATTATTATTCAATTATGAAGTATTATTATATTATAATAATTACTATGAAATATTAATATATAGTTTAAAGTTTTTATATTCCAAATTTATAATTAATATTTATTAATGATTAATAAGTCAATTATTATAATATGTGATTGATATATAATTTTTATTTGCGGTTTTATTATTTTATAATAATTAATGTTGTAGTTAAAATGGAAATCTAATAAGTTATTGTACAAATGCATAAATTATTTTCAAAGGAAAAATATACTTATTATAAATATAAAATATTTATTTTAATAGTTCATAAATAGCTATAGTGAATGAAGTAATAATATGAATAATAAAAATTAAATAATTAACCTTGGATACCAACTAACTATAATAATGATTGAATTAATGTTATTTTTACTATTAAATATTTACATTTATATTTTTTATTAATTATAAAAATGAAAATATAATGGGAGTAATTATAATAAAATAGTTAGCCTAGGCTAAATTTTAATTATATTATTAGGTTAAAAATATTACTCAATATTTATAATTATTAATTATTAATTACTGAATATTTCAGTTATTATATTAATTTATTTGGTTATGAAATAGTAATTAACTAATTATTAATAATTAGTTAATTATTTCAATATTAGCGAATTACTGGTTAATTAAATTGGTTGATAAATCATTATAGTTAATATATAATTATAAAAATATTAATTTTATTTATTTATCTAATAAATTAAGTAACATTTAATAATTAATTCTAATATAATTAATTCAATAATAGTAAAATATTGATGATTATTACTATAAATAATTAATTAGTTGAAAATTTTATAGAGTGAAATAGTTAATTTCTAGTTTAATTAATTAGCAAGTTTATTAATTTATTTGTCTATATTTTATTCATTAAAGTATTAGTAATTTTATTAGTTAATTGGTTAATTTAATAGTTAGTTAATTAGTTAGTTAGTTGTCACTTACTTATTCAATTATATATTTTTCAAGATGAAAATGGAAGCCAAAACATATGGGATAAACTTTTTAGTTGCAAGGAATTTGTAAGTAAAATTGTTTAGTTGCAAACGATTTACAACTAAAAAGTTTATCCCATATGTTGTGGCTTTCATTATCATTTTGAAAAGTATATAAACAAGGTGTTTTGTCTTACATTTATATATTTAAAAACATGGTCATATGGGATGAGTCAATAAAAATGATTTAACCCAAAATAAAATAAAATAATTCATGTATTTACACCTAACTACCTATTTCCTTAATTTACCTACCTATTTTTCTACCTACCTACCTAAGTAGGTATTTGGCATAAGTAGGTAAATAAGTCCTATTTAAATAGGTGTTTAGCCTAAATGGGTAGGTAGGTATGTAGGTAGGTAGGTATTTTGTTCAACCTACATATTTAAATATTGATTTAAATTTAATTTGGACAAATTCAATTAATATGCCACATGGCAAATTTCTATTGTACCACGTGTCACAATATAAACCATCCAAATATAAAAATTAAATGTCTTATATTATTTCAAAATAATAAAAAAATATTTTTAACTATTATGATCGAGATATGTGGCAACACAAAACTTGTTCCCATTGTTCACAAAAAAAGGTGCATCTTAATTGCAAGTGATAATATGTATATGACCAATCAAAGGATGAAGGCGTATTTCGTTGATTTTTTCTTTTATTCAAAATTTGTTGTCATTTGCGACTAGTGTCAATGCAACTTGTCCAATGTGACTATGAAGATTTTAGTTGCAAATGTCGCTTGTAATTATAAATTAGTCGTAGGGACCAATTGCAAAATGGCCATTTTCTACTAATGTTACTTTTTTTTAGGATCTTCAAACAATGTTGGATAATGATGGAAAAATAATGCCCACATAGGAATGAAGCCACCTTCTCGACTTTTTTTTTCAACACCAATTTTTCATGGATCCAACTATAGACAAAATCTACCCAATTAAACATTAAACCTTTGTGAGTCACAACAATTGCTTGTAGTTGTTTGGTGGCTAGATAGGTTGGATGAAATTTCAAAGTTAGTTGTTTATTGAAGAATTTCATCCACTCCATCATGTGTGGATCATTTTCCTTAGCTACTTTCCAATCAGCTATAGGTGTTTTAGAAATTTTTGAACACTTAAAATGGGATTCAAGTTTTGCACTATCATCCTTGAAACTTTCAATTTCAATTTTAGACATGGGCAAGCGCATGATTTTGTTTAATGCATGGGCATCCACAAAAATTTCTCTTCCACCTACCACACCACTTCAGTGTTTGGTTTTGTAAGAATTATAAAATTCTATGATTGGCTTAATTAGGGCTGGCAATGTTTTAGCTAGTGACGCACTCCCAACTCCTTAAAGGACTCAAATGTGAGTCCAAGTAGAAGACAACGGAAGAGGGAGGAATCAGGGCACGCTCCCTAACTCACAACACTTTGAGAGGTAGAGGGGCGTGTTGGAGCTCTGGGATGAGACTAGGAAGAGTTGACAAGCTTCACTCACTTACACGGGCCTGCACACAACCCACACAAAATGGTTAGTGCATAGTTGGAGCACCTTTGGTGCTAAGACGAATCACGGGCAACACAAACACACAAGACTCACCACGACCTGGACTTGGGGGAAGCCACCACCTTCCCCCTTATGGTATACTCTATGGCTGGCCACGGAGCCTACATCCAAATGTTTTTCTTTCCTGGGACTCTCGAGTGGGAGTCCCGAAATCACGTCAGTTGGGACTTTCACGATTTTGGCGCCCCATAACTTTGTGAGCAAACTTCGTATTGAGATGTTGTCTAAAGCAAAGTTGTAGCTCTCATCAAGAGCTTTCCAACAGTATGTCACACGCCCTCTGCAGCCAAGTAAATCGGGTCGATTCCCGACTTTTTCTAGTCTGGAGTCAAACTGGCAATTTGACTCCCGGCCCTTCTTTTGGCCATAACTTGTGTTTCAGATGTCCAAATGAGCACTACAAGCCCATTTTAGACATCTACATTCTAAGAGCTTTCCAAGGATATAAAGAACACCATAAGCTATTAAGTTTTGACCCCTGAAATTGCTCTATGAAGTTTCAGGAGTCCATAGAGATTCAATCTCCCAAAGTGGGAGTTGCCTTGGGAGTGTGAGTGTTCACTCCCTCATGCTCCCTCACACTTTCTTACATTCCCGGGAGTATGTGATGCAACTCCTGGGCTTCTTCTTGGCCCACACCCTTGCGACCTCTTTGCCTTGATTCCCGGGCTTCTTCTTAGCCCGTAACCTTGTAACCCTTTTGCTTTGGTTGCGAGCCCAAAAATAAGGTTGCGATAGCTAGTGTAGAAAATTCAAACAACTTTATTCATTTCCACATTTGGTGTTACATTCCATGTCCAAGGATAATTTCAATATCTATAATCTTTAAATCGTTAACCACCATGGTTGTGCATGTGGGTATAGTCACATTGGTTGCCATTGAAAATTGAAAATTCAAGGTTTTTCTTTTCTTTTCAATATATTAAAATTTATAAATTGATCAAAAAGTCATAATAGGATTCAATCCATTCAATATAATGTTAACATGTGGATTGGATAACATGAGTTATTATGAAAACCCTTTCAATATTTATTTCCAATTCTCATTGTTATCCAATCCTAATTTGCTTCAATGTCCCAATATTTCAATACCCCAATTACCCAATGTTTCCTAGTTTAATTTCCAATTTGGACAAACAAAATCACTAATTAAAACAATTAGTCATTACCCCTACAAAATCTTGTATAACGTTGTTGAATCACCCCACTTTCCAAAAGAAAACGTAGGTGAAGCAAAGAAAAAACAAGGTTAATTTGTCACTCTTTCTATAAACTTTGTCTATTGCACTTGTTGATTGATTTATTTATTATTAGTGTTTAATTTTTTCTTAAACATAATATGACAATACACCAACCTACTAAAAAATTAGATTCAACTCTCTTCATCCCTTTCTTTTAGATTTGAATGTTTCCACTGTGTTTCCATCAACATGTTCCCAATAAGTCCCAAGCTGACTAGACTTTTGCCACACTTTTATTATCCAAAATTAAACTTTTCTTACACATCCAATTGGCAAAAGGGAAGCATTTCTATTATTATATGTACATGAATGTATCTTTTAGTGGAAGTGTAAAATCTCTTTGAGTGAAATCTACTCAGTTTTGGAATTTCAAAATTTGGGGTGTAGCCCATCACTATTATAAAACCTAACATACAATTGGAAGAGCCTATAATTTGCAATACTAACTAAAGCCTTTTGGGATTTGCACAGATTTCACAAAAAAAAAAACCAAATGGACAATGTTGTAAATATAATAAACACCCATTCTCTTATTTTTTGTAAGCATTCAATTGATGAAACCCTACCAAATTTTATAAAAAAAAAGAACTCGATAAAGGGAGAGAAAAAGAAAAAGAAAGGCAAGGATTAAAGTTTAGGCAAACAAATAGCCCAAAAGAGATGGGCCACAAGGAGGAAAAGGAACCATTAAAAACTAAACCTTCCACTAATTACATGAAGCATATCAACTAAAAAGAGGAGAGGTAAATTCGATAAAACTCTAAGTTTAAAAAAACCTTCCCCTGCGATAACAACCCAGTTTAAGATGGAGGCGGCCTGCATTCTCTATAATGCCATGGACACTCTTTATTTATAAAATGAACATAACAATGATAAAAGAGGGCCTCCAGTGCCTTGTCATGGCGTGTAGTGTCGTGACATACAATGTTGTAAGGGTGTAAATCCATAATAAACTTTATTAAATAAAAATATTAAAACCGGTCAAAGGTAGAAACTAATCAACTAAAAAGAGATGCACGCACATATATATACAATGCACAAGAGAAGGCTGAGTTGAAATTCTCATGTATATTAAATTACAAAGAAGGAAAGAAAACGTAATGTATGTAAACGATGGACATGTAATAGCCATCGTGAGCATCTAGAAATCCAATTTGACTATGGAGGGGACTTTCATGACAAAGGAATTCTAGAAAAACTAACAAAAGAAGGGAAGAACTTGGCCTTTTATATAGTTGCCACAAGCTGAAACCCTAAAACACTGAATAATGTATAGTAATCTAAGAACGTATATTAACCCTAAGAGCATACATTAACCCTAAAAAGCATGATTGGCATGTTCGTAACCAGCCGTCATGTATGAGGGTTACGGGCATGACAACTATCATGACATGTAGTGTCATGACGTACGATGTTGTAAAGGTGTAAATCCATAGTAAACTCTACTAAAAAAAATACTAAAACCAATCAAAGATAGAAATTAATCAACTAAAAAAAGATGCACGCACATATATATATAATGCACAAGAGGAGGTTGAGATGAAATTTTCATGTATCCCCCCCCTTGACCTGAGTTAGGAAAAACGTGGCATGGTCTAAGTAGACGGGTGTTATAAGAGAACTGATGAACAATACCAAATGTCGGCGGGAACTTGAGTGCGTTTCGGCTTGAGGCATAATAGATGGTATCCACCATTACAATTATCGCAAAACAACATCTAATCAACATTGTCTATCTTTTGACATAACTAACATGGATAGTCAAATGGAGGAATCCAAGTCGATGTGATGATGGTGGGATCCAAGTTCGGGAGGTGGCAAGGGTGCACAATTTTTGGAATGATCCCAAATTATGCGTTCGTCAGCTCCTTGCAACTCCAACACATTTGAAGGCCTGATCGCCTTAATCTTCAAGATAGTGCAATTGGAAGAAGTGTCTAAAGTATCATTAGGTTGTTGTTGGAGATACACAAAGTCACCAACATTAAATTATTTCACCTTAGGTTTGTAACTACCACCTCGTGTGTGTGCATATCGTAAGGTGTCTCGATGTTGTGCAATGGACAAGTTCTCCATGGCCATGGGCATAACCTTCCTGAATAAAGTAGCCCTCTTTGTGATGACCCTAACCTAAGTGGCTAGGGAATCCAAGTCCACAACTTGGTCCATTTGAGTAGCAATGGAAGAGGGTGGAATGGGATGTCTCCCAAAAAGTAGAAAGTAAGGACAACAATGAGACAAAGAGGTGTGTTTGGACATCTTGTAACCCATGGCGATGTAAGGTAGGGCCAAGTCCCAATCCTCTTTGTTCCTAATGAAAAAAATCTTCTGAAGTCCTTTATTGCATGTTTGAACCATTCTCTCTACAAGGCCATTAACTTGCGGATGATCCTTTGAAGTCTGGTGATGGTCAATGAGAGCATGGTCAAGTAGGTCTTGGAATTCTCCTCTGAATTCTAATCCTTGATCAGTAAGGCATTTAGCATACGCCCCAAACCTATTTAAGACCTATTGTAAGAAAGATTGGCTAGTGCTATGTGATGACTTGTCCGGTAGTGCAACAAGCTCGACCCACTTTGAAAAATGCTCAATCATAATCATGATGTAAACATTACCCCTAGAGGTCTATGGTAACTTTCTTGCTAAATCACATGACTAATGATAAAACATGCCTTGAATAGGGAGTGGAGAAAGTGTGAGTTATCGAGACGAGAAGGATGTTCTCACTCTATCACATTGTTCACACCTAGCAATGACATCTTAGACTTGAACATACATACCTCTCCAATGGTAATGAGGAGCGAAAAGGCTATAAGTACGTTTAACTCCAAAGTGTCCAAGCTTTGAGTGTACCTTTTGAATAAGACCAAACCATTATTGTGGTGGAGGAACCATTCTATTGCCTTGTGGTAAACATCAGACAAGGTGATTATCCCTCCATGAGTAGTGTTTGGATCGCTGTTGTATGCGATTTCGATGACTTGATGTAATTTGGGGAGGGTATTTCCCATGCTGAAAAAACCTCAGAGTGTCCGAGTCCTCCCATATATTCACAATGGGATGCTCAACCAGGTTACATTATAGTAGTGTAAGATAATTAGGTGCATAAGATACATGTACTACCAGAATCTGGTCAAAGTTTTGCCTGACTTTTGAGAAATCTTCAGAGGTAGTGAGGGGTTTCTATGACACGATATTTGCATTCTGATGTGTAATACTAGGTTGATGAATAACCTTGAACTCATACTCCTGAAATATAAGTGCCCAACGAGCTAACTTATTAGTAAGTTTGTTGTTGGTCATCAACCATTTGATAGGTTAGTGGTCGGTATACAAAGTGAACTCGGTGCCATAAAGATAGGGCCTGAAATATATGATGGCCCATATAACAGCAAGACACTCCCCCTTGTATGAAAAGTAGTTGTTTTCAGCCTTGTTGTAGCTTCAGGATGCATAGGCGATAACATATTCCTTGCCTTCTTCATCAAGTTGGCCAAGAATAGCACCAATACCAAGAGCACTCTAGTCAATGTGTAGAATGAAGACCTTGTTGAAATTAGGTCTTCTCATAATGGGGAATTCTGAAAGCTTTTCCTTGAGTGTGTCGAAAGCTTCCTGAGCCTCTTCACTCCATGTCCAAGCAACATTTTTTTTAACAATGCATATAGAGGATGAGCAATAGTGTTGAAGTCTTGGACATAAATCCTGTAGTAACTACATAGTCCATGAAGCTTCTCAAAGTGTGAACATTAGTAGGATTAGGCATCTCTAAAATGGCTATTACTTTGGCCCAATGAGCCATAATACCATTTGGCAAAATTCTGTGTCCAAGGTAGATTACTAAGGTGGCAACAAAATCACATTTTTTAGGATGGATCTTCATATTGACTTCATGGAGCCTCTTGAATAACTCTTCAAAATGAGCCAAGTGCTGTAGGAGTCCCTTGCTATGCACTAGGGTGTCATCTATGTAGCATTTTAAGAAATATTCCCCTTCGAAAACCTGGTCCATGATTCGTTCAAAGAAGACAAGTGCATTCTTTAATCCAAAAGGCATCACAAGCCATTCGCATAACTTATTGCTTCTATGGAATGTTGTTTTCTTACAATCCTTCGCAGCGAACAAAATCTGGTTGAAGCCTTGCCTCAAATCCACAATTGTGAAGATGTTTGAATTCCAATGTTATCAAATAGTTCTTCAAGGATGGGCATGGAGTACCTGTCCTGAGGTGTAACCAAGTTCAAAGGCCTATAATCCCTTCACATCCTTTTCTTAGTCCATAATCCAATTGAATCCTTGTTTGTTAACATTAATGTAGTGGCTATGAAATCAGAACTTGATGGCTAAATGAGACCAACTTCATGGAGCTTTTTACATCTTTCATCTACTAGTTCCCACTCATGTTTGTTTAACCTATGCCTCCTTCAATAGATGGGTGTCTCATCTGTAAGGTCTATAGAGAACTGCATGGTCTTACACCTACTTAAGTCTTTCATTGAAAATGCAAACACATTTTCATATTTATTTAGCAAGTCTCTGACCTGGTGTTTTTCCTTCTTGGTGAGCTAGTTCCCTATAACAAAAGGGTAATTGGAAACACATGGAATGGAATTGGAAAATGTGTTTGAAGAACAAGGTGTATTGGGTTCTCCACTATCCAATTATGCAAATTCGTAGAAGGTTATAATTATTTTTTCTAAAGTTGATGTACCTCCAGGTGTATCATAAACAACTTGAGTCAAATTACATGATACCTCCTCCCCCCCAACATTAAGAATGAAGTGTAAAGTGTTGAAGATAGGCAAGTGTACTTGGTCGGGGTGCCATGTGGTCACATTGTTAGAATTACAAGTTGATAGAATCGGTGCTGGTGTTGTGTGCATTTGAAAGAGTACACATGTTACTAATAACCATGTAAGGGAGTTCAGGTCCATGCCTCTCCCCAGCAGATCATTACGCTCCAATATAATCACCTTGGTGTGATTAGTGGTGCCAGTTTGGAAACCCATAACCCTTTTTCCTTGTTCTAAGCTTAGTTCATCCCAAGTGGCTGAAGCATGATGATACACCAGGCCTGGTCCATCCCCCTAAAAGGCATGTGCTCCTGGTAAGGAGACAAAGGTGAGTCAAACACCTCTTGGTTTTTCTATTGTGTTCGTAGGAAACTAAGGAGGTTTCTTTTGCCTTGTAACTGGTTGGCAAGAGTTCTAGTCATCTAATATGTGATAAACCTGCAAGTTGGGTTTTTTAATGGTATATTTTAGAGCCAACTGCAGAACTAAGAGTGGTGCAAGGTTGGTCCATTAGTTGCGTAGCCAGTGCGAATACAAATCGCATTGTGCCGCATTGAGTAGGAGCAACTCTCCAAGGTAATGTTTGACCAGCGTGTAGTGTTCTTGAACTTTCTCCTTTTGGTCAAGCTGAGAAGGGGTGTTTTTAATTACATAACCAAACGTAGGAGAAATGGATTGAGCCCAAGTGATCAATCGTACCATGTCCATGAAAAGATTGGATCTTGTGTCACTCAAGCCTTCTCCAAATTTAGCCGCTGAAAATCCTTGACACTCCCAACCTGAAACAATCAGGTCGATGGGGCCAAGTAAATCCATATGCTTCTTCTGAATTAGTTGTATGTCAGAAGGTAGGAAAGTGAAACTGGCCTTCCATGCGGTGGTTGTAAACTATTGTGGAAATCTAGCTATGAGCTCCATCATTCTCTATGTCGCCACTTGCCTTGCAATAGGATCAATGTCTACGTAAAATTACCTCCGAACCACTATCCCTTACTATAGTAGGGCTTTGAGACATGTACCAATACCACCAAAGAACTCTAGTAATGTAATCCCCTCCTTAAGCGGTGTCCAGGTGATTAACTGAGGAAATACTAGCTTAATCGGTTTGCCATGGCTTTCCATGTTTTCAAAACTAAATAGAACTTTAACCAAGGGCTCGTGGGCTGCTTTGAACCTTTGTAAAACCTTTGGTCCGTGTTGAATGTCAGTAGGAACCACCTTCAAGCTTTGAGTAGCTTGGGTGTAACTTGTTTCTTCTTCATTTGCTTCTATCCACTCATCGTTAGCTTGTTGGATGTAGGAAATGGTGTGTGCTTTCTTGAGCATATAATGGTGAGCCATAGGACTATGGTTCCCATGTAAATCAAATGGTATGTATCCCGGGTGGTGGCCATTAGTTTCCCAATCCATTCAGTAGTACGCATGCTCGAACCAGTTGTTAATTATGAAACCTAGTGGAAACAAGGCCTCTTGCCCAATGAACACATTGTAATTAATGGCATTGGTGACTAAACATTTAACTTATAGGCAAAGCTCCTGATCTGTATCTTCATTGAACTTAAGTGTAATCAAATCCGAGATCTCCCCAAGTACCTCCTCTATGCTCCCACTAGCGGTGCGAATTTGCCACATAGATTTCCATAGTTTGGAATCGAACATGCCCATCTTCTCGGCAAATTGAACTCCAAGAATCACTGGTTGGGCACTTGTATCAAGAAGTACCATTCTGGGTGTAGGTCCTCCCACCTGGATTGTTGACTTGTATTGTCAACAATGGCAACTCTAGTGGCAATGGAAGTTTTCTGATTAAGCACCACCTTTGGAAATGAGTGAGATTTTGTGGAGAGATTGGCTATCCATAACACCTTTGCTGAATAACAAATCCACAAATGAGGTGTTTTTAGCTCCCTTCTGATATGTGAATGTAGAATCAGAGGTAGGAGAGCCCATTAGTTGAGCCATGTTACAACTAGTGACCAGATTACAAATGCCATTTGCAACACGTGAGCTAATCGAGTGTTCTTTCCAAGGTGTTAGATGGGACCCATGTAACATGTGGATCAGGGATTGGTAGGGGACCGAATGTAGTGTTCAAGGTATCTTTTAGTACTGCAATTATGTCCCTGGTGCTTAGCTTCAAATCTTGAAAATTAAACAATGGTGTACTCACAAGTTTTTGCGCCACTTCATGCATTTGGAATTGGCACTCCATAAGCTGATTAATGGAAAATTGTGTGTTTTCCTAATGTACATGTATTCCTAGGACACAAAAATTTGATGCCCTAATAGCTTGTGGTGTAGTAATTTCCTCCCCCCTCACCAACAAGGTGCGTTCTTCTCCCGTGTTGAGAGGACGAAAATATTATGGCATGACTACTCGAGCTTCTCTAGCCCTGGTAATAGGACTTGAACCAAATGTGAGTCCATCAATCTGAATTCCCTACTTAGTGGAAGAAACTCTGGGTGCCACACTAGCCTCTTGTGCCACAAAGTAGGAAGGGTAAAAAGAAGTGGCAAATTCTGGTGTGAGACTAGAATAGTGTGCACTGGAAAGAGCATATTCCCCAACCAAGGCATTGTGTGAGAGGCCATATAACGACCTAGGAGGTCCCTCCTGTGATTATGAACCATGTATAGGTTGGACATGATTAGCTGGTCGGGAAGACTTGAGTTTTAGATTAGTAAGTTGGGCCCTCAATGATTCAAGTTCATTTTGTAGAGTTTGAATTTAAGCGGCATGGGTTTGAAACACCTACCTCTTGTCAGCATTGTGCTCCTTCTTCTTAGCATTCTTACTAGAATTACCCTTGGTGGGGGAAGCCTGAATGGAAGGCTTAGGTGCCTTTGCTTTTAGTTGAGGGGCAACAGAAGATGCTAACAAATTTTACCGTAATAATCTGAGTTACTTCCGTTCCAGGAACTTGGCAAAACAAACAACTTCCTAATGTCCCTCTTTCCCATAATAATCGCAAAAGAGATCCTAGGAAGGAATGTTGCATTCATTAGCTTTGTGGGCAGGATTGCCATAGTAGTTGCAAAAAGGTAAAATGGGTGTAGTCAAATGCACTACTTTAGCCCTTAAAGAAGAATGTGATGATTTGGTTGGCGCAACTAGTGGAGGCTAAGGCCTTGAATGTGATGGAGGCCTCATAGTACTGGCCTCATGGTGTGCATGAGCCAATTCCAGCTTTTCAAAAATGTTGTACACATCCAACAAAGTGTACAAGTTTCCAAATTCTACAGAAACCTATTGCAAAACTTACGCATGGAGTGTCAAAATACCTTCTAACGAACCAAAATACCGATGGGCAGCTTCTAGGTTTGTGATGCTCTAAGTATCCTTTTGAAGCTTAAGAAGCCTCTTCTAAAACATCTTGAGGGTTTCATCCTTCTGCCAAGAGAAGGTGGTGAGTTGTATAAATTTTTCAGTACTCTTAACTGAAAATTCCAGCTCAAGAACTCGAAAGAATTCCCCCACTGGATCAGCAAAAGCTAATGCATCAGTGGTGGGAGGATTATTTATGGTAGCAACAATGAGTTGTTGAGGAGAAAGGTTTATTAAAATAGGTACTAAATGCAGATTATGGGACATAATCCCATGATGTGCAATGGTAGCTTGCAATGCAGCTTGAAAGGCGGTGGTGATGGCTGTGGCATAAGCTGGATTTAAGATCTAGGTGACACCCAAAATCCTTAGAGAATGTTGTTCGTAGACATCCAATGCTTCATAATGCACATAACGAGCCAGTTGTTTGAATGCGAATGCCTCAGTGTAATTAGCACCATACTTGAGCTTCAATTCATAAACCATAGTTGAAAAAATTTCCTTGAACTCCTTCAAAGAAATGGTATTTGGCGTTCCGCTAAACTTCTTAAGTCTAGAGGAATTGCTGACCTCCATGGTGTATATGGGTGTAGAGGTAACGGTTTGCATCAGAATATACGGTGCTGGTGTGAAAGTTGGGTGTGGCAACAGGCATACCCCATTGATTAACCCCTCCAAATGGACTTTGATGTATTGCTGATGTAGTGTAACCTGAACTTGAATTCTTGGTAGACGTTGTACTGGATGACAGTGTCATTGTAGACGTTTGATGGTACCATCCTAAATATCGTGAGCTCAATGAAATCGGCTGAAATGATTGTGTGTTACTTCGTAGTTGATACCTTGGCTCTTGTTGAACGATAATGCTCTCATCATTCGAGCACATGGTGTTGTCCCATGCCCCAAAATTTTGTAGCAATACACAACATTAGCCACAAAGTTCTAAAACAACATACAATTTGCAAAATACGGTGTGTTGACGAGTATGAACGGCGATGGACGGATGTCGATGGATGGAAGGGGCCGAACGAACGAAATCAGATGAAAGTCGGATGGGCATCAGATAGACGGTGGATAAGAGTTGGACAAACGTCGAATGAAAGCCATACAAACATCGGACAAAAGTTCGACCAACGTCAGATGAAAGTCAAATGGAAATCTATGAACGTTCATGGACGGAGGTCTATGCACAAAAGTCCATGGACGGATGGAAGTCGATAACAAACGGTGTTATGAACACCAAAATGTCGCAGAGCGCTTGTGAGGTCCACAGCGATGGCAGACATGACACTGTAACTCATAGTGCTACAACTCGCAATGTTGTTTGACAGTGATGGGGGGTGGTGTTATAGCTCGCGATGCTATTCGATAACGATGGTGGGCGACACTATAGTTCGTGGCATTGCTTGACAATGATGGTGTGTGGCATTGCTCAACAACAATGGCATGTGGTGTTGCTCAACAACGATGGTGGGTGGCGTTGCTCAACACCGATGGCGGGCGACGTTGTTCAGCAGTGATGGCGGGCGATGCTGTTCAATAGCAATGGCGAGCAGCATTGCAGCTTGTGGCATTGCTCGGCAATGATGGGGGGGGTGGTGTTGCTCGACTGCGATGGCAGGGGGTGCTATAGCTCATGGCATTGCTCGATAGTGATGGTGGGCGGTGTTGTAGGGCAACAATGGCAGGTGATGTTACAGCTCGTGGCGTTGCAAGGTACCAATGGCGAGTGACATTACAAAGTACCGATGGTGGGTGATGGAGTAGCTCGTGACATTGCTTTATAGCACAACGATGGTCGACGACGCTATAGTTGGTGGCATTGCCTTGCAACAATGGTAGACATCATTGGAGTTTGTGACATTGTTCTGCAACGATGGCGAGCGACATTGGAACTTGCAACACTACTCTGTAGCAATGGTAAGCACGTTTAGAGCTCACGGTGTTATTCTGTAGCAATGGTGGGCGACGTTGGAGTTCGCTCTATAGCGATGGTGGGCAATGTTGGAGCTCACAGTGCTACTGTCACAACCCCACTTTGGGGCTAAGTGTGAGAATGCAACTCACACTCCCAAAAGTGGGAAAATGGAATCCTCCGGGACTCTCGAAAACTCAAAAGATGATTTGAGGGGCCAAATCTCCTTGCCTTGGTGCGTTCTTTATATCAATCAAAAGGTCTTGAAGCGTAGATGCCCAAAATGGCCTCGCATTGGCCATTTGGACATCTGAAGCCCAAGTTATGGGCAAAAGAAGGGCCGGGAGTCAAACTGGCAATCTGACTCCCGACCACTAAAAGTCGGGAATCGACCTTTTCCCGACGTCGTGTCAAAGAGTGCGACATGGCGTTGGAAAGCTCTCGATGAGAGCTACAATTTTGGTTTAAACTTCATCCCGATCCGAGTTTGAGGCGAGGAGCTATGAGCGTCCAAAGTCCCGAGACTCCAACTTGGGACAGTTTCGGGACTCCAACTTGGGAGTCCCGGGAAAAAGAGCCATTTGGATGTAGCCTCGGCGGAGATCTATGGAGTATACTATATGGGGGAAGGTGGTGGCTTCCCCTGAGTCCGGGCCGTGGTGAGTCTTGTGTGTCAAAGTGCTCGTGACTTGTCCCAACACCCAAGGGTGTTCTCGAATGTTAACTAACCCTTTTGTGGTTGGTTTTGGATGCAAATTCGAACTTGATAATCTAGTCTCTCTTCCTAATCTAATTTCGGGACTTTTAGCACACCCTTCTACCCCCTTTTAATGTTGGAAGTCGGGAGCAACCCTCAAGTCCTAACTTTCCGCAACTTCACATAGTTGGACCCTCAAGTGGGTTCAACAAGGGACTTGGGAATGCGTCAGCTGCTCTGCAGCGATGGTGGGCGGTGTTGGAGCTTGCAGCATTGTTATGTAGCGATGGTGGGCGGCGCTTTTGCTTGTGGGGCTGCTCTTCACGATGCTGTTCTACAATGATGGCAAGCGAGGCTACTATTTGTGGTGTTGCGTTGCAACGATGGAAGGTGAGGTTACTATTTGTGGTGTTACATTACAATGATGGCGGGCAGCGCTGTTGCTCGCGACATTAAGTCCAGTGATGGCGGGCGGCGCTATTACTCGCGGCAGTGCTATCCAGTGATGGCGGGTAACGCTGTTGCTTGTGGCGTTTTTACTCGTGATGATGTTGTTCATGATGCTATTGCTCGTGGCGTTATTGCTCGTGGCGTTGTTGCTTGCGACGTTGTTGTCCAGTGATGGTGGGTGGCGCTGCTCTGCGTTGATATGCGAGATGCGAAAGACACGGCGATGTAGATCGCCCGGGAGCTCTACAACGATGGTGGGCGACGACATGACGAATGCCACGTTGTAGATCGTTTGAAAGCTTTGAAGTGATGGCATGCAGAAGATTTTTTTTTCTTTTTTATTGACGCTACACTTAACCATGCAGTTTTTAAGAGTCTTCAAGGCTTCATTCACCCCTGTTAAAATCATGGCAGGAGGAAGAGTAGCCGGGGTTACTATTAGAGCTACTCCTGTTATGGAAGAAAAGACACCACTTACGCTACTGCTAGTTCTCCTTCTTTTTCTATGCTTGTACTGCAACTACAATAGGAACACAATAAAGGAGAACTAACAGCAACCACAATACTAATAACACCACCACCAGTAACAATAGTAGTAGCAAAAGAAATCCAAGAAACTCAAAAACCAAGAAAAATATGCCACTTTCAACATTAAATGATAAAGAGTAATTTTTCTAGAATTAAATTGCAAAAAAGGGAAAAAAACGTAATGTATGTAAACAGTGGCCGTGTAATAGTTGCCGTGAGCATTTAGAAATTTAGTTTGACTATGGAGGGAACTCTCCTTACAAAGGAGTTCTAGAAAAACTAACAAGAGAAGGGAAGAGCTTGGCCTTTTATATGGCCACCACAAGCTAAAACCTTAAACAAGCCATAACCTTAAAACACTTAATAGCGTACAGTAACCTTAAAACATATATTGACCCTAAAAGCGTACATTAACCCTAAAAGACATGATTGGCATGCCTGTAACCAGCTGCCATGTATGAGGCCATGCATACAGGCATGACAACCCTTTGTTGTCCATGCCATGTTAACACATTGATGAAAAAAGTTCTCGACTTCATAGTGAAAACACCCAAAAACTTGTATGGCAAGAAGGAGAAACACATCCGTTGTGTAATAATCACGATTAAATCTTTCCTTCCTGAACCATTAGTGTTGCAACCACCCCACAAGACAGAACCACTCGTGATACCAATCGGCAATGACAATAGCCAATGTGTGAATGCCATCAATTGACAAAATAATATCAACTCATGGATGAGAAGATTGAAGAAAAGGAATTCAATCTACTTAGAAGATTGGCATTGGCATGTTCTTTTCTTGGTTGAACCATTATTATATGTGCACTCTTGTAACAAAATAACCCATTTAGTTATGCAACCACTTAATTGGGGTTTATTGATCAAGTATTTTAAAGCATCATCATCCACATGAAATATGAACGGATATCCTAATAAATATTGTCAAAAGTTTTGGACATATAGATCATCCCCAAACTTCTCTTTGATAGTAGTGTAGTTAACTTTTGTAGCCACCCATTACCTACTTGCAAAATATATAGGGTGGTCAAAGGATTTTTCATTTTTTTGACTTAAGAAATTACCAATTGCCAAATTAGTCACATGGTTAAAACACAATTTTAGTTTTTCTTTGTCGTATGCTATGGTATTAAAAACACAAAAATCATTTAGGAAAATTTCCATAGAGAGACGGATAATCTTGGAACACCATCATCACTACTCTCTGAAAAGTAGCTAGTACATTGTATAACCCAAAAGGCATCACACAATATGCATAAAATGCCCCAATCAATTGTAAAGGTAGTTTTTTATTGGTCTTGAGTTGTAATTGAAATTTGATTACAACCTTAAAATTCATCCAATGAGGAATAACGTTTGTGCTTAGCTACTGCATCAAGGATAGTGTTAGTAAAGGGCAATGGAAAATAATCTTTCTTGGTTACTACATTTAACTTTGAAAAATCTTGGCATATTCAAATTTTGTCATTCTTTTTAGGTACCATAACAATTGGGGATACCCATTCATTATGAAGGACATGATAAATAAATCCAAATCTCAATAATTTATTCAATTTTTCTATAACTAGCAAATAACATTTTGGATTAAACCGATGTTGGCATTGTTGAATTGGTATGGCATTGTTTTCCAATATTATCTTATGTTCACAAATCTTGGCTGACACCCCTTTTAGATCAGTACAACTCCAAGCAAAAACGTTTTTATTTTTTAAAAAAATGTTAACCTTCTTTTTAATTCTTTTCTTTCAATATATGCATGGATAATAATTTTAGCTGATTGATCATTTGTTCTGATGTTGATGGTTTTACAATGTTGTTTTTGTTGAAAAAAAAACGATCATATCACCTTTTGGTCCATACCACTCAATTTTGCCAATGGATTCGGATGGTTCCCACTTTGATGCATATCAACTTGTAGAACATTTCTAAAGTTCATCCATTTTCTAATGACTTCATCAGAATCTTCATTGTTATCACAAAATAACTAATATTCCCTAGGTTGGAAACACCTATTCATTTGACCACTTTTGGTTTGTTTGGGTTATGGTGTTGAAGGAATTGTGTGATGGTTGGAATATCTTCATTTGATTCCTCATGTA
>Ga0209611_10005134_pt1 | contig 22119 bp, 14 predicted proteins | sample S1TSphgellanicum_3_FD_187693 | JGI IMG/M metagenome (GOLD analysis project Ga0209611, IMG submission 187693) | Host-associated microbial communities from peat moss isolated from Minnesota, USA - S1T2_Fc - Sphagnum magellanicum MG (SPAdes) (version 2) | ecosystem: Host-associated > Plants > Peat... | reverse complement strand
AAAAAATCCCCCCCCCCCCCCAAAATGACTTCATTCTTGAATTTGCCATCAAAGGAAAAAAAACACAAATTCTGATATCGATCCTGCCTGGAGAAACCTTAGTACTTCCCACCCCTTGGGTGAGCCAGTACCTACACTAGAACCATGGTGAAATAATCTCTCACCTTATAACCCTCTCCAATTTTGCATGTTTATGGGTGATGCAGGGGGAAACAACTGACACTCTCTATGTTGGATGTGATAAACACTTAAAGAGGCAAAAATACCCTAGTACCTAGAGTGATTGAGCATCAAGGTGCCAAATAAATTATTTTTTTTGTCAGTTATATTCAGCAGTAAAAACAATAATACTTTACAATTCTACATCATACTAAATAATGAAGCTATTCTGCTTGAGAGCTTCATTCATATTTTCAGCATGGCAGGCGTGTATTGTTTAGAAATTTCAGAAATTCCAAAAACTAACTAATTAGGGCCTAACCAGCCTAGGTAGTACTAGGTTCCCTTAATGACTCAATTGTGGATGAACCCCAAGTGAATTGATGTCAGCTTTCTGGTTCACAACCTTTCTTAAGTAAGAGACTAGGTGATTACTAGATAAGTTAGCATGCAAATGGTTAGTAGTTAGTACATAGGTGAAGTCTACTTAGTTGTTATTAGGAAAATGCTACTAGAGAGAGAAGACAAATGCCTTACTACAAATGTTCATGAATGCTTAGCCTCTTCACCATAAGGTTATTGATCCTAGTGAGGATGGGCTTTATGTTAGTCACATTACTGTAAAACTGGGATAGAATAGGCCACTTGAAAGTGTCGTTGGGTGATGGGGGAAGGAGCACAAGGGTAAGAGGTTCTTTTGAAGAGTGGCTATGGCCATATGGATTGGCATTATGAGGAGGTTGAGTTTTTGAGTGTACATTTATTGAGGATGATGATGATAGCAATCAAATGGAATTTCGGTGTAAATGGATTTGTACGTTTTCAATGTGAGATGCTCATATTGGTCTTTTTTTTTGTATTTTGTGATGTAGCCACAATGATGAACATCCCAAGAGGAATTTCAAGTTGATTGGCAACACATTTGAATAATGTCATTAAAATAGTCATTAGTACACAAACTTGTGCCCCCCTCTCCCAAAGGAGATGGATTTTGACAATTTTCAAACTTGCAAAAAGGGAATTCCTACCAAAAAAAAAATCATTTGTTATACTTTAGGTTTGCAAACGCAAAACTTTTTGACAAAAAAAAATATTGAGTGGAATGTTGAATCATGTTTGCAAAGAGAGAACATGTGGAAATGCATTCCTCTTTCAAGTCCAACTTGGTGAGGATTAGGATGAGTCCACTAGCCATCCACATGAACAAATGGTGTTTAAAAGAAGGGTTATATTTGTTGACTTTTCAAGTGATAGCAACTTTGAAAAATCTATCATACCAATATATGAATTTGAGAAATTGGATGCAAATTGAAAACATGAGTTTTGGGGGGGGGGAGGGCATGTCTAATAGGATATATATGGGCTTAATAAGTAGAGCAAGTGCATTTTGAGTGTGAACAAGAGCACAAAAGTAGTCTGAGGGACACATTTTGTTCTTGTAGGAAATGAACTAATGCATAATCATGAATGAAGCATCTCCATTGAATAGAATGCTTCCCATTAGTTAATTTATAGTTCCTTTCCAACTACATAGTGTTAGTAGGTTTACTTAGGGTACATTCACACATGTGGCATGTTAAAAAGACCTTAGTGTTAAATCCCTTCACATTGATTTAATTTTTTAAAGGAAACAAACTTTGTTCACATTGGGCTTTCTTTATACCTTTGGAAAATCTTGAAAAATAAAACAAACTAAGTAACTTTGATTCATAATTATTAAAATTCAAAAAACAAATGTCAAATGAATTTTCGTTAAAACATATAACTTGAATTTGTGCAATATAACATTGGAAAGGTATTGTCAAGGGCAATGACTTTGCCATCTAGAGCTTTTGAATTGGATTTCATATGAGGAAGTTATGTGTCGCAACTTTAGCCTTAGGTTTACGAGCAAAATAAGGGCTTGTAAAGGTGCAAACCAAGAGTGAAGTCGAGAGTCACATTTCATGCTCTAAGAGTGTAGGAGAATGTGAGGGAATGAACCTTCACACTCGCAAATGAGCTCTCACTTTGAGAGTTGGAGTCTCGATGAGCTCCTGAATTTTTAAAAGGCAATTGCAAGGGTCAAAATTCATTAGATTGAAAAATTACTTGTATCATTAGAAAGCTCTTAGAACGTACATGCTTAAAATGGGCTCACATGACCCATTTGGATACTTAAAACACAAGTTATGGCCAAAAGTAGGGCCAGAAATCAAATTGCCAATTTGACTCCTGACCACTAAAAGTCAAGAATCGCCTTGATTTATTTGCATGAAGGTAACTTGCCACATACCGTTGGAAAGGTCTCGACAAGGATTACAACTTTGCTTCAAACCTCATCACAATTGGAGGTGTAAAAAAAATTATGGGCCTCCAAAGTCGCAGAAGTCCCAATTTTGGGAATTTCAGGATTCCAATTTGGGAATCCCAAGACAAAATGAGATTTGGGTGCTAGCCCCATGGCCGGGCATAGAGAATGCTATAAGGGGGAAGGTGGTGGCTTCCCCCAAGTGCGGGCGGTGGTGAGTGACGCACTCCCAACTCCTTAAAGGGGCTCAAATGTGAGCCCAAGTAAAAAAAAACAACGGAAAAGGAGGAGTTAGAGCATGCTCCCTAGCTCACAACCCTTTGAGGGGTAGAGGGGCGGGTTGGAATTCTGGGATGGGACTAGGAAGAGTTGACAAGCTTTAGTCACTCACACGGGCCTGCACACAACCCACACAAAGTGGTTAGTGCAAAGTTGGAGCACCCTTGGTGCTAGAACGAGCCACGGGCAACACGTACACACAAGACTCACCACGGCCCGGACTTGGGGAAGCCACCACCTTCCCCCTTATAGTATATTCTGTGACTCTCCACGAAACCCACATCCAAATGGCTATTTTTCCCGGGACTCCCGAGTGGGAGTCCCGAAATCGCGCCAAATGGTACTCTCGGGACTTTGGAGCCCCATAACTTTGTGAGCAGATCTCGGATTGCGATGCGGTCTAAAGCAAAGTTGTAGCTCTCATCGAGAGCTTTCCAACGCCGTGTTTCACTCTAGAATCGGACATCGGGAAGAGGTCGATTCTGGACCTTTTGTGGTCGGGAGTCAAATTGGCAGTTCGACTCCCGGCCCTTCTTTTGACCATAACTTGTGTTTCAGATGTCCAAATGAGCAATGCGATCCCATTTTATACATCTACACTTCAAGAGCTTTTCAATGATATAAAGAACGCCACAAGCCATTGAGCTTTGACCCCTGCAATCGCTCTCTGAAATTTCGGGAGTCCACCGGGACTTCATCTCCCAAAGTGGGAGTTGCCTTGGGAGTGTGAGTGTTCACTCCCTCACACTTTCTTGCACTCCCGGGAGTATGTGATGTGACTCCCGGGCTTCCTTTTGCCTTGACTCCCGGGCTTCCTCTTGGCTTAACTCCCGGGCTTCTTCTTGCCTTAACTTCCAGACTTCCTTCCTCTTGGCCCGCACCCTTGCAAGCCCCCTTGCCTTGGTTGCGAGCCCAAGGCTAGGGTTGCGACAGTGAGTCTTGTGAGTCTGTGTTTACCCGTGGTTCATTCATGCTCGAAAAATGTTTTCACTATACATTAATCAATTTGTTGTTTGGTTTGTGTAGGTCTGTGTGAATAATTGACTTGCTTTTCACTCTTGTTAATCCCCACTTCAAAATTCCAACATGCCCCTCTACCTTCAAAATGTTGCGAACCAAGAAACGTGCCCCAACTTCGTATCTTTTCGTTATTTTTCACCTTAGACTCACATTTGAGTAGATCAAGGAACTTGGGAGTGCGACATTATGGGTTTGCAAAATAATGGGATTCATAATTTGGTAATTTCAAAATTTCCACTTGGGAGTCCCAAGGATTTTTGTAATTTCAACATAATCCCCACTATTAATATATTCTTCCAAATCCAAGTTGTGTGAGGTATGGTGTAGGTCCATGATACAATTTGACTCTCTCAATGCATTCATCACCTTCTTTTCTTGGTTTGTGCATTTGCACATGTCCATGAACTCAAGCTTGTGAGTTTACCCTAATTCCATATTTAAACTCTCACATGTTTTTCTTCTCATAGTGCATAAAGTTTAGGAATGCACCCAAGGTTTTCAAATGTTCTATAATGCATTATATCAAAATGTTTCCCCTTATACAATGTGCCAAACATTAACTTTAATAAATATACTTTGCTTGCAATTTTTCAACACACTACCTACGATCATTCAAGACTACAAAATCCATTCTTGTAAAAAGGATTCAATAAAATTCATCTATATATAAAAAGAAAGTCTTGATAATATCTTGGGAATGTCACTGCTTATAAAAACAATTTAATTGATTTAATATAAGAAGTTTTTTTTCATATGCTATGAAATATTGATATGTTTTAGGTATATTCTAAATATATTTTCATAATGGATTACATGCACCTTATTTAAATTTAAATAAAATATAGATTATTATTTTTCAATAAGTTACACCTTATTTTTTTCATGTTTTTTGGAATATGATCAAAATTACCAAGAAAAAAAAATTATTTTATAACTTTTAGCTTATTTTCACATGAAAACATTATATGAACCTTCCTTTTTTTTGTAAATTATTTTTTCATTAATGTTCTTTTGTTTGGATGTTTTTGTCAATGTCTTCATCTTTGTGTTTTGTTTTGAAATCAACAACAACACCAGAGTTTGCATTTTCAACAAATTGCCAAGGACCACATGAAGTTCCTCTTTGAAAATTTCAAAAATTTTAAATAAAAAAGTTTAATAACCTATCATTTATGTTTTATTTTTTTGAGTTGTTGTTAAAGGTTTTGGAAAAACATTATTGCTACAACAATCCATTGACCTGAACATAGTTGTTGGGTAGTGGCATTAAATTGATGAAGTGGTCTTTCATGTATAATGATGAGCATGTAAAACTTTTAAATTTTATATTGAATTTTCTCCATACCTTGATCTTGGAATCTTGATGAACACTAATTATTTCATCATCCACTATCACCAAAGATTTCACTAATCCTTCTCCACATCCAAAGCGCATTGCATTATATCCAAATCTAGGATAATACTTCCATCCCATTTGTGGCATTGATAATCTTAAAACCAATGTTCACAATTGATTCCAACATGAAACCATGACCTCCATGATAAAGCTATTGAGGAATATCTTAACAATAATCAAAGACAAAGAGAATATATGTGAATGCAAGCTTGAAATACACAAAACCTTTATCTATTCTAAAACTCCTTAACATAGTTGGCAATGTGAGTAAAACTTGTAGAAGTTGATAAAAGAACCTTCTTTAGACATTATAAGTTTTGCAAATATAGATTTGCAATTCTACATGTTGTGTTGCCTTCTTTGTTGTTAAACATAGAGGGTGAAGAGGGTGTAATTTTTTTTTGGTAATTGTGATGGTGTATAACAATGGGGAAAAAGGGAATATTTTAAGAACATGGGTTTTGAATACAAACTTTGAGTTAAGGAACCTTTTATGGGTGGTTATATAACATTATCATTTTAATAGAAAATCTAGGGTTTGGTGTCAAGTTACCAAGGTTCTCACATTTTTTCAACAATTTGTCAATAGTTGCCATGTAAGCAATCACATTCCATTTGATGTAATGTAATGTTTTGGGTGTGAATACTTCAAACTATGAAATTTTCTTAACATTTGATGTTATTTAAGATTTTGAGTGTGAATCTCTTAGCTATTGAGAACTTTTTAACATTAAGTTATTCATCACATGTCCTTAGGTTTAATTTAATGTTGTGAAAGTAACTAGTTTGTAATGTTAAATTTTGGGTTTTGAGTCAAATTCTTATGACTTGGAACCAAACTATCACCCTTTTAGTAGAATTGGCACAAAAATCAAATCCTACTTGATAGTGTTTTTTGCTAGATCCAAAATTGAAAACAAAACTATGAAAAAACGTTCTTGAACACACAAGGTTATGTTCTTCACATAAGCAAGTTGATTGTTTTTTTGAAAAGTTGACAAGGGAGTTAAACTTCATATTTTAATACTAATATTAATTTATTGTTGAACGTTATACCCATATAATCCTTGATTTGATTTGCTATAACACTTTGTACATAAAAACGTTTTGAAAAAAATCTCTTTGCATTTGGAGTGGGCTTAATCCTATGAACTTGCCTAGAAATGGCTTCATGAATGTAGCCCAATGCTTCTCACTAGGCTAACAAAGTGAATGAACATCTTTTTTTTAATTTAAAAATGCCTTATGTAAGATAAAGGACCCATTCAGCGCTTCAAAGGTTTCCACCCCTTTTCACTTTCATTGGTTTCCACTCCTTTCACTTTGATAGAGGCTCAAACTTGTGAAACCCATTAAAGCAGGGCCTTACCCTACACATATACACTCACTCTAGCATTGCATTGGGGAGTGTGTGTATTGTGTACATGGAACCAAACCTCATTTTTTTAACAAACCCGAAAGTTTTTGAATTTGAAAAAAAATTGTGTGAAAACTAAAACCCAAAATTCAGAAATTGAAAAAAGGGTGCTCAAACCCTCACCCAGAGAACATCCAAATAGATATATATACACACATACATATAGATATATAGTCAGAATTGAGACCAGAGGTTCTCTTAAAGAGGAAGGACTTGACAACACTGGTCTGAATGTACCTCTATTAGCCACCACAAAACAGCCCCAGTTTCTATGGATCACTCTTTATAGCTCATTCCAGTTTCATCACCAAACTTCCAGCTTTTGGGTTACTTTTGTGCCTTCCCTTTTTTTTTTTTGTGTTTCCAGCTCTGTGCAAACTAGGCTAATGAGTGCACAGTCCAAACAGTGTTTTTTTCTCAGTTACAAATATGCAAAGGTCACAACCAAGAGTCAACTTTGTACAAAATGATGTGAAAAGTTGGAAAACTATGAAAATGGGGCTGGCCCATGAACCCTTCCTCTGAGAAGAAATTCTTCTCTAATAGGGTTTAGGGTTTCCCTATGCCTCATCATGATCAAATTCTTACTTGCTACAAAATCAGTTCCATTTGTCGGTGGTACAAAATGATGTGAAAAAAGTACTTTGATTGTAGAGGAGTGTGTTCAAACTATTTTATTTTTTAATTTTAGTGATGGGCCTCTTCGATTGGCTCTAAACCAAAAGCATATTCACACTATGTACTCTCCCAAAATCAAAGATTATCTAGCCTTTCCTTTGGTCTAGCTAGCCTGGTTAGGCACTAATTAATTTATTTTTGGAATTGTCCAAAATTCTGAAATTTACCTCCCTCCCTTGCCCTGCCAAAAATATGAAAGAAACTCTTGAACACTACACTAGCATTGTTTATATAATATACTATTTACTACAAGGGTAAAGATTTGAGGAAAAGAATGGGATAAAATGTGCTGCTATTGGGAACCATTAGAGAACCTTGTGGGAACAGCAAAATCCACAGCTGATTTCAAACCCCCGTCCCAAAAGAAAAAACTTTGGGCCTGCCCGAGTGGATGTTGAGCCTTCTCTCATTGGCTGCATGAATTTTTTTATTCCTATAACTGTTTGGTCACCATTTAGCCTAGGGCCTGAGCTATGTCCCAAGTTCTATTTTATTTTATTTTTGCAACAAGCCAATTTGATTGGCCCATCACTCCAAAAAAATGAAACTATGGAGGCTCCCCAAAATAGAAGGTTCTATTTTGAAGTATAGAGTTACTCCCCTTTGGCCCACCTATACATTTGATGAAGCATATGGGATAAAAGTGAGGTGCTATGGAGAACATGTTGGGGAACACACTGGGAACCCATTGGGAACTTAAAGGGAACATAGTGGGAACACATTGGGAACCATGGGAAAATGAAAAAAAAATCCTTCCCCCAATTTTGCCCAGCTAATTTCTACCCTTGTGCCAGGTTGACAATGAGCAAATGCAAAAAATGAGCAAATTTTGATGATGGCAAAAATGGTTGTGTATTGAATTGTAGAGCAAAAGGACAATAATCACAACTTATTTGGTGTCCATGTTTCAAGCTTTTCAAACACTAAACCTACTCACCACCTGCTTTCAGAGAGGACAATGAAAAGGACAACCTTTTAGTGATCATGTGTGATTTGCAGAGCTGCAGTGCAGGCCTTCACTTGGAATGGGCAGGATTCAAGCCCTTTCAGTTGAAGCCTGGCAACTGCCATCCCTGCCCTTCAAAAGTGGAGGATCTGAGCCAGACTTTGCCCCTTAGAAAGCATTATAGTCAGAAGGAGGGAGATGTGATGACCCTATTCAATAGCCTATATGCTTTTGTTGTTCTCTATATTTTGAAGGAATTATTTGGATACTATTTGGATTGAAGGATGAAGGACTGTGATGAAAAATCTAGGGATGGAAACCTAGGTGGATGAAACATCACATCAATGCCCAAAGCAAGACAACAAACTCTTGACGGTTAATGGTGATGGGAAGTGATGTGTGAGATGAGTGGTTTCTGTTTTTATGCTTGTTTGTTCTTTTGCACGTTATGGACTTGTGAGTGTTTATAATCAATAGTGCTTGAGTTTTTTTTTGGTGCTTGTCGCGGAGTGATGTGTGGAGCTAGATGGTTGTGAGGATTTTTTGTTTGGAAGTCAATGAAGATAGGATGGTTGTAGAGCTTAAGAATTAAGGATGTCAAAAAATCTGTGCAACTAAGTGTTTTTGAATTTTTACCTATGTTGTGGGATTTGCATTTGGAGTTTACGAGGCATTGGACTAATGTTGAAGGGATGAACGCCTGAAATAAGGACATTGTTTGTTTTCCAGGGCGGTGATGATAGTTGTTTATGTTGCATTATTCTATTGCACAATAAACCCCTTAGGATAATGTTGTGTACTATTGCAAACCTAGGTCCATGATCATGGGGATGATGAAAAACATAAGGATTTTGTGGGCGACCATATTGGCAAGGAAGGATGTATGAGTGGGCATTATGCTAGGGGTGGTTGAAATATCTTGTTTAAAGGAAGAAAATACCCAGCAGTTTGGGACCTCCAAATGTGAACTCGATTTGTCTATATAGTTTTGTTGGGTTGTTCCAACATGGGCATTATGGTTACATTTGTCAAACTTTTTGAAATTTGCATGCAGGACATTGGGGATTTTTGTGTTACAATATTGAGCTTCATTTGTCTTTACTAAATTTTAATTTTCGTCTATTAAGGGATTTCTATGGGACATGCTAGTGTGGATGTTGTGTATGTTATATCGAGATACTCTACTACAACTGTGTATGTTCTAGGTGGTTTGGAATCAAAGGTCATTTTTGATGTGGAATTATCACATGTTCAAACAAAAGGTTCACAAATTGATTGAACTATGGAACTCCTACTCAACTAAGATTATGGGACATAAAGGATCATAACACTCTAGTCCACTCTCACAAGCTCAATTGATCTTTTCAAAAACAAACTTACAAAAAACTAAAACATGTACATCCCTCCTTGATGAACACAATCCCATAGCAAATTTTGTACAACAACCCATTACACACATGACTTAAACAACCAAAGAAAAATATGCAATGCGAGAACTCAATAATGGGGTAACTTTCTTCCTTTGTCTAGATATTATTGTCCCCACATACTTAAATAGAATGCACTTTTTACAACTTGTTCAATAGTTTTGCAAAGATGAAACAACGTCTTGAATTCCCATAGATCTTTCCTAGGACTTGATTTCTTCCAAAACAACAATTTTAACCTTGGAATTCCCAATCACATGGGTACTCTTTTTCCTAGCAACACAAACACACATATAACAATGGACAATAGTAACATTAACAACAATTCCACAATTTGCCACATGGACCACTTCCAAAACCCCTAGATCTTGTCATCATATCTTTGAATCAATCCCTACATCCTACTATTAAACCCACATTTCTTCAGTTGAAACACATGTGCAATGGAAATTAAATGTTTTTAAGAAGAAAAACAGGGTCACAATGAAACATTCTTCCTCCATTTCCAATTGCAAAAACATTACATTGAAGGTTTTTAAACTTCTAAATGATGTTACTTAGAATCTAAAATTGTGGTACTTAATTGCCTTCAAAGAATTCCACTGCTCTTCAAATAGGTGCAACCCAGATGCTCCATCACTTGCATCTTCTAAAACTAGTTTGCAAAACCTGTGGACTCCCTCCACAATAAGAACAATAATCAAACATCAATTGTGGAGTGCTACCTCACCACAAATCAAGTTGTCACAATATAACCTACAACAAACAAAAATCAAAAGCAAATTAAATAAAAACCATTGCATTTCCCTCACCCATCACCTTTAATTGCTGGCATTTTGTCATTACTCTCTAGTAGTTGATGGCATTATGCCATTGCTTTAGGGTTTCATCCTTACCCAACTTTTCATCACAAAAAATTTAATGAACATTAAATTAAACCTACTTTGAATGACAATAAGGCCACATGGTTAAGCCATGTTTGTTTCATTAACTTTAAGTTTGCAACTATACATCATCACTTGCACTATGTTATTACAACCCCACTTTGGATAGATTGCAAAGTTCAATGTTTGAAATTTGAGATTAGCAAATTGTAATTTTTTTGAAATGGGTTAGCAAACTTCTTTTTAAACTTGGCAAGGAGCATGTTGAAAAATCTACTAAAATGATTCTTGAGTTTGACAAAATTAATATAGCTAGTTTTTTACATGTGAACAAATTCCCAATGGTATATCAATATGGTCAACTTTGGAAGTTACTCCATGAAAATATATTGAATAGAGATTTTTAAAAATTATTTTAAGTATGACAACTAATAAAAATTTGAAAAAACCCATCATAAGTCCATAATCTAAATATTTTAAAAGCAAATCCCCAATTTTTTGAATTAAATGCGAATGGATCATTTAATGCAATTAATTGGACAAAGCTAAAGATTATAATATTACAACCATAGGATGATAACAACATGAAAAAACCCATCTAGAAATCCAATAAGCAAAGCAAGTGCATGACAATGTATAAACCATTGGAAAGATGAGATCAATAAAGGTTAAGAAAAATTCATGTTGTGAGAATGACAATGGGATTGGGTATAAATGTGTCTACATAATTATATAACCACACAAAAAAAAAAGAATAAGAAAGAAGAGTCATAAACATCATCTCTCCCTTGCATGACTTGAACTTTGATAGCAAAGATCAAATGCTATTTCCATAACTTCAAGCACACTTTACTTGTGGGTGATTTGACAAATGTCACCTATCCATTTCACTTTGTTCAAACCTACAATTGAATGTGCATAAAATGCTCTTGATTTTTTTGTGACATTTCAACTTGTATATTTTAAATACTTTCCCAACAAGGACCACACATCATGGACAATTACTTCTTGAATAGTGTCTAATGGAAAAGGAAACTTGATATTGTAATTATTTCACATTGAAAATAATATCACATGAATGGACATGCACACCATCAACTATGCGTCACATGTGGATAATTGTGCAACACAACAAGGAATATTAAAAATCATTAAATTTTGCTTGGGTATAATCATACTAATAGAAGCCAAAACAAATGTAATTACTGTTTAATTTTTCATGTTTTACTATCATAATTTGTACTAATTTTGCAAGTCACTAAAAAACACTCAAATACTATTTTTAATATATTATGCGAACATGTGATATGATTTGGAATGAATCTAATGAGGATAGAATATTCAAAAGCATTCATGAAGCAGTATAAAAACTTTTATTTTTGGGGAGAGTTTTTAATATGACATATTCTAGAGGAATTTTTTTTAACATATATTTACATGATGGTATATTGCAATATTTTTTTGAAACAACTTTGATTTTTTTCAACTTTAAAACAAATATTCTTGAAATATTTTGAAAATATTCCTAAATAAATAATCACCAAAGGAAGCAACGTTAACTTATGTTAACATGTTTTGATTCGGTTTCATTAATGTTCAAAGTTTTGTTATGCCACTAACCATTCATTACATATGTTTTCCAACATCACCCAACACAAGAAGTAATTTTTTAAATACATTCATTCCAAGTTCATTACTTTAAAAGTTCAAAAACCAAAATAATTGATGGATCGTTACAAAATTCCAACTACTTTCAACTTCATCAATTTCAAAACCTACCACTCTTAGGGGTGGGTGCAAGAATGAGTGGATCAATAGCCTATAAAAAAATTACCATTTTTTTACTCCAAAACAAGGGTATTTTTTGTGGGTTAAAATGAATCACAAAAGTTTCTAGTGGTTGCTTGGGCATTTTTTCCATTTTATCTAAAGCCCATTTTGAGGTCCTTCTTCCTAGAACATGTGCACAAGAATAATTCAAAAACAAAAAAAACTAATATTTTATAGACTTTTGAAAAAACCTTATTTTTTAGCTTGTTTACAATCCATAGGTACAAATGCCATCATGCAAAACTTTTTAAACTCAAATTTTTTTAATATGTTATTTAACCAAAATCAAGTCCCTAATGAACACATCATAAATGATTGGACTATTTCAAAGTCCATATAAAAATTTATTGTTAAGATTATAGTCCATAATATTTGAATTTGAGAGTTCATATCTCTTGTATTTTTCTTGATTATGGGAATTTAATAAATGGAATAGATACATATTCAAGTTAGTATCCTTAAACTAAGTCCCTATTTTTTTAAAAAAATTATCTATCAAATATGGTCATTAAAATAATAAGCACTTTGCAAAAAATTTCAAAAACCCCAAAAATTAATCCAATCATTCTTGCACCCACCCTTAGATAGCCCACCTTGAATTGAAGAACTTTTCACACCTTCTTCTATAACACTATTATTTATGTCCCTTCACCATTTGACATTCCCATGCCCCATCATAATGTTTGTCTCTTTAATTTCTTTTAGTGTCTCACATTAGGCCATTCATTGTAGTTATGAAAATAAAGTGAAACATTCAAAATTATTTTTGCATAACCTTTCCATTTTGGTTACAAGGTTTCAATGACTTCTCTAGAATATGTTTAAAATGTTTTGTTTGTCCAATTGTAATTGACCTATAATCCTTTCCATTTGTTGTGTTAATTTGAGCAAAAGGATTTGAGTTTTGTAATAAGTCTCTAAGGAATAACTTGATGCACCTCCAAAAGTTTGCCAAATAGTATCAAAGATAATTTTCAAATTATGTTGCAAATTATTTTTGAGCTTGGGCTCTTTTTTTAATTTCTCATGACAAAATATGAAGGTTGTGAAATAGTTCAAAAAAGATTAGGATGAAGCACTTCACATTCACCTTTTGATCACATCAATTACACAAATCAAGACCAAAAGATAGTTAATGTACTTGAAGCTAAAATTGGGACATGAAATGACCACAAATTCATAACATGAATTCCACCACGAATTGAACCATTTCAAGAGGACTACTTTCCATATAGTATATGTTGCATGGGGACATACATCTAAATGAAATATTCTCAAAATTCCCAAAAGTGGAAGTCTTGAAATTCTCAAGTTTAAACCCCCAAAATGTTAAGAGGTCATAATTTTTTCAAAACATGCTTGATTCCTTTGTGTAAATAGTTGATTTTATGGCCTTTGGGATTAACTTTTTAAAGTCATATTTAACTTTTTGTTATGTAATAAGCTTCTCAATTAGATGTTAATTGACCCTCCAAATGTTTTTTGGTTAATGTAGTCAATTTTTTAGTTCTTGATTTGCGAATCTTTTAGCCATTAAGTCCATTTTGACAATGCAAGTGTAACACACTATATCTTGCATTGAAAGCTTCTTAATGATCACAATATCACATAACTTAGAAATGTTTTAATGATCCCCAAAATGATGTTTTGAACATTAGGGATTCAGATGGAGTCCCAATCCCAACCCTTAATTTTGGGATGTCTTCCCAAGGGTTTTGAAATTGCCTTTTTTTGTACTCCCACACATTATTCACCTTGAGTGAAAGCATGTTTCATTTCATTGAGTTCAACACACATCTTAGACTTGTGTTCAACCCAACTAAAAAGGAAGCCCTTTAGCTTGCCTTCAATCTTATGGATACTTGCATACTCAAGTTAAGGTTGTGACATAATTAATTTATTGTATAAAATTTTCAATATTTTTTCCAAGTTAATCCCTTCTCACTTTTTAAGTCAACTTTGTGAGGACCATTTAAAGTTGTTTTTCAAAAAAAGAAACTCACAATTAGATTTGTTTTATAAGGTTTTTTACTTTTTAACAACTTGTAAAGTGTATAGAATGAAATATTGCCATTTAAACTATCACCGCCCAAGAGAAGATTTAAATAAGTATAATGAAAGGAAAATTTAAAAATGGATAGAAATTTAAAAAACATTCCTTCAAAACCAATTTTAAACATAAAAAGGGTTAGTCATATGAATGTCTCTCTTAATAAGAAGTCCAATTTCTCGAAAAGCAATGACATGAAAACTTTTGAGCTTCCTATTAATCAATGGTATAATTAGTGTGATTTTGATTCAATAGTTTTAAGCATGTAACATGAATAAATATAAGGAAAATTAGGTTTCTAGGGCCTTCTAGAAGTGGGACATACTAAGGAATTTATTTATTATTGTGACTCATGTGACTTTATGCTCATGATTCATATAGGTTGATGACTCATAGGATGAATAGAATCTATGAAGTTCCTCAATGACTTTCCTATCACCTAGTGTTAAAAATCATGTAGTTTGAGTGTGTGTAGGCATCAAGTTTCATACCGTAGTACCTTGGTAGCTTTGCCACAAAATTACATTATATATAAAAGTGTTGAAATTTTCACCAAAATTTGTTTTCAAAGAACAATTTTGGTGAGAGAAAATAGAGAATATGTTGGATCATTCTATTTTCAACATGGAATCTTCAAATTTAATTGATTATTCAACAAGCATGTGTTGAACCTGTCCTTGTCCTACAATATTCAAAATGAAGTTCTAAATTAATTTAGGTGATTTTGATATTTGAGTACTTTTGCTTGGAGTTTGCATACATAAGCAATGTAGGGCACAATCATGTTGTATTCTAGTGTTGTCAATAGACATAGGTTATTATGTTGGATGTGATGAGCAACTTGATTTCTAAACCTTTTCTTTGTGATAGACAAATTAGCTCATTAAAAAAATTATTGTTCCAAAATTTTGGATGATTTTGGATGACATAAGTTCTGAAAACTCTCCACTTCTAATACATAGAAGTTATATGCAGCCTCTCCATTTGACCCACTTATGTAATCTAAGATAGTAGGACTTTGGGCAAGGAAATTGGAACATGGGTACAAAGTGGGGCTATTGGGAACAAGGTGGGGTACTCATGACTAGAACGGTGCCATATGCACGAAACTTAAGCAATTGCAAGAGAGGACATGTGCGAAGCAGCATATTTTTTCTGTGCAAAATTTTGCCAAAATGTCAAAAACAAAAACAAAAAGGAAATTCTGTCACAATTGTATGAGTAGAGCTTTGGGCAAAGGATATGGGATGAAGTGTGGTCATAATGGGAACATCTCAAGGAACCAATGGGAATTTTGGGGGTGGAACTTATTGGGAACATGTTGAGAACCATATGGAACACATTGGGAACACCATGATCCAAGTGAAATTCAACCCCTTGCCATGTCCCCTGGAAAAGGAAAACACAAAAAACTAGGCCTCTTTGTAGTGCTTGCTGGCTCAGCTTCTTGGCTGAATAGAATTCCTCTACCTAATTGTATTCCTGAATCCTCGCCCATTTGTGCCTAGATTAATATCCCCCTTCTTTGATTGTGGGCACTGGGTACCTATTGTGAAGACCTAAGTACCTTAGGTGTTCATTTTCTAACCATCAAAGAAAACTATGCATCAAACCAAAATGAGTTTTGAGCCCTCTTTTGCTTCACTCCTTTCATTACCTTAGAATGCCATCTCTCTCCTTCTCTCCTTGCATCATCATTGCCATTGCCAAGTAGAAAGCATCCATCACCATGCATATCATCACGAAACCACCATCTCCATCCTCCACCCCTTTACTTGAATAAAACAATAAAATCATTGAAAAAGCATCAATCCAAAAGGGAAAGGAAGGAACAAAAGAGGACAACATCCAAAGCCTAGACAGCACCCCCAAAATGAAAGGGAGGAGAAGGCAACCGTCCAAGTCCAAATCTCAAGCCTAGGTCTTAAACCACTCAGTAATCTCATGAACCAAATTGGACAATGAGAGGGGAAGGAAGCCAAGCCTAGAAAAGGCCTTGCTACCACCCTTTGCTTATAAAATGTTCATAAAATTGACAAAGGACAATCATTCATGCCTTTAGTTGATCATGTCATATAAGCACATTGGTGTAAAAACGCATCTAGTTGTTGGTGCAAGCAATCGAATACCTTCACAACAAAAAATAAAAACGTATCTCCTAAGTCTTGATCACAATAAAGCCCATCCTTTGGGTGGGCTGTGACCAATCATGACAACTCCCCTAAAAAGGGTATTTCTCTCCTTAATTCCTTCACGATCCCTTAAAACCTTACCCCAAAAATATATTTCTTTCCCTAGGTAATTCTCTTCCTAAGGTTAGGCTATTATCAACCTACCTCTTAACTAATCTCAACACCACCAAACTACCCTAAATTCATTATGTGTTGTTGCCCTCAATGGATGCAGATCCTAATTTGCCAAAATGTCTGTTAATTGTTAAAATGCCTTGCCATATTCATAAAGAAATTTTGACACCTTTCTCAAACTTTGAATCCCTCTCTTTCTTTGACCAACTTTTTTGGTGCCACATTTGATCACTTGTGTATTCAAACATTTTTCACAAAATGGGATAACTCATAATTAATCGCCCTATCAAACTTATGCTTACCATGGAAAGGTGAAAATGGTCAAGGTGGGGTTTTCCTAGCAACAAAGGACTAGATCATTTAGGGTATATTTCCTTTAAGATAAATGCAAAAAGGCCTTAAAATGTTTCAAATGATCATATAATAATGCATAGGTTTATCTTATGTTGTTGAGTTTGCTTTTCATGGATGAAATTTCACACATAAATGTCAATGTGCATCCTTAATGGATGTAATGCATGCACCCCCTCGATTTCCATTTTGTTAGGTTTCACTGCAGGATTTTAATCTCGTGTAGGATTTATTATGTTCTTGGAATTTGATTCAATGTGCATAGGGTTTTCGCATTTTTGTTCTCTTGTAAAATTTATTATGTTGTTGGAATTTGATTGAATGTGAATAAGATTTTTGTGCTTGGGGTTTTCCTGAAGGTGTGGTTTTGGAGTTTCATCTTTCACATTATGAAATTTCAAGGCACACCAAACAAGCAAGAGGCATACTTCACATTAAAGTTTGTGTTTCTATTTGGTTTTTGTGTTTTGAACTTGAATTCTTCAAGTTACAAATGAATACATTTTGATTCATATGCATATTTTTATGTTTACTAATGTGACATATGTCATCAGCCCAAATGTGAAGATGATTATGTAATTGCTTCAAGTGTGAACATGACCTTAATGATAGAGCCCAATTGTGAAACAAATATCTTAAATTTTTAAAATTAATTTCCAATGATGAAAATTAATCAAAATTCAATATGTCCTCACATAAGGTCTAAAAATTACACTATCACTTCCAAGAAATCCAACTCATCAAGGGTTTCCAATAATACCAAGAGGTCAACTCATTTTCCTTAAAATTTTAAGTTTTGATTAAATGCTGAATTTTTTTGCTAAATTTTTTCAATATTCAATAACTCTTGTAATGTAGGTCTATACATTATGAAACCATGTCAATGCACCCCTACTCATTAAAAGCTTTCCGACAATACCAAGAACACATCAAGAAGCACCGAGGATTGGGAGATTTCAGCATGACAAACAAACAAACTACCATCCCTAATAGATAAATGAGTTAGTTTTGATAGTGTTGGGTGCCAACCTAGTAGTGCATGACAATTTTCATCCATTCAATGTTTCTAAAATCCCTTGTAAAGTCGTTCTTTGGTAACATTAGGAGGTTGCACAAGCCAATCTTAAAGTTTTTTGGGCTTTGGCCTAGTTACTCATTCAAAGAGATCTTGAATTCATTGAGATGGGTTTAGGGTTTAGGATTTCATATAAATTTTGCAACTTTTAAACACTCCCAACTATTTTGCCTATTTGCATAGCCTGAGTGGTTTCACAACTGAAAGCCAAAGTATGGGATAAATAAATAGTGGGACATTGTAATAGCTAATTCCAAAAACATCTACAAGCCCCACATGCCAAAAGTGACAAAACAGGCTTTTAAATCTCTAAACACAAATCCCAGAAATTATATTGTATTCAATCTGAAGTCCAATGGTTGGATAGACCACTGTAAATTTTGTACAGCATCAATGGCTGAAGTTGTGGAAGGGAGTGAAGGAGTTCGCCTTAAATGGCACTAAGGGTTATTGGGCCATTTTTATTGGCTATTGTTGGGAATATGCCAGTTGGGGGGGGGGGGTTATTAGAAACTCCAACAAACCTGCACCGGGTATCATGGCAGTTCTTAGGGTTGATAATTGTGGTTCTCAAAAAAATCAAATACCCAATTAGTATATAACCATGGTTCTCAACTTTTTAAGAGTCAAATAACTGCCCAGATAACTGTTGATTCTTTCACAAATCCCTCTATAATAAATTTTCACGAAACCTTAAACCCTAAACCAGGCCAGAGGTGTATGAAAATTCCACTCTATAACACCTGATTGTGCTACTGTTAAAAAACCAGGCCAGCACTTTACGAAAATCCTCCTTCCTTGAGACATCTTGATGATGATGCCAAGGACAACTAATGCAAATTGGCTGAATAATTGATGACTTGTGTTCTCAATTGTCGATTCCAATTGTCCCACACACAATATTCTAAATTTCAATGAAGCTTCTTGTTAATTAATCGTCATAATATGAATGTGCCCCTTTGTTGAGAGGTAAATTCAACAAGCACATCTATAGAAAGCCAAAGGACCATAAGGACAAGGAGAGCAAAACAGAGCTATTAAGGTCCGAGATGCTATGTGGGTTCTCAAGTTAATGTGTAATGGCATTGGTGTGCTCAAAACAAGGCACCGCAAATACGCTGGCCCTGCCAATAGATAAGTTCTTTGCTGGTTCATTCATGAAACCTGATGATTCCTTGAGGTTTTGGAAAATCACAAAATTCTCCAAAATTCAGGTATTCTCAATTTTTGAATCTGATTTTAAAAGAAAAATGAAACTGTGTGTCATTCAAGCATGGTAATGCCCTGACAATTAACACTCTGCAGCAAGAAATAGAATCAGTGAAAGAAGCTTTACCAAATTGCTTCTATTACAACAATAGCATAACTTACATTGGCTATCATTTCAGAAACTTTGAGGTGCACAGAGAATTGAACTATTACAAATAATTCATGGTATATTGAATGTGTTGATTAGAGGCAACATGATTGTAAAGAACATGCTTGCTTGCTGTCCATCCTGTAAGTAGCAGCAGCTTCTGTATGTCCATTGTTGAACTGCTCTCACCTGATGAGTATTTGACACTCAACATTCAATCAATCCAAACCCATACTCCGCAACAACCACATACCTGGTTTGTGCACCTACAAGCAAGTTCTCTTACTTCAACTTTTTTCCTGCATCACCTCTTGATCCAATCCTTCGCTTCAATGTCCTCTCAGTATATACCTTAGCTTGTGTTTTCTAGCTAGAAGCTGGTATGTCATGAATGGACCACTTTCTCATTTATGACACTACAATCTCCCATATATTCATTAGGTCAATAGCATAAGTAATCTTTTTTGGAGATTTTAATATTTTGAATGAATATTGTAATTACAATGTGGGAGTACATTTGGCAAGTAAACATATGTTAGGGCAGCTTCAATCTGTTGCACATGCTCCAAATTACATGTCATGTGGTTATAGAGCTTGAATTGTAGGGTGTGCACTGAAAATATGTTTAATTGGCTAATGTTTATCACAAAGTTGGTTATGAAATAGTTACTTCAAGTAGCTTTTGGGTGATTATACTTCAAAACTAATGTAGCAAATGTTTTTAACATATGTGTATGGTCTCAAACCCAACCTCATTAAATTGTTCTTTCATTAAGCCTTTTTCCTTAAGTTTCAAACCAAACAAAATAATATAAAGATTATTGTGAGCACAAAACACATGACCCCACATAGCTACCTCCTCCAACCACTTGTGACTTCATCATAACAAGAACACATCGTGACAACATTCCCAAATATGAATGGGTTCCCATCATCTTCCTCCAAAGCTTCCTTATTGTTGGGCATCATTGCAAATGACACAATTCTTGAAACCCACCTTCTGGTACACCCCTTGCATCTTGGCATGTGACAAGTTCCAACAACAATACCTAATCAAGAACCTTCATAAATCATTACGTTGCATATAATATGAAATTATAATAATGAGAGCATGTGTCATGGATTGGAGTATGGCAATAGCATTTAAGAGCTTAGTGATGAGAAAGTGTAACTTTGTAATCTTGTTGGCAACAAAGGAGGGTGAAAATGTAGCTTGGTGGCAAGACCTAAGATGTGCACTTCATATTACGAGAAGAAAATTGGGTTTTTGTAACCAATCAATTTGTGACTACTTGTAACTATTTGTTGTTTGTGACTATCATTGGTTATTTTTCAATTATTTTTTGCATTTGGTTGTGCTTGCAATTACACTACAACTACCTTGCAATTAATGTTTTTTCATTCTTCTATTTGAACAATTTTTAACATGGTTTTTATCTAAGAAGACCCATTTATGTTCCATTAGTTGCAAATCTAGTCAAATGAGTTGCAAACCTATGTGTATTCAAAGTGTATTTTAAGTATTCTAGGGTGTATGGATTTATAATGGTGTATAATATGTATCCTACTCAATAATATATGGGTGGATACTAAGATAAACATGTGTATATGAGGAGTGATGTATGATACTTATATTTTTTTATAAAAATATTATTATTTTCAGTCATAAAGCAATTTCCCCCAAGGAGAAAGGGAGCAATTTCCCTAGGAGAAAAGGATTAAGTTCCCCCAAGGAAAAAGGGATTATGTTCCCCTAGCTGAGGAGCAAGTTCTTGAATGTTTGAGTAAAAATTATAAAGGATAAAATTTATCCAAATCAAATTTTCTTTATTTAACATGTTAATTATAACATTATACTATCTAATTAATAAGTATTAAATATCAATAATAAATATTAAAATTAATTATATATATGTTAGTAATTTAATTAGTTAATATTTAAATGAACAATGAATAATTTTATATAATAATATTATTATTAATGTTGCCTTCTCCCCAGGGAGAAAGGGATTAAGTTACTTTTTCCCCTAAGGAGAAGGGGATTATGTTGCCATGGGGAAAAGGGGACTAAGTTTTCCCTTGGAACAAATTCTTGAATGTTTAAATTAGAATTATAGGGGGTAAAATTTATTTAAATTGAATGTTTTTTATACCATTGGAAAGCTCTTAAAGCTTTGATATTTAAAACGATCTTGGATTTTCAATTTGAAAGTATGAACTAAAAGTTATGACAAAAAGAAGAGCCATGGGTCAAATTACCTTTGGGGAGCACATTCTCGAATGTTTGAATCAAAATTACAAGGTGTAAACTTTGTCCAAATTGAATGTTCTTTATACTGCTAAAAAGCTTTCAAAGAGTATATATCTAAAATGATCTTGCATTTTCAATTTGAGGGTATGAGCTAAAAGTTATGACGAAAAGAAAAGCTAGTGATCAAATTTTCCTTTATCCTTGCGAGAAATTTGATTAACTTGCATAGCACCATGGTAAAAATGACTTGTAATCACATATTTGATTATAATTTAGTTTTAAGTTACATATATCACTATGGTTTACATGACTATAGGTGATTTGGATGAAAATGAAGATAAAATGTGCATTCATATCAATAATGTTCAACTAATGATGTTCAACATTAGATGAAAATTTAATT
>Ga0209611_10005131_pt1 | contig 22134 bp, 15 predicted proteins | sample S1TSphgellanicum_3_FD_187693 | JGI IMG/M metagenome (GOLD analysis project Ga0209611, IMG submission 187693) | Host-associated microbial communities from peat moss isolated from Minnesota, USA - S1T2_Fc - Sphagnum magellanicum MG (SPAdes) (version 2) | ecosystem: Host-associated > Plants > Peat... | reverse complement strand
GTTCCCTCACACCTCGATTCTGACACCTCGAGTGGTCTCATTTACGTACGTAGTAGGGTAATACCCATTTTCCTAAGCAATTCCGCGAAATTTCATGCAGCCAATGAGAAGGCCTTGGGGGGGGGGTGTAAATTTTTTTGTCTGTTCCCAATATGCTCCCACTAAGTTCCTTAGGTTCTCAAAGTGTTCCCCCAAGTTCCCAATGCGTTATCTAAGACATTCTCAATAGCACTTCATTTTCCTAAAATATTGGTGGTGGGCCAATCAAATGGCTCCTTCTTGAAAAAAACAAGGGGTGTGTCACATTGTGGCCTTGCCATTTAGATTATAAAGTATCTTTAGTAAGGCAAAAAAAGAATTGTGGAAACTCAAATATTTCACCATGCCAAAATATAATCTTCACAAAATCCTCTAAAAGAAACCAAAATCCGTCAATATATTATAACTCTATAACTAATCTCAAGTTTCAACACAAGCCAAAATATCATCTTTCAAAATCGTCAAATAAAAATTGACCTATTATTATTATTATTACCTAGGGGCCAAAATCCCTTAAGCTACTATATTCTATAATGAATCTAAACACAATATCCTTGCCTTGGTAGGCAAGGCCAACGAAAAAACTTAGAGTTCGCCTTTTTTAGTTTATATACATGAGAGTTTATATGGAATATTAACTAATGTTATGGTTTTTTTTTTGAAAAAACTATAATTATTTTTTTAATTTGATATTTTGTGATTTTATTTTTTATTCAACTTTATAGTTTTAGGAATCTTTTTCCATTTTTTTTTTTAAGATCAAATTCAATCTCAATGAGAATGTACAAATCACTTCCAAAAAGCTTCAAAGATTGCCATGCTTTGAATTAAGTTTTTATTATTTTAAAGCATTTATGGAATACCAAATTTGATAGGTATTCCATCCTTGAACTCAATATTTCATACTTTTGGATTTAGGGCATTAGTAAGCATGGCTCCCAACCTCCTTGCTTGGGTTGATTGGACCTCTAAAGTGGAATGGATGGTTGCCACACCAATTCCAAGCCCTTAACGTTGCCCATTAATCGAATTATTAATTGTAAGTATCAATTGTGAATCAAATATTAAGATTTGGATGATAATATTGATAGTATATATAATCCTAGTATTGAAACAATGTAATATTACTAATATCATAATAATATTATATGTTGTATTTAATCCATTAAATATATCCAATTTATTTTAGATATCCAAATCATAATAGATATGTATTAATTGTGAATCAAATATAAATATTTTGTCCATGAATTTATTGATCGATCTATTCACACAATTTTTCCTATACCTTCATATGCACGGTAACATATTCCCCAACAAGCACCTTCCCAAGAACATTAATGCCCATTTTCATTTTTTAACAATCACTATTCATTAAAAATCATTTTATCTTTCAAGTTTATCTATTAATAATCATTATATTATAACAATAACTATAAATTATATATATATGCATAATGTCATACAACATAATTAATATGATATATATTGATATGATATCTATTATGATGATATATAATCATAATATTCATATAATATTCATACATTATGTCAATGAATATATAATTAATCTGTCTATTCACAATTTTTTCTTCATATCCAAGGTAGCATACCCTTAATAAGCACATTCACAAACACAATAATGCCATGCATCCTCATCTATTAACAAACACCATTCATTACAAGTTATTATTTATTAACAATCACTATGTTATGACATTAATTGTTAACATTTTCTATTGGCATCATTGTCTATCTATTGATAAGATCTATCACTACAACAAAACCATGTCCTTTTCACTAATGAAATTTAACTAACATGACTGTAAAGTCAATTTTTTTTTAACCACATAACTAATTATGTCCATTTTGACAAACCACAAAAGTAGCATCGTCTATTATAACTAGTTTGAATTTCATTTTAATCAAAACATACATTGTAACTTCATATGTGGACTTTATGTAATGGTTATGTGTAATCAACCTACTAACAATGTGACTAAAATTAATCAATTAATTTACACATGTAATCATAGTGATATATATATATATATGTGACTAAAATCAATCATTTATCTAACACATGTACAAATGTGACTAAAGTCAATCACTTTGATTACACATGTATTATTAACATAGGTTGACCTCATTAAAAAAATAAAGCATATAGACCCCCTTCACATTTAAATTTCATATCTTTCTCATTATTTGTCCATTCTCAACGATTTAAAAAACTATAGATGCACTATTTTAAGCTTCACAAACTTTTTTTGAAGTGTAAAAACAAAAAAAATGTAGAAAGAGTTTTAAAGTCAAAAACGCAAGTTGGATTAACATGTGATCATTTTTTGCAAATCACTCCCTTCACTTTCAATGAACATAACTTGTTCATTAAATTAAGAATTTTTTTCACCTTTGGATTTCTCAAGAGGAAAATTACAAAATGTTTTTAAACATGAAAAAAAATGGAACAATTTACGAAGAACTAAAACTTAAAAAAGGGAACTGAATTTCTAAGTCGTTAATTTGTGTTTAAATCACCCCACTTCACTTTCAATGAACATATTTCTCTCATTTCTTTATCAAATTGAATTTTTTTTATAATATTGGATGTGCCAAGAAGAGAATTACAAAAAAAATTTGAATGTCGAAGGTAATGCAACAATGTACAAAAAAATTTAACTCAAAAACACAAACTAATATGTTATGTTCAGTTTTTACAAATCGCCATCTTCATTTTCAAAGGGCATAACTTTTTCAATGTTTCATCGATTTCAATAAATTTTTTGTACCATTGGATGCGCCAAGAAAAGAACTACAAAGTTTGTTGGAATATCAAAAGTAATGGAGCAACATACAAAGAGTTTAAACTCAAAAACACAAACTGAACTATTATGTTCAGTTTTTGCAAATCAACCTTTTCACTTTCAAAGGGCATAACTTGCTCATCTTTTCATCGATTTCAACATTTTTTGTACCATTGGATGCACCAAGTGGAGAATTACAAAATATTTTTGAAGCTTAGAAGTAATAAAGTAATGTATGAAAAGTTGTAAATCTTATTCTTAAGTGTTTGGTGGTAGGTCTAATAAGCTGAAAACTTCGTGTGATCAAATTGTTCCTTGAAAAAATATATCGCATATTGTTTTGTCATCACTCTCATTCTGAAAAGTATATATCCAAAGCCTTTAGCCCTCAAATTCACATCTTAAAATGTTCAAGTTTTCTAGGTTGAACCTATTGCAAGGTTTAACTTTTGAAAAAAAAATTGAATTAAAAGAATATTTGATTTGAATATAATCCAAAAGGGAATTGATACATTGAAAATAATTTTTAAATAATTTTTTTATAAATATTATTTTACATTATAATGATTCTATAAAATAATCATATTTAATCACATATTTAGTCACAATGAACATGCCATGTTATTACAGTCATTCACACGATTAGACAAAATGGACATGCCACATCATTAATTCAATCACATAGTTTATTAGAATGGACATGCCACATCATCAATTCAATCACACAATTTGTTAAAATGGACATGCCGCATCATTACATTCAGTCACATAGTTAGTCATATCGGACATGCCATTATGGCACTTGTTAATGTTTAGTCATCTTACATTTGTTTGTTTTACTAGCCAAAGCTTGCTAGGCTTTGTCTTCAATAATGGGGATAGGCCAAAAAAAGGAAGAGGCATGAAGTGCAGTTCAAAAAAAAAAATCTATATTTTTTTTTGTTTTATGTCTTCTAGGTGCAAAGTGTGCTTGGTTGACTTTATGTTTTCTGGCGCGTAGCGCAAAAAGAGTGCAGCAAAATCTATATTTTTTCTGCCTTACATTTTATGGCTTGTAGTTTTCTTGGTTGTTTTTCCTCTTTTCAGAGCTTTAGTATCCTCATTCGATGAATGGGCATAATCTTCTCATCTAATTGAAGACCTCTTGCCATCTTTCTTTTTTGTGGCCTTAAAGTCACCATCTTCTTGTCAATGCCAGAATAAACTTATCCCAAAATTGCTCGAAGTCTGTTTTGACAAAAAATTCAATGTTAAAGGACTACAAAATGGACAAGTTATGTAGTAATGTACCTTCATATTAAGATCATACATATTTACTAAAATTTTGTTTTTCAACCTTTTCAAGTAAGGTGGATGGCTTGAATATCTATGTGATTATGTGCAAATGTGGTTTTTTTCTAGGTAGGTGGATCCAATTGTCTACTCAACAAATATTTTTCTTTATATGTGGATACAATAATTAATATACGTTCATAACTTCCTTGCAACTATTGTAAAGTGATGTATGTTCACATTGTTACACATATTTTAATCAAGCATTGAATTTAGGTGACTAATTCAGTTTGCAAAATTTAAAATTGTGGCAACAAATGCTTCATCATGGGAGGTTTTTTTAATATTAAAAAATGTGCAAAGGAATCGAAATGAAGGTCAATGAAACTTCTAGGTATCAAACAAATTCCAAAACCTACATAAGTCATCATTGGGGGAAAAACAAGGTTGTTTAATAGGTGTAATGATTTTCTTGCAACATGTATTTGAAGAGAAAAATTAAGCATGATTATGAAAAAAAAACTTTGTGAATACATCCACAACATTTGGTCACAATCATTTAGAACATTGTTCATACCCAAGGATGTGAAGTTATATTGTTGTATTGTACTACTATGGAATCTCCATTAATGTTAATAATGCACAAAACCTCTTGTTGTGAAAGTAAATTCCTCTCCATAATTTTAGAGAAATTCACAAAAATGAAAACAAGTTAGCTTTGTTCAATGGTTATAACATGCCACATCTCCCACATCTAGTTGTAAAAGTTTATTGACACTTAGGATTGTGAATTACTTGGAAGTTATTAAAATTGTGAGTTGGGATATTATCATCAAATAGCTGCATCATATCCCAAAGCCCATATTTGAATATTCACCATAGAAAAAAAAAATAGTGGTTACAATATTGATTCAATGTTGATTACAAAGTTTGTAACCACATTGTTGCAATATTACATCACCTACATTCAAAGCTAAACATGCAATACAAATATGGTGTTGAAATAATATGAATACAACATAAATACAATGATTCAATATTGATCATGGAATTTGCAACCACATTGCTTTCATTCAAACGTGCAAATGCAATATGAAAATAAATCATAATACAATGAAATAAATAGTAAATCAATCATGATTGGAACAGTGCCAAAATGAAATTCATAGAATCCAAAATGTTTCAATGCCAATTTGACATTAAACATGGGCACCTTGTAAACACATTGTAAAGGAATCAAAAACACTAATGCACGAGGTCTTAAACTTTGTGACATAGGCAACAACATAGGTTACAAGATTAGATGTGGCAAAGGCCCAAATATTCTATCTATCTATCAATTGTTGTCAATGCAATTTTGTAAATACTTGATGAAACAAGTGAGATCAACAAGGCACCAAATTGTTGACTTGTTGTCAAAGTCATTGAGTTTGGGTTATTTCATGTTGCAATTCCATAATTCATTTGGGTCATTTTCTTTTCCAAAACATTTTGTGACTTCAATCTCCCCCTTTTATCAATGAGATTCATTTCAAGTTCTTTATGATCATCTAACTTTCACTGATCACATGGTCATCACTCATGTGCATATATCACCTTATTGAACACAAAACAATTGTTCAACCACTACAAGCCCTTTAATGCTTTTTTCCAAAATCAAAAAAGAAATAATATTTAATTGGAGCCAAAAAAGAAAAATGGATCATGATTAGAAGAATATAAGGATTAAAAATGATTCAAATATGAAGATATAAGAACAACATACCTTTGTGAAAGATGCCTTCAAGGTTGTTTTTTATTTGAAGCTCCAACCAAGAACTACCATTAGAACACATGGTGCAAAATGATGGAGGACTAAAATCCAAACCCAATTCAACAAAAAAAATCTCATGTGAAATTCAAATGGGGATGGGTTGTCACCAACAAATACCCAAGAACATTTGTTCTTATTTTGGATTATTATTCCATTTAGTTGTCATTACACTAAAAAGAAAAAAAATCTATTAAAATCAATGTTTATTTACATTCTTAATAAAAAATCGTTATGTTTAACATTATTTATTGGCAACCACTGTTTTTTAAACTCACTATCTATTTATAAACATCATTTATTAGAGTTCTATTGTAAATCATTATCTATAAACATAGTCTATCATTGGCTACCAATAAAATTATTGTCTTTCTATTCACATAATTTTATTACTACCTACCTATTCATCCAAATTCATTATATATGAATAATCATATATCCATTGTAATATTAATACTAAGATTAACATTTTATATACAATTAATTTTTAATAATAGATAATAGATAATAGTTTAATATTGATATTATCATACAATATAGTCAATATAATATTTATTGTTATTCAAATATGTTATTTATATTATATGTTATAAGCAAATAATAATAGAAATCTTGATACAATCATATGTCTTAATAAATTAATTTTATGTTACCAATTGCATATTTTTTAAGAATTGACTATTAAGATTTTGTAAATAAATATATTAATTTATCAAGTTTTGTCAATCTAGCATTTTCAGTTAATTAAACTAATTGGCCAACAAAACTAACTTGCCTATTTAGACATATTCCACAATAAATTTGTGCTTTTGTTATTTTTGAAATAAAAAAATTTGATTTAACCTAAATTTATGTGTTTATTGGTAACTACTTGTAAAAATGTTATGACCCACCTACCAAAGTCTCCATTTAATGCTAGTTTATTTTGGGGATCCTTGCAAGTGGACATATTGAGGAATTTGGAAAAAACCTCAATAATGTATTGCCAAGTTTGTGCAAATACAATTAAAACAAATTGAAATTCATTTCATGTTAATATTTGGATTACTAATGAATAGAAAATTTGCAGAAAAATTATATTAAATTTTGTATTTCAGAGATTTTGTCAAATTCAAGCGCTTGTGAGGTGTTCATTAATGAAAGCCACCGCTTGAGTGTCACATTTACGTATCAATTTGCAAATGTATTATGTTTCTTATAAATAATTAAAAATTTGTTGACATTACCAATAAGCCAATAATCACATCATGCATTACCATGGGATAGCCACATTCACATCTTTTTCATTAAAAATATTCTATTGAAAATATAACAAATATTATGGAGATTATCAACATTCTACATATTCCTACATGAAATACATATTTTCAAATTTTGCTAAGTTCAAGTATGCAATTGTATTATATTTGTATAGTCAAGCCAAAAAATCCGTGGTATCATCAATATTCTAAATTTATATAAATAATAGAAAAATTATGACTCAAAGACATAGTTTTTTTTTTTTTTTAAAGATTGAATTTGTGCATATGAAGGGTTACCACCCATTTGTTTTTTTCCTACATGTTTTTTTGATAAACTCAACAAAGCAACTCTAAATAAAATCTTTTTTTTTTCTCCTATTTATGATGCAAAGGCTTAAAGCAATTTTATATATTTTTACAAAAATGTTGTACTAAATTATATTTCAATCATATAATTTCATGTTTTAAAATCAAATTTGTGCTTTTGAAGGGTGTTCATTAATGAACACCACACCTTTTTAGTTCACATTTATCTTTCAAATTGCATTTATATGTTACACTAATGATTACTTTTAACACTAAAAGTATTGATTGTGTTGATTAAACCCATAATGAAAATTGATTCAATTACTATCATAAAGTTAATAAAATCAAATAAACCAATAATGTTAATGAAACTTATGAATTTGATCAACTTTAAACATGATACAGTAAACTCTCTCTAAACTAATACTGTGTAAACTAATATTCTCTCTAAACTAATATGTGGGCATAAGCCCGTGGCGGGCCTCATACTTAATCTAATAATTCTCCATAAACTGATATTCAATATTTTTTTTTGGTCCCATAGCATTTTATAAACTAATACATCATACATATGGCACCAAAAAAACGATGAAATCAAAAGAAACACCTTTGAAAGTACAGAGCTAGATGTGCTGGAAGAAGTTATCAATATTCCTCTGTACCAACTGCTTTGTCCTGATCATATTCACACTGTCCTTCATCTTCTGTGAGGTGGCAACGAATGGAATACCTGAGTCGTCTTGCTGCATCCAGAACCTCTCTAGCATCTCAACCATTCTGTAGGCTTCGGCAGCATTCACTACAGGGAGCTCTTGGCTGTCATCTGCCTCATCGTCGTTGACTTCCACCTATAGGCCTGACCGTTCCTAGAGTTGATCCTCGATGACGTTGTCCACATCAGGTGTGTAAGCAGTGACCTGTTCCTTTGGGTAGTTAAGTAGATTCCTGATGTCCATTGGGTTGTGATAGTGGAAATGCCGAATTTGCGACTCAAGGTTTTTGATGACTTCTGGATCTAATGGGCACTCCTCACTAGCATCAACGATTGGCTCTTCTGTTGAGCGGATCTTGCAGTGGCAGAAGCAATTGAAAATTGTTTCTAGTTTCACTTCGTATGTCCAGGCTCGAATGGCCATCTGAATGGCACAAAGGATGTCGATCTTCTCAGGGTCAGCGACATTGTCCTCCAAGCGCTACAGAAGAAGCCGGTTGAAGCGATGATGGTAATACGCCTTGAAGCTGCGGATGATCCCAGCATCGCATGGCTGGATCTTCGAGGTTGCGTTTGGGGGCAGGTAGAAGACTATGGTATTTTTCAGCTGGATGTGGTTGGGAAGCTGATCAAGGGGAATGTGGCCACTGAAGTTATCCATGATGAGGAGGACCTTGCGCCCTAAAACATGGAGGTCAAACCCCCTGAGCCACTCCAGAAAAATTTCCCACATCATCCAAATGCTGGAGTTGTTTTGGTATTGGCACCTAAATGTGTTCTTGTTTATGTTCTTGAAACAGCGCGGGTTCTTATACTTTCCAATGACCCAAAGCGGGAGCTTGTCGCTACCATCTCCATTGCAGCAAATGGTGAGAGTGATCTGCTCCTTGTTCTGCTTACGGCCTTCGAGCCATTTGCTTGCAAGAGAGTTATCAGCCTGGAAAACAATCATAATCAATTATATCATGTTTAGACATTTACAGTAGACAAATATGAACTTACAATACTTGCATCCGATAGAAAAGTCTAGTTTCGTCCATATTATAGATGTCCTTCCACACATACTAATCCAGGACGTCATGTATGGCTGGAAGGCTGTTGGTAAGAGCAACCATGTCGACAGAGCCACTTTTGCCAAAACGGCAGTAGGACCTAATGCCATGGCGAGACTTGAACGCCTCAAGCTAGCCACTTGAAAATTCGAAAGGCTCATGCCCAGGATAGAGCCGATCCAGAATCTTCGTTGCACTTTTTTTGACAAGCTCACCATTCACATTTGCCCGCTCCTGGTTTGCTCGAAACCACTTGACCAACGCAGACTCCATTTCCAGGTACCTGACTGTCTGCTGGCGCTTGGCATTGAGGTTGGTATCATTGTCAGACTTGGCGAGAATCTCAGCCGACCATTTCAATGTGGTAGAGATGGTAGCTTGGCTAACTTTGATAATGTGGTTGTTTTTGAGCCATTTGATCAGGTCTTTCTGTGAAAGCTGAGGATTGTCTCTTTTGTACTAGCAGAGAGCTACGCGGACCTTGTCCGTCATAATGGTATGAAAAGTTCCTTTCTATGGCATTGTTCTACTCCTGCTTTTAGGGAAAGGGTTTGGACAAGACTGACCAGCTGACTGCCCACAACCCCTTTTATAGAGCGAAGGAGGGTATTTTGAGAGTACCTAGAATGCAGCTTTCCACAACTTCACTTTCTGCCAAGATTTCTACCACTCATGTCATATGATCTTCTACGTGCTTTTTTGATCCTCCACCAAGCTCCACAAGGTTTTGTTACCTTCCCCAATGATCCATGACCTTTTACTAACCTCCATGACCTTCCATGCTGCTCTGGCAGGTTCCGGAATGATTTTTGTTACCCCCCATATAATTTGTGTAAACTAATATCCTCCATAAACTAATATCTTCTGGCCAGTCCCAAGGATATTAGTTTAGAGAGAGTTTACTGTAACACCAATGGTTGCCAATTAAAATAATGAAATTAATAATGCCAATGAAACTTATGAAATCAATAAAGTTTAAACATGATAATACCAATTAATGCCAACTGGCTAGGTATGTTGACTAAACCAATAAAATTGATAAGATATATTAAGCTGATTATACCAATTAAGATGATTGAACCCTATAATGATAATGCCAATTAGGCCAATAATGCAAATTAAGTTGATTAAACGGATAATGTGGATCAAGTCAATAAAGATTAAAAGTTATAATTAATGACAATTAACCCAAATAAATTGATATACCAATCAAACCCTTAATGAAAATTAAACATTCAGTTTAATAATGCCAATTAATTAATAAAGCCAATAAATCCAAATAAACGAATAATGTCAATGAAATTAACAAAGATAATAAACATGATAATACCAATTAGTGCCTGTTAATCAATTATGATGATTTAGCCAATGAAATTGATTAAGTTGTTTAAATGAATTGTGCCAAAGTAAAATGATAATGTTAATTAACCTAATAATGCAAATTAAATCAATTAAGATTACAATGTTGATTAAGCCAATAAACATTATAATCAAAATTAAACCCAATTAATCCAAATAAATTGATTACGCAAAATAAACCAATAATGCCAATGAAATTGATGAAGTTAATAAACATGGTAATACCAATCAATGCCCATTAACTAGTTAGGTTGATTATGCCAATTAAGTCAATTATATCAATTAAGGTGATTGATCCTTTTAAACTAATAATGCCAACAAAACCAATTAACTTAATTAAAAATATTATGCCAATTAAGTAAATAATGTTGATTAAAATTTTAATTCGATTATTGCTACACAATGTCAATTTAAGCCAATAATGCAAATTAGGTTGATTATCAACATTTGACATATTCTTACATCTTTTTCATGCAATCCCCTATGCCACTTTTCATCAATGATATTGTAACTTGTTGATGTACCTTTGCATCTATGTATATATCTTTTTCTTTTTCATTTCCTTTTTTTTCCCCTTCTTCTTCTTTTCCTCATTCTTGTATTTCATCTCCCTCTTTATTTCTCTTCTTCATTTTCATTTATTTTTGTTTTGTTATTTTTCTCCTTATTCTTTTTACTCTTATTCCTTTAAGAAGATTGAACTTCAAAAGGGCGTTTTTCAAGAGACAAGTCAAATTTCAATAGGGAACTTCAAAAGTAGGTCAAACCTCAAGAGATGAGTTAAACTTCAAGAAGAGGAAGAGATTTAAAAGAGGCTTGATTTGAACTTGAGTTGAAAGCGAGCTTGAGAGTTGAGGTAAGGTAGGTTTGATGTCAAAAAACCTTTTTTTGAGGTTTCCTTCAAGAACTTTCATCCTTATTCTGTGTACTTTCAATGTGCTCATCTTGGTTGTATTGGGTAGGGTTCAAAAAACTTTGTGCTTGGGGAGGCTACAAAATTGATTGGTTTGGAAAGCTCAAAAGCCTTAAATCTCATCCTTTTTTGAAGTATTTACAATGCCCCCCTTTTCTCTTGCCTTCTTTATCCTTATCACATTCCTTTCCTTTATATTTTTTCTTTTGATTCGTTGTTTGAATATTACAAGATGAATGTTAATAATGTTAGGGTATGCTTTCACAACTTGTGTTCTTATTAGAAATCAAATTCCAATGAGCTTTTGCCCATCTATCCTACAACAAATTGTTTTTTTTTTGTTGAGTTCATCTTCTTTGAGTTATGCCTAAGGTGAGCCTTTGTAATGTTTGTTTTGTTCATCATTTCTTTTTTCTATATTGCAAGATCAAAAGTGCTGGGGATTTCAAGACCATAAATATGTTTCATAACACTATTTGTTGGCCTTGCCTTGATATTGTGTTTAGATTCATTATAGGGTATAGTAGCTTAAGGGATTTTGGCCTCTAGGTAATAATAGGTCTATTTTTATATAAGGAGTTTTGAAAGATGATATTTTGGCTTGTGTTGAAACTTGAGATTAGTTATAGAGTTATAATAATATCTTGAAGGATTTTGGCTTCTTTTAGAGGATTTTTTGAAGATTATATTTTGGCATGGTGAAATATTTGAGTTTCCATAATTCTTCTTCTCTTGCCTTAAGATACTTTTTAATGTAAATGGCAAGACCACAGTGTGACACACCCCTTGTTTAAAGAAAGGAATATATCTCAACAAAGCTACAAACTTACTTGGTGACATAATTTCTTGAGCATGTGCAAGCATCCACCATGGCTAGCACAATAGACACTATGGCTAGCACAATAGACATCATGTGGCCAACCAATTTTGTATTGCTGTGTTCTTTTCTTTTGGATGTCCATCTTGATAAGATCAATCTGAGATGCTTATACTTTAGGTAGACATATTCAAGCATCCTTCAAGAAGTTGATGTTATTCTAGTTTGCACTACTCCTAGACATAAACTCTTGTTGTGCTCCTCCTCAAGTGTTGTTCAGCAACAGTAATGACTGCAAATTGAATTTGAAGACGTGGGTATCCTGCCACATGAAGATTATGTTTCCTTATGTAAATTGTTATCATGTGGGTTCAATTGGGAGAAACCGAATGTTGAATCTCAAATAGAGATAAAGAAAGAACTACAGTTGAGTACAAACTGTCCAAATGAAAGAATTGGGTTGTGATCAAAGGCTTGACAAAACAAATCTCTTGAGCCAACTGTCTTTGTACCTGCAAAATTTTCCAAACTTTATTTTTTGCAAATCAAGATATAAATCAAACAAAGCACCACATTGAAATGAGAACAAGGATCTCTTGATTACGCTTAAGGTTCAATTGGATTTTGTACACTAATCAGGTTGTACACTCCCAATCAAAGATAGCTTCAAGCACATTAAGTCCAAGTGGGGTTTACCGACCTAAATCGTGTTTTGGTGTAGCAAGTGATCTCAAAGTGTCACAGCTGAAACAAGGCGCTCTGAATAGTGCCTTCATTGTCGGTGAGGTAGCCAATGATGCCCACCCTGTGGTGGTGGCCCTTGAGCACCAAGTAGTCCTGTGTCAGCACATGGGCTCCTCCCTCCAGAACAATGTTGATCTCCAACTGGTCTGTAGGAATGCTGAAGCAGCCAACGACACTCTGAGCATCATGTATGTCCACATCCATCAAATCCCCAATTGGAGGAGTGCCTTCATAGAGTATCTCACTGTTATTATTGGGCTGTGCCATCACTGTAACAAGCATGTGAGGTCCATAACAATCATTGAACAATGTGATTATAGCAGCACTTGTGCTGCCAATAGAACAACCACCTCCCCAATCAACTACCATAATTGCCAGTATAAGAAGACCGAGTGTCCAACAACCACACATCCTTTGTAGAATGGACAAAGATTAGAAACAATCTGTTGTGTTTCTAGTCCTCCAGAAGATTATGAACTAGCAGGACTGAAGATTATGCACTGGGATTGAATGTCAGCAGCCAAACCTTCTGACCAGCTTGCCAGACTTTTAATAAGAAACTTTCTTTGCACCTCAGGTCACACCCTCTGAACCAAACCTCAATTTTACCCTATCTAACAAAATCAAATTGGGTACCTACCAAGAAAAGCTTCTCCAGAGTTCAAAAATCCAGTTCACAAGTACTTTCCAAGATTGGTATTTGGAAAGTTTCGGAACTCCAACCCACTTGGGTATTCTATTCCATTTGATTCTCCTTACCAAGTCCAGCAACACCACAAAAGGGGGGATCATGTTTCTGGTATACCCACTCAAAACCTACCAGTTTTGATTGTAGGATCAGCTCTTGTTTCTTTGATCATGGGATGGTTTCTGCAAAGAAGTGCTATATGCAGTTATGGAGAATTTTACTGAGAAAGTACATGACTTTGTCATGCTGAAGTTGTTACTGCATTGTACAAGCAAGGCAGATCATATTTTGAACATCATTATCTGCTTGGGTGATCTGAAACAGACCCTCACAAGAACTGCATGGCCTTCTTGGACCTAACAAATGAGGAGCTCTGTTGAGAGGAGCATAAATCCCAAGAGGGTTCCAGCTAATTTGCCTCCTGCTTCAGGATCTTATGATGATGCCCACCCACATCTAGAACATGTTGAGGATAAAGAAGCAACAAATTGATGGGACATTATTCTTTGGCCTAAAAAGGAGTGAATATGTTGCAACTGCACTGAGTATTTCAATGCCAGTAGGACTGGTATACAGAACAAATCTAGCAAACATAAGTAGTATTCAGTTAATAGATCCTTGTTTTTGGATGTATTCTAAGGCGATCCCAAGTCATGAAAATCTTCCGCACCATTCACGATTGACAACTATATTGAGGTTGATCTCTTTCCCAAGCACCTGGAGAATTTTTTGTCAATACCACTACTAAACCTTATTTGTGTAAGAGGACTCCACATAGATCAGACACAGGAAAAAATTGTAATATGACAATGCAAACCAGGGATGATCTCTGAGTCTCCTGAATGACACTTCGAGGAAAAGAACTACCCAAGAACCATTACCCTCTACAAACATGAGGCATCACGAAAGAGGAAGAGCAGGAAGTGGTAAAATGCAAGCAGAACTTTGCAGTTATCGAGTTCTTGTAGATTCAGAGCAATCCACATGAGACAGATTGCTGCTGCACACTGTAACCACAGAAACCAGAATGATATGCACATAACCTTAGCTTGGAAATGCTAATAACCCAAATCCCAAACCATAGACAAAAAGTTCTATCAATAGCCAGGCATCACCCAGGAAAAGAGATGGGGTTTTCTTCTGCTTCCAACCACCATGGTTCAAGGATTTGCTTTAGCATAGTTGCACTATTGTGGAGTTCTGGTTAGCAATGCGGTTCTGGAATTCTGCAGTCAGATACAAACCCAATCTCAGTTCAGATAGGAAGGATTTTGATCTTCTGTTGTATACAATGAGATTCTCATCCATTGACTTTAATACGGGCATCTTGTTGAAGCCAACCATTGATTGGGTCATGCTTTCTCTAGATGTCACTTCCTCAGCAATATGAAGATCATCAGAGAACACTCTGTTTGGATGTCAGAGTCCATAAACCAGTTCAAAAGTCCTGCCAGTTCTTCAACTCATTAACGAGAGAAAGGATCACCTGTAGAGGAAGAGCAGAAACTAAGCTTCAAATGGAAAAACTCACGTGTCACAGGTCCAGAAATTTAGAGACTGGGAGGTAGAGCAGCAAACACCATGAACACTTATGGTCCATTCCTGCAGTCACAGCAGAGCAAACAACAACTCTGCACAAGTACATAATATATAAGACTCAGACAGTGATTTCAGGATCAACAGTGCACATTCTCATTCCAATCAAAACAGAGGATATCTGCAATTGCATATACAGTTTCTCAACAACCAGACACATTCAACAGTTTTTGACAAATAGAATGTAATTTTTTCTGCATCCATTTCTCAGCTGATGATGAGCATGTGGGTAAAAAGCATTGTACCACTCCACTAATAAGAGTTTTGTGTCCAAAATCCTTCAGAAGTGTGTCCATTCTGACATGCTGGTTCAGTCAAGCATGCATTGTCACTCCCAATGACTCAAATACCCTTGAAACTGAACTCCTAAAAGAATTTATGGTTGCACCTAAAATTGAGGCTACTTCTGCTCCAAAATCCTGTGCTTGCAGAAAGCTGACAAAAATTCTTCAGGAGTTACAAAGATACAGAACTACAGTACAGGAAAAGAGCATGACAGTCATTGCTACTGCAAAGCTCCTTGAGTATGCTCTGGCTAGTCGTGGGATTGCACCTGACTTAACTTCAAAAGCACGTCCCTTGAAATGTGTAATTGGATGAATCCAACAAAGTCACCAAAGCAATTTGCCTCAAAGCCTGCTTGAATGATTTGAACATTGTGGCCTTAATTGAAACTCAAACAGGTCCTGCACCCTCGTGCATCTGGTTGAGTGCGCATTATCACAATGTCGCAGCAAAAGGAAACTCTATTGAAGATTCTGAGAATTCAAATATCAACAGCAAAACTGCTGTACCTTCTGACAGGTACCTCTTCCACCCATAACAATGTTGATATCCAGTCTGAGCTGTAATAACCACTACCCTTCCTGGAGTGCTTCAGCCACCTTTGGTGACTGCCAAGCTGCGCACTAGCACAAGAGGTGTCTGCTCATCCGCATTGCCTGGCAGGGTCCAGACAAGTGTTGGTAACAATTATTGTACTCAAACCTTGAACCATGATCTAGGTAGCAATATTACTTGCACAGTAGAGGTTTCATTAATAAGAAGCTGCTAGGAATGGCTACTACATACCTGCAGGATTGTCTAGCAAAGCTGATGTGAGGGCCTTGTGATCCACACCATTAGAAGCCTGCATCGTCATGTTGCTAAAATGGTTAGAAATTTGAATTTCAATCTCTGTCACAAGCATCAAAGCACTTTCTGACAAACCTCCATCTACACTCATCAACAAACAAGAGAAGAACCTAAGCTGGGAGGAGTGAAAATTCAGCATCTAAATGTCCAACAGGAGAATATTCCCGTGCTTTCAAACAGCAGAAAACATCTGCAATCTTGATGTCTTTCAACTTACTGCTAAAATCTGAACTTTCCTCAGATCATTGACATCCACAACAGCAACTTCACAGCCTGTGGACCATCATTCAACCAGATGCATGAGTTCAAGCTAAACAAATATACAAGTAAATGATGGGCAGGGCATGCATGTGACCTCCCTAGCCTCACATGTGCAAACTGAACTACTGTCACTAAAGTATCCCATAGTGCAGACATCTCACCCAAATGGATGCTGTCAAAGACAACACAAATACAGCACAGACCTGTTCTAGCCTTGAGTGCGTCGACAGTTTCTTGCACTCGCACCTGGAAGAGGACATGTTCACTGTTTTAGCAACAGTATAGATAGCAGGTCAATTCAAAGACATATCATGAAGATACACCTCATAAAAGCATGTCGGAGTCTCTCCATACTTACAGGGCCAAGTGTAATATACTGATCATAGGGCGGTAAAGTGCCTGTGACATCATCAATCAACCTTGCCTGCCACCACCAATCACCTTCAACAATTACCTTGGTTACTCAGCCATGCAAGTCATATCTTCTAATCAGTGGTGCTGGACTATCCTCTGGAAAATGCATCACAAACCAGCACTCAAACATGCTGCTTACTTATGCGGAACCTGTAACGTAAGCATGAGTAAGATCTTTGTGAGGAAGTCCATTGGTGTCAGCAAGAAAAAATGTCATCCCAAACATGCAGAGACTCCCATACTAGAGATGATCCACAAACTAGTTCCTTGTGACAACTGTGTGGGTGGTAAGACCAACCTGTGCCCCTGCAAGTCTGTAGAACATGCCCCTAATACCCACCAATCTGCCCAGCCAATCGCCCACCAATTGGTATAAAATTAAGCAGAAGCACTGCCTTGTGAACAAGGATCCTCAGCAAATCATGAACAGAAATCTGAAATAATCTGTCATCAAAATAAAATGCTATGACATGTATGACTCCTTGAAGTGATCTGCAGACTTACCTGGCAATGACTGCAAATACAACAGCCATGACTACCCTCAATTTTCCTGAAATATCGATAAGTGCCTGCAGGTACCAGGTAGTTCACCAAGTCAGGAGCAAGTACAAATTCACTTCCGGCAATGATTTACCCAACACAAGCAAAGCTGTCTGTCAAATCTGAAGCATCACCTCATGATGCCACAGATTAGAGTTTCAACTGTGCACTAAGTTGCTGCTGCTATTACAGATTGGGTTTCAGAGCACAGAGATGCACCTGCATACCACAAGCAGTAGCAAGTGATGATGTAGGATGGAACAATCGGCATGCTAATTTTGCTAAGATCCCAGGGTGAACTCCTTTAGGATGTCGAAATCGCCCTGATTACAAAAAAATGTCACATACCTTTGCATAACTCTTATCATCCAGCTTTTTCAGCTCTTTTACAAATATTATCTAATGTCTATGCAGTAGCAGCCTCTGCAATTGGATCTTCATGTCCTAGGTTAGAGAGACAAAAGGATTTCATAAGTAATCAGACCTTCTCTATACTCATCATTCATGTCAGAAAGATAACAAAGAATATCTGGCAGGACCAGAGCTGACCAAGAAATGGGTCCTTGTGAGACTTGTCTATAATGAAGGATCTGTCACCTCTGGAGATAGAATGAGTGAGAGTAAGGCAGCAAGCAAGTCTGAAGCAGCACCTTGCATAATTGCAAGGGGCGTTTCTCCTATAGCAATCACATCCCCAGTCTTTGCATGTGGCAGTGCATACCTGTGTAACACCATCCAAAGACAATAGTTGCCAAATGAGCCACCTCTTCCCAAGCAATGAACATAAAGGCTCTCAACACAAATGCAGAGACAGAGAAGTGACAGCTAGCACTACCTGCCTATACACAGTCATTGCAAAGTGATAACTCTACAAGTCAGGCCATTGAGGTGCATCTGGAGAAGATCAAACATACATGTTCACCACCTGCAAGGGATCATCCAAATGGGAAAGGAGATGTGTGGAAATTGGAAGAACAGTCCCAATCTTCTCCACCCTGCTAAACCCATTGAACAAATCAGGGTATCATAAGTCTACTGAGAGTGTAATGCAAGTGTACAAGTTGTGAAATGAACCACCAACAAAACCTTGTCAAGTTTGAAAGGATTTCACTGTCCAGATCAAAGAAGAAAAAATATGAGAGGCATTCCCTAGAGCAAAGCTTGTGGCATAGTCCTCCTACTGAAACAAAGACAAGCTTGCCAATCATGTTTTAGTTTCTTTTAACTATTCTGGATTTGGAAGCAAGTTCTGCTCTTAACTCACTTGTGCCAGATGACAGCCTCTGATATGGCTGAATACTGGAGAGGCAGTATCACATACTGACTATGTGCTGTCCGCCCATGTGGGCCATAGGAGATATACTCCACTTCTACCTGCACTGCCTGAGAGCACACCATTCTCACACATTCTTACCCACTTCCTCTCTGCACATTCCTCAGCTACTCAATTAGCATCAAAATTTCCATATATCAAGTGATGGATCAATCTTCGACAAACCTCTGAATTACTGTGGTTCATATCCTGCAAGCTCAGGAAGTTCACCAGACGTACTTTTTTGTTCCATTGATTGTTGTATCATTATGGTCTTTAAGATCAAGCAGAATGTCCCAATTGTCTAGTACGTACATAAACATCAGTGAACAGAATTAAGACATTTCTCACCCCAAAGGATGAAGCAAAGAAGTCATGCCTGAAGTTCTGCAAGAGACTTTTCACCAGTCGCATGCACATCCACAACAACCTGCATTACAAGCAGTTCACTTCAGTCCATTGAAATTTTGCAAAACCTGGACTAAACAACACATGAATTTGAGCTTTACATAGACATATGTTGAGATCAAGCATGTACCATATAATAGTGCATTGCAACCAACACAACAGAGACAATGCATGTGCAGTTACCAGGATGATTATATCTTCAGGCCAATGCTAAAGATTCTCCCATTCCATTCTCTAGTGCAGCCATAAGAAAATACACTCCACCACAACATTGCAAGGATCCTGTGGCCTAGAAATTACCAGGGAGCTGAGATAGAAATTTTCAAACCTCAATAGCTGTGGATTCTCCAGCACGGGTGATGTATGATCTCCAATATCCATCCTCCCGCTTTGGTGGCTTCCCACCTGGATGCTGTGGGGATATCTGTCCATAAACAACCAAGCACTTGCTTTAATTTTAGTACACCATTATAGGTCACAGAATATGTTCAACTTGGAAAAGGTAATTAGGTCAGCTAAAGTTCTGCAACAAGGGCAGGAGAGGACCTGCACTGTGCCTTTAACAGAATCAAGTGAATTGCTTGACAGCAGCTGCAATTTTCCAGACAATTCAGGCACAAAAAGCTCAAACCGAGTTGAGATGTTGCAAAATCTGCAAAGCACAGATTTCATCCATGATCACATCTCCCAAAATGTCTGCACCATGAACCAACTAGGTGGCTGATGTCTTAAAACGGTAGAGAGCCATGAACAGACACTGTATTGTTGAGAAGGATTTTACAAATCCTCAAAGCAGCAATGTCATGTCAAATGCACACACCATAAACACCAAAACAGCAGGAGCTGAGCACATACTGCATGGTGCCGCGTAATTGGTAATGCTGTTTCTCTTGCACATCCCAGCTCCATTGACCCCGTGTCAAGACCAAACCATTCCCTGGATTTTTCTGTTCACACACACCCACAACCAACGGCTAAATCAACCCTCTTCTCCTCTAAGTTCAGTGGTTCAGTTGCCAGAGTCAATCAATGTGAACCTGCACGATGAACTTCTTTGCAAAAAATTTCCCTCAGAGGAAATTTGCATGCCACTTCTACTGTAGAAAAATCATGTGCAACTCAATATGTCAGTTGTATTGCTCTAGGCTTCGATTCGACTAACTGTTTTTCCAAACTGACACCAAGACCCATGTCTGAATTTCAAAAGCAAGACAAAGTATATCAAACAAAACCATTGAGAGAGTCAGTTGAAGAAATCCCATTGCATCAACCACCCACTTTGAAACCCTAACCCTAACCAAAACACTGCACCCTAAACCCCAAACCCCAAACCTAATGGACATAATAAACACAGAAGTCACCCGAATTGCATGAAAGAGCAACCACGATAAAGCAATACAAGATGCATTATTCTCTTAAAAGCGTCACGCTTCTAACTCCACCAGAACTAAAACCCTAAAAACCAAGAGTAAAAGAATTTGAGCATTCATTCTCCAAAGGTTACGTGCAGCCTGCCTTTGTTTTTGCCTGCACACCTAAATTGATGCTCGTAAGTCGCTGCACGCACCTGACAGGTAAGAAGACGTTGAAGCTCAGAGGCCAGCCAAAGCGCATTACGACCCCCATATGTACATAGCTGTGGCGCTGCCAGTGCTGGTGCTGCTGATGCATCCTCTGCAGGATGTGCAGTTGTGAGATGAGTGTCTGCTGCCGCACTTGTACATACCAAAGTCGCAACTCGTGGCCTGATCTTCAATGCATTCCCCGCCGTCTGCCAATCCCAACCACATTGATTGTGTGACCATACAGGCCTGCAGGACGCCACGAGCATTCCCAAAGAAGCAGCAGCGGTCGCCATCACTGGGCACAGTGCACGCACGCACGCACGCACAGACACTGTCTCTCCCTCTTGTACAAGATACAGTTCTCTTCCAGGTTTTTTTTTCCCTGGCGAGATTTCGCCAAAAAGACCCTCATTTTGGCGAAATTTCCTAAACCTTAAACTTCGAAAACGAAGTGATTTTTTGGGAGGGTTTCAATCGCCAAAAGTCAGCTGACCTTGATTTTCGTGTAAAGAGAGATCTGCTACAGAATCCTCTCACTTGAGGGTCTGCTTAGAAAGGCATGTCACTTATCTTCTCATATTTTCTACTCGCTTTTTATCATATATTTTAAATAACTCAAAAAAAATTAAAAATAAGGTGCCTTATTATTTAAAATCTTTAGCCTAATTACTTTTATTTATAATTTTATAATTCTTGTTTTGAAAAGTTAATTTTGAAATGATGTCATTTATTAAATCAATGGTAATTTTTTTCTTTGTTTTTTGTAAACATAATTGTGAGCCCTTGATCAATGGCCCATTGCTAATGATTGTTTCAAAATTTAAATTGATATTTCAGACCACTAGCAAACTAGTATAATTTCATCATGAAAATAAAATAATGATTGATTAATATTGTTATTAAGTTTTTTGGTTCAGTTATGTCATCTCAAAAAAATTGGTAGTTTTTTCAATAACTCAGTCAAATTTACCAAAAAAAAAAAAAAAAAAAAATTTTTTTTTTGGGTCAAAAAAAAAAAGAGAAAAAGAAACCATGGTGTCCAAATTATTATGTAAGAAGAAAGTTTAATGAAATGAAAGGAAGAAAGAAAAAAAAAGGATCAATTTTTATAGTTTAAAATTAGTTGGAAATTTCATGGCACCTG
>Ga0209611_10005130_pt1 | contig 22138 bp, 20 predicted proteins | sample S1TSphgellanicum_3_FD_187693 | JGI IMG/M metagenome (GOLD analysis project Ga0209611, IMG submission 187693) | Host-associated microbial communities from peat moss isolated from Minnesota, USA - S1T2_Fc - Sphagnum magellanicum MG (SPAdes) (version 2) | ecosystem: Host-associated > Plants > Peat... | reverse complement strand
GCTTCTTCAAGTACCCTACTTGCTTTGTCACTTACTTGCTTGCTTTATTGTTTACATGTTTGAATTTTGAATTCACCCTCCTTGTTTGGTACTTCTTCCCTTCTCTATTTGTGCAAGAGGTGGAGCATAAAAGGCACAACAACCCCCTCCAATTTAGTAATTTTTCAAAAAAAATCGTGTTTTCATTTTCTCTTGGATTTGCAATTTAATTTTTCATTTTTTGTCATTTTTTTTAAAAAGTCAATTGTTAATTTTGTGTTGTTTGTTTTACAAGTTTTTAACACTTGGATTATGCATATTCCCAAACATTAACCACTTAAACCCTAAACCCTAAATTGAATATTAATCAACATTCTTTTTTTCCATTTTTATTATTATAACCGTTCATTATAATTTCATTTTCATTTTCTTACATTAAGCCTTTTTGCTTTGTAAATGCTTGTAAATGTTTTCTAAGCCTTTAAACCTTTTATTACATTGTTATCTTTTGTTTGTTTGTTTATAATTATATGCAATATTTGAAATAGATTTGGTAGAATATTGTTGATTATTTTTCTTCTTTTAAATCTTTTGGGAAAACTAAAACATCGAACATTCATTAGAAAATGAAAACAAACTAAATGAAACTTGTGACATTTTCATGAATGAAATTTTTATGGAAAAATAAAATGTGGAAGAAAAATTTGAAATAAATCCTAATATGGAATTTGAAATTGGAGGAAATTTGCAAACTAAATGAAGAAGAAATAATGTCACAACATTTTTAAAAGCTACATAATCAAAGGAAATTTTGGAAACTAGAAGGAAGAAATGTTTTGTGTTAGTCTTTCTTTTGCATAAATGATAACAAACCTATGAACTTAAAGCAACCACAAGTAATGAAATGTTTGTTATGTTATAATGCACCCATGAATGTTTCAAACCCAAGAACGCAAGCGAGAAAAGGTCTAATTTCATATTACAAAACAAATGGCATAACATCCTTAAAAGAACATGTGCATGTTAATCACTATTTTATTTCCCAAAAATTTGAAGAAGTACAAAATATGATGAGAGGAAGAAGTGTAGAAAGGCAATTAGCAAATAAACATTTTAATCCATTTGGATCTTCCATATAAAAAGAAATTATTGTGAGGGATTCATTTTTTCCAAATGATATTTAACAAAAGAAATTTGATGAAGATCTAGGTTTGTTAATTATAGGAAAAAATTTGCCAATTCAATTTGTTGAGAGTATATGGTTTAAAAGATTATCACTACATTTATGTCCAAGATTTAATTTCCCTTTCAAAAGGCAGGTTTCACAAGAAATTTTGCCAAATTTAGTGGAGAAAATTAATCAACTATATGTTTTGCTTAATCTTACAAAATGTTGTATAACAATTGTAAGTTTTGACTTATGAATGAATAAAGGTGCTTATGATATTTTTGCTTTGGTTGTAATTTTTTTAAAATCTGATTGGCAACTAAAACATATAATTGTTAAACTATTTGAAACTATAAAAACTTTTAAATAAGCATTTGCTTGAAATTTGACAAATTTGTTGGACAAATTTGGTTGAGAAAAAAATCATTACATATGTGAAAAATGAGGGCTCAAACTTGAATGCAATGACTTTTGTTCTAAAATTTGTTGTTAATTGTGAAACATTAAATTTACAAGAAAGTTTCAATGGTACTTGTTTTAGGCATGGCTTTTTTAAAGCATTTCATTATGTTACTACTAATGAAAAAGTGTGCAAAAATATAAGGTATGTATTTATCAAGGCAACTCAAGCAAATTTGCAAAAATGTATTACTTGGCCCCCAAAATTCTGAAAAAGGTAGGTAAAAGTGGACCAAAGTTTGTGTTGAAGCTAGGATTCATCCCAAAAAACTTAATACCCCAATGAAAACAAAGTAGACACTAAAATTTTATTTATTTTGTGAAAAAGTTAATTTTTTGTTGAAAATTGTCAATCTATTTTGTTTCTATCAAATATTAATAATATATTTTATTTTACTATTTTGTAGGTTTGCTAGCAAAATTATTATGTTTCAAGAAGCATTGTTATTTTGAACTGCTATAATTTTGTGTTATAATAGACAAATTGTTATGACAGTGACTAGTCAAATACCCCCACCTCTTACATGGCACATCTACCAAAATATTCACTTACAAATCATGGTTTTTCAATAAATTCAAATTGAATAACTTGTTATTTTAATTAATCGACATGTACATTTTGACTAAAGGCCAAGGATTTGAATGACACATATTTGTTGACTGATTAACTTGACTATAATGGTTTATTTGATTAAATACACATAGTCAAATTATACAACCTTAATCAAAATGGTCAATGATCTTTAGTCAAATTGAACATTTAATCAAAATGACCAATGGATTTTAGTCAAATTGAACATTTGGTTAAAATGGTCAATGATCTTTAATAAAAATGACCAATGGTCTTTAATCAAATTGAACATTTAGTCAATATGGCCAATGATCCTTAATTAAATACAACATAATCTACTACCTTATGTATATACCTCCTACTTACTCATCCACCTATTTATTTAATTAGTTATTTACCTACCTATTATACACTTACCCACCTACCTATTTACCTCTACTTTCTCACCCACTTATTTACATACCTACTTATATTTTTCACCTTCATATAACCTACCTACTTACCTACCCATTTGTTTACATATTATTTACCTATCTATCCACTCACTTACCTACTAATTTAACCCATTAGGTGTAACCATTAAGTTTAACCATTTGGCTTAATTTAAATTTAACCATTAAGTTTAGCCATTACGTTTAGCCACTAGATTTTGCACTATTTTTTATTTAAATTGAACCATTAGATTTGGCTAATAGGTAGAACTTAAATTTAACCACTAAGTGTAATGTCATGACCCTAACCTTGGGTTCAGGACCAAAGCAAAGGCATGGAAAGGTGCAAGCCGAGAATGCAATTCAAAAGTCACATTTGCACTCCTAAGAGTGTGAAGGAATGAACCCACACACTCCCAAGTGGATTCCCACTTTGGGAGTTGGAATTCCTTATGGAGTCTCAAATTTTCAAATAGGTATTTCAAAGGTCAAAACTCATTGGATTATAAAGTTCCTTATATCATTGAAAATTTCATGAAATGTACATATCTAAAATGAGCTCGCGTGACCCATTTGAATACTTGAAACACAAGTTATGGCCAAAAGAAAAGCCAAAAGTCAAAGTGTTGGCTCCCGACCACTAAAAATCAAGAATTGCCTTGAAATATGTGCATGCAAGTATAGTACTACATATCATTCAAAAGTTTTTGACAAGGGCTACAACTTTGTTTTAGACTTCACCTCAATTGGAAATTTGCACAAGAAATTATGGCCCTTCAAAATGTTGGGAATCCTAATTTCGAAAATCTCAGGACAAAATGACATTTGAATGCAACCCCCATGGTTAATCACAGAGAATACTATAAGTGAAAAAGTGATGACTTCCCCTAAGTCTGAGCCATGGTGAATCTTGTGAATTTGTGTATGCCCATGGCTCGTGTGCACCAAAAATGTTCCAACTATGCATTAATCAACTTGTCATTTAATTTGTGCACGTTCGTGCGAATAATTGACCCGCTTGTCATTCATCCTAATTTCTATCCAAAAATTCCAGCACGCCCCTCTACCCTCGAAGTGCTATAAGTTAAAGAGCATCCTTAATTCTTTCTTCTTCTTCTACTTTCACTTTCGGATTCACATTTGAGTCTTTCAAGGAGTGTGAGAATGAGGGTGTGTCATATAACTTAGGTTTAAACATTATGTTTAGCCACTATATTTAATCTAAGTTGGACATAATTTTAATCATTATGTTTAACCACTAAATTTAACCATTATGTTTAACCATTAAGTTTAGCTTGGGTTTAGTCATTATGTTTAACCACTAAATTTTGCCATTAAATGTAGCCAAAACTTATTCATAAAATATGTTTAACCATTAAGTTTATCAACTATGTTAAATCATTATGTTTAACCATGAAATTTAGCTATTAAGTTTAGCAACTATGTTTAACCATTATGTTTAACCATTAAATTTAACCATTAAATTTAAACATTACTTTAAGTCATTAACTTTAGCCAAGTGCTAGACTTAGCCATTACTTTAAGTCATTAAATTCAGCAACTAGGTGTAACCATTATTTTAAGTTGTTAAGTTTAGGCATTAAGGTCCAAATTCTTTAAGGTGTACCACTAAGGACAAAAAAGACCTAATCCTTAATGGAATTTTTTTTTGTCATATATTTTGATTCCCATCAATATTAATGAGTCAAAATGTGTCAAATATTTTTATAAATGCCATATTTTAAACCATTACAACTCCAAATTTCATCAATTTCATCCATTTTATATCTTTACATGGTCAAATAGGACTATGTAAATGAGTATAGAAAGGGGGATAGTGTGACATTGTTTTGGTATTCCTTAAAAAATTTGGACCCACTAGATTTAACCATTATTTTAAATCATTAAATTTAGCCACTAGGTTTAATCATTATGTTTAGCCATTACTTTAAATCACTGAGTTTAACCATTAGGTTTAGCCACTAAATTTAATCATTACTTTAAGTCATTGTGTTTAACCATTATTTTAAATCACTAAGTTTAACCACTAGGTTTAATAGCCATTACTTTAAAAATCATTAAGTTTAACCACTAAATTTAGCCATTAATTTAAATCATTAAGTTCAACCATTATGTTTAGGCACTGAGTTTAACCAAATGTTAGGTTTAACCACTATGTTTAACCATTGCTTTAAATCATTAAACTTAACCATTAAGTTTAGTTATTAAGTTTAGCCAAATGTTAAGTTTAACCACTATGTTTAGTCACTATGTTTAACCATTACTTTAAATCGTTAAATTTATCCATTAGGTTTAGCCATTATGTTTAATCATTATTTTAAATCATTAAATTTAACCATTATGTTTAACCATTATGTTTAATCATTATTTTAAATCACTAAATTTAACCATTAGGTTTAGCCATTATGTTTAATCATTATTTTAAATCATTAAATTTAACCATTAGGTTTAGCCATTATGTTTAATCATTATTTTAAATCACTAAATTTAACCATTAGGTTTAGCCATTATGTTTAATCATTATTTTAAATCACTAAATTTAACCATTAGGTTCAACCATTATTTTAAGTCACTAAATTTAACCATTACTTTAAGTCACTAAATTTAGGCACTAGGTTTAACCATTACTTTAAACCACTAAGTTTAACCATTAGGTTTAACCATTATTTTAAATCATTAAATTTAGCCATTAGGTTTAATTATTATTTTAAATCACTGAATTTAGCCACTAAGTTTAATCACTATTTTAAATCATTAAATTTAGCCACTATTGTCACTTAGGTTTAACCATTATGTTTAATGATGTGAAATCAAAATGTGAAATAAAAAATTTGATAAAAGTTGAACTCTTTTGATGGTTTAGTCCATTGGTAAGGATTTGGTTTATCATTGTGTTGGTTTGGAGTTCAATTCCCTACATTTATAACTTATGTACATGCTTAAAAGGCTAAATTAGGTAGGTTAAATTAAAATAGTTTGATGAAATTAAGTTAGATTAAATAGGTTAAGTTAGGTAAACTAGGCTAGGTTAGCACCTACCTACCTAAGTGTTTTTTTACCTATCTAAACCTATTTACTACCTACCTACCTACCTACCTATTAATTTTAAAAATATTAATCCATAAAATGATTTTAATTTAGGCATAAATTTGGCCTATTCAAATGGTCCACTATTTATTAATCAAATAGTCACTCATTTTGTTAGTTACTCTACTAATGAAAATCAAAAGGTCAAATTTGATTGTTCAATCACGTTAAACATGTACAAAATGACTTATCCAAATTAATAGGGTGGTTTATTTTACGCCTGTCATTTTTGGGTATTTTTTTACTAAAAAACCCGATCATAAAACCCTTAAATTATAGTAATGATTATTGATTACCTTTTTCCTATACTGACTACATATGTCTTGAACCAATCCCATGGGCATTGGTTACTAAATGGTACTCTAAATTCTATAATTTTCATGGTTTTAAAACTTAGAAATGCACATGAAGTTCTACCTTCTCTACAAAATTTGATGGAAGAGGAATCAATTATTGTTGATGAATTAACTTCTTTTGCATCTAACATTAGAAAGGAAGTTTCTATTGTGTTAGAATTTTTCCTTTCTTTCTTAAGAAATTTTGAAGAAAAGAAAGCCCATAATATGTTTTGTTTGATGTTAACTCCTAGGTTTAAAAGCTTTCATCTCGTGTTTTCATTTATTGGAAGGGAACAAGGTGTTGTTATTGTTGAATAATATGATAACAAATCCTTATATCTCATGTTGTTGAAGTGCCATCATCATTTGCATCCTTTGGCATAATTTGAAAGTGCTTTTACTAACATTGGCGGTGATGAAGATTATAATTTGGATATATTTGAACATATTGCCAACACAAGTGAACCAACGAAAGAACTTGTGAACATGGAACTTCTCATTTTCAAACGATACCAAGTGGGGTGTCCTTTACAATGGTGACAGAAACATGAATCCATGTTTCCAATTATGGAGTTTTTTTGCTTGTCAAATCTTGGGAATTGTTGGATCCCATATTGAAACCAAAAGAATTTTCTCCTTAGTTATAATCTTTACAAATTTAAAAATATGTAGGTTATAATTTGAAATTTTGGAAAAATTGATAAAATTTGTTAATAAAAATTGACCTAGTGATTCTAAAATTGGTTGTAAATCACCTTCTAGTTTAGTCAAATTCATTGATATAGATGGAGATTTATAAGATCTAGAGGAATTTGAAGGTTTTTTTGAAAAGGATGAAGTTGTGGATTTGTGAAGTTAGAAAACAAAATTGTTAGTTGGAAAAATGTTGGAAAAAAATGTTTATTCATTAAAAAAAAACTCAAAAAAGAAATTTTGGTTGAAAAGATAGTTTAAATAATTTTATAAATAGTTTTAAAATTTTAAATGGAAATTGTAAATGATAATCAGTTCACGAAAACCGATGTAGATAACCAATTGTTCTCACATAGGCAATAATCAAAAATTTAAGAACCGGCCTTGAGAAAAAAATCCTAATTGGAGACCTGGATTTGGCCTAAAAAATTATTTAAAAAATATCAACATATATGGCCAAAAATTTCAATATCCAAACCCAATGGATATAAAAAAATTGAAACCTACCCAACACTGGTCTTAACATAATATCATAAATATAATGTACAATTATTTATCACATCCTAATCAATGTTTTTCTTACCAAATTTTCACATTGTTGCAACAAAACAAAATGTCGTGTGAATTGCCTTACGAAATTTGAGTAGTTTGATTTGAGTTTAGTTACTAAGATGTGACAATTTTGGAAAGGGTTTTAACCAATCGGGTAATGGACAATCTAGGATTGTCACTTTCATGAATGATGGCCCATGTCCCTTGGATGCCACTACACTCATTGCTTGCGACCCCTCTTTGCACCTCTCCTCCCTTCTAATTCAACACCATTGCTAGGATTTGTGCAATAAATGGAGGGATAGCCACCAATGACAACTTCAAATTTTCTATGATAGTAGGAGTTGTAAGGTGAAACTTCCATTTGCTCTAGCATTATTGGAATCTACAACATACAATGGCACACTTGTGGAGTCACAAAACATAAAAGTGATTGAAATGAAAATGGACTAGTCCAAGTAGATTTCACAATGATCAAGTTACAATGTGTTTTTTTTGAGCTTTAAGATTTGATTTTGTTGTTTGTTGAATTGATCATTCAAACTTAGTGATCATTTTACACTTTTAATGTTTATTACAAAATTGTTGGATCAATGGAAATTTTAAAACTAGGGAGTCAAAAACTAGAAAGGAGGAGATCAAACGAAGGCATGTCATCAATGCACCTTATTTTTTGCTTGCATTTTTGGTATTTCATAGCTTTGAAAAGAGCTTCAAAAAGTCCTTCATTTTAGGGTTTGAAGATTATCTTGCGTTTTTTGCATTTTGAGCTCATTAAAGTTGAAATTTTTCGTTGTCTTCTTCACCTACCATCATTTCACCTTTGCAATATGTCTTTCAAATTTTGTCATCATTTAAATTTTATGGTCGGTCTTCTAAGCTTTATTGTTGTTTCAAATTTACTATTTGTTTTTTGAACTTCATGGATATGATGCCTTTGAAACCTTTACCTAATTTTTAAGTTTCATCTTCATTTCTCCATAACGCCCAATCCTCCTATAGCTACCACACCCATTGACTTACTTAGTTCTACCATTAATTTTTCATCACTCTCACCTTTGTTGATGTCACCTAAAACATCACCCATTGACTTCTTTCTTTTAAAATTACCTATGCTTTAAAGGGCAAGGTTGTCATCTCTCTAAACACACACCCATAATCAAAGTTTCTTCTACAATTCACACATTAGAGCATGGAAATAATGAACCCAAGAAAAAGAAGCCAAAGATAAATGAGTGGGAGATAAATAAAATTTTCCAAGACTGATGGGTTACAAGATTTTGTTCGTTTGAATGAATTTGTGGGAAGTTCAAAATGGTCAAGAATTGCATTGACATTGAAGAGTGGGAGGAACTTTTTGTTCCCAAATTAAACTCCATCACCAAACATTATGGAATGAAGAAATGCATGAAAATTAAACCTAGGGGTTGTTGTTGGGGAATATGTTTTGTGTCCCACTAATGTTCATGTGCGGAATGAAAAGTTATACACCTCCAAAAGTCAAGACATTATTATTCTTCAAATTGCAGATAATGACAAGGTTGAAGAGAAAAAGAAATATTTTCCATTTGTCACAACAAGGCTACCCAATGACTAATTTTGAAGCTTTCAAAAGCCTATTTCATTTCAATTTTTTAAGGTTCACAATTGCCCCCACGAAAATTGGTCAAAAAACACATGCCAAGGTATGGCAAAAACAATGCATTAAATATTGAATTTTGAGATGTAATTAAATTCAATAATCATATAATAATTTCAAATTTCTATTATATTCAATGTAATTTTTAATATAAAATTTATATACTATAATAAAATTCATGATTATTATATAATATTACATAATTCATAAATATATTTATGAGTAACCTAAATTATATTTATAATAATAATCCAACCATTTAATATAATATACACATACATACATACACATACACAATGTTATATGTATATAATTATTTATCGAAATATGTTTTAAATATATACACAATAAAAAATATTTTGCAATAAAAATTAAAATTTTAAAATTAAATATTTAATCATACTTTTAAAAAGGTCATTTTATAAATTTTATATGTTGCGAATTTATGATTTAAGATTTATAATATTTATGATAAATAATTATAATAAATTTAAATGAATTTTTAAATAACATTTAAAATTATTTTATGGTGTTTTTTTTAATTGGAAAACCTCATAAATAATTTGGGTATTATTTATATTTTAATTACTGTTCTTTTGAGTCATATTTATGGTTGTATTGTGAATCATAATCACTTATAATCATATTTGCAATCACTACCATAGTCATTTATTTGTAATCATGATTATATACTCTCAAATTATTGTGACTAAACTTTTTTTTTTTAACTAAATGACTATGTTTAGACATTAGTTGTTAATTATCGTACATCCTGTGTTTTGGTGTTGTGCATGTAATACTGAAAAACCAAGTCCATGTTTTAATGTGCATGAAAAACTACAAATACATACATTGGATTAATGTACACAAATTTAATGAAATTAAAAAAACAATCCATGTAAACGTAAATCTAAATTCACAACTAGAGCTACACCACTTAGCATTTAATGACATGCAATTATATAATATTGAAAATGATATAAAAAAACAAAACCTTCATTGATAATATAAATGTTTATTCATCGTTATCCATTAAAATCATAATAAAAGAACTATAAAAATTTAAAAAGTATAACAATTTCATTTGAAAACTTCATTGAAAGAACAACAAATAATCGAATATTACAATATATAGGAGGTGCTACATGTATTGGAAAAACACAAATAATGAAAGCTATCCAAGATCATTTTCTAACAACAAAAAATCAACAAAAATTTCATGTTGCAACATACACTACAAATGTAGCATTATTAATAAATGGAACAACAATACATTCTTTATTGGGATTTTCAATCGATAAACACACCATAAACCAAACCCAACGTAATCACCAATGTATGGCTCAATATCCCATTCATCATTATTGACAAAATATCAATGGTAGGTTGCACTTTACTTGCCACAATACACTTAAAACTACAAAAATTAAAATTTAACCTTTTACCATTTGCAGGAATCAACATAATGTTCATGGGAAATTTTTTATAATTTCCACCAATTATTGACACACCATTATATTCAACAAACATCCAACCAACTTTTACATGCATAAAATCAACTCAAAAAAATGTTATAAGTAAAAGCCTTTGGGAAATTACATTAAGCCAAACTATGTTATATTAACAAAACAAATGAGACAAAACAAAGACATTCAATATACAACTTTTTTGGAAAACCTTCAAACTTGGTATATTTTAAATTCAAATTTTGATCTATAAAAAACACATTTCCTTTCTAATTTAGGTATCGATTAATTTGATGATCCATAGAATATTGCAACATACATAGATCCTCATAATGAATTACAAAATGCCATAAATTGTTACATGATAGATATCCATTCAAAAACATCAAAACAAAAATGTTACACTATTATTGCAAATGACACTTATAAAAAAAATCCAATACCTAATGATATGAAATACATTATAAGACAAACAATGTCCACAAACAAATTCAAATCTTAGCACTTTTCCTTAAAATAATAAAGGAATGAAAATCATCATAACAAAAAAATTATATTTAAAAATTATATTTTTTAATGGAAACTTTGGTTATATTGAAATATATCCCTTGCAAATGTCAAATGGATACAAAAAGATATTACAATGCATCCACCTATTAATATTTTAATCAACTTAAATAATTTCATTAAAAAATGCGTCAATTTACAAGACATAACATTTGAAAACCTCTCTAACAATGTCATACCAATAAGACCCAATATCATCACTAAATATTATAATCAAACACTTCCAAAACATTTACAATCAATAGATACCAATTATTGGTTGCCCTAGTTTTTTGTTTCATAAATTTCAAAGAACAAGGATAAACATCTTATCATTTAATCATAGACCTATACCAACCACATGAGAATGTGCCATTAAGTATGCAGAACATATACATTACATTATCATGTTTTCGTTCTATAAATGGATTTGTAATCCTTTGATATACAACTATTCAAGACATACATAAAACAAATTTTAAAGAAAGGATCAATAAAAATTGCTACACCTACATCAAAACATAATACAACCAATGAAAACAAAACCATCCAACACAAACATTGCCCATTGAAATCCAATAACGAAAAAAATTTAAAATGATATTACAGTAAATGATGATTAAGATCATGACATTATCGATGATGTTATCATCAACTATTGGTACAAAGAACTCCAATTAATTAAAAATAATGACAACATATTTTTCAATCCTATTGGATGGTTAAATAACCAAGATTTAGCAACTATAATGCAAATGTTATGCATTAAAAAATTACAATCATTAGGTTACCAACAACACACACATGCAATCATAAGAACCACAAATATTAAATACCTAAACAATCATCTTTAAGATGTATTGATAAACAACAATCATTGGATATTAATCAAAATACATGTTTCCATTCCTAATATGCATTGAAAAATATATTATTCAAATGCACCAATGATGAAAAGATTACCAAATGACACCATAGGATTATTAACCAATATAATTAATGTCGAAAACCTATTATACCCATATGTGAATGCCATGCAATAGATAAATAATTCATTGTGTGGCCTTTTCACAATAGCAAATGTGGTTGACATACCATTTAGACTTAACCTAAATAATCTAGATATAATGTAGCACAAATGCAATTACACAATACATTAAACAAATGGAAATATACTTTTAATGTTAATGTAATCACATATCTTAATAAAAATATGTCCATTCCCCAAACATCCACCACAATAATACAAAAGTTGATTGCCACTAGTAATCTGAAACAGCATGGAGCCCAAATAAATACTAATGTATTTTCTTGTTGTTAGGTGTTGTCTTACTTTGAGCTCACCCCTTAATGAAAAAATTGTTACTTTTCACCTTCAACCCTCTTCCCTTTGTGAATATCTTCAAATATGTCACATTTGTGCCACACACCATGGTACAATAACAAGACTACTTTTTATTAATATAAGACCTCCTAGTTACCTAATTTACATAAATAAATGCATAAATAACTTGTATTACATACCTACTATGTTGGTAGATAGGTAGGCAAATAAATAGGTATATAAAGAAATGTGCACATTAAATAGGCAATCTAGGCCTTGCAAACATTTGAAGGTTGAAATTTTTGGTTATGTAATTAATTTTGTGCATAAACTACTTGTTTGTTATTCATTTTAATTGATACTTCCATGCATATTTCTAACATTCAATTAACCAAAAAAAATAAAGTTATTTAGAAAATAATTTGATTTAATTTTCTTTTGTTGTTGTGTTGTCATGTTTGATATTGATATTTCTTTGTTCAAATTTCAACTTCAATTTTATTGAACTTTGATTTTGAAACCTTTGAAAACATATTTTAATTAATGTTTGATACTGAAACATCTAAATATAGATTCAAATTATTAAATAATTTCATAACCTTCAAAAACATATTTCAATTGGTAACCAATTCTAACATGGATGATATTGGGAATTAGAATGTAAATTTTGTGAAAAAGAATTAAAAACCTTTCATTAGGTTGAAAGAGCTTTTGTTGGTAAGTGGATGTAAAATGGAAAGTTGCAATTCTATTAATGCCTTCGAAGATGGCAATATCAAAACTTCCCAATGAAAAAAAGGTTGGAAAAAAAAGATTGAAATGTTCCATTCAAAAAGAAAGATATGGATATCTCTCAACCAACATTGTGATTTATTTAGCTATCTTAAAATCATAATAATTGTTGCAAATGTTTTCTATTGATCTTCATTTGAAAATAATGGTTATATTTCAAAGAAAAGGAGATGTTGAAGGTTCCATTTTAAATACTCAATTTTGGAAAATGGTAGGTATTGTTGTGAAGGTGACAAAACCTACAAAATTTGAGTTAATGCAATTTGTGGATTTTGGTTAAATTTTATGAGCAAAGGATCAATTGATAGAAAATTTAATGGGATGGAAATTTTATCACCAAAAAAGAAATAAAATTTGAAATTTGCAAGATCATCGGTTATTTATGTATAGTTTTATGCATTGTGCAAGGTTTGTATTAGACCCAAATTGGAGATCTAAGGTTAAGAAAAAGATAGTGAGGTGAAAAAAGGCTTCTGTTGAGTTAGAGATAAATTCATTGCTAAGCAAAATAACATGGAAATTTTGATTTCTTATAAAAATCTGGAAGGCATTTTCTCAAATTAGTTGCATTTCTTGTTGCAAAACAAATACCAATACATATGCGGTGAAACTCTTATGGTTGAAAAACACCTATATTGCAAAAAAAGTTCAATCAAAATTTTAAATCAAGTGATCATATCCTTAGCTAGCAAAAGGAGTTGAAGTACTTTTGATTTTATACATAATAAACATACAAATAGATTTTCAATAGTAAAGGTCACACATTTGGTTTTTGAATTTAGTATTTTAAGGCATAATTTAAAAAAGAATTCTTGAATATAAGGAAGATATTGTTGAGTATAAGAATGATGAAGCAAGATTTTAAAAATTCAATGTTAAAAATCCTTTAAAAATGTTTTGTGAAAAAATCACAATTGTACTTGACATTATTTAATATGTCGGGATTTTGAATACTCAAAGTAATTCCCATTTTCCAACCTAGTAAAGAAAATACTGCACTCCATTTTTTATTTTGTTGATTATAAGTCAGGTTGAATTTAGTAGTCAAACAACAAAAAGAAAAAGAGGATGACATTGATCCAAAAAATGTAATTCTTGATGCATAAATCTTTCAAGGTATTTTCACACAAAAGATATTCACACCTTTGGAACAATTCATACCTTTGATTAATGCTCCCAAAAAAATCCATAAGTTTGACCATATACCCATGTAGGTGCAAGCTTGAATGAAGTCTACAATATAGGTAGATTGGCACCTTTTCCAAAGGCTTGACCACTAGTATCAAAACAAAACTTGCCCTATTTTGCACACCAATCATTATTTTGGTTAGTATTTTGGAATCCATCTCGTAGCAAACAATTGCGCAATTGCTACAATGTGTTTAGTTCACCAAAATCAAAGAAATCTCCATAATTTAGCCCATCCTGCATCGGCCATAAACCATGTAATTTTGGATGCATGAACAAGCCTCACAAATATATTATCCCTTAGAATATCTAAGGATTATTTTGATGTGGTTTTTAGGTTCATTCATTCTTCACTTCTAGTCTCAACCCACACATGGGGTTGCAAATTGTACTGGTCTTTTAACTTTCTATTCCATAACTTACATAGCCACTTGCATGGCTTAAATTTTTTCAACTAATCATTTGTGGCTATCAACCATATTAGGAATTTAAACCTTGAGCTTCATGTTGCCTACATATCATAGATGCCTAAGGGGCAGCAAGATGCTACTAAGTTTTTCATCTTCCTTGTAAATATTGAAAACATCTGACATTCATGTGCTATGGAATGGTCAAGCCCCCTATCCATTATGTTGCACCAGTGAATCTACCTAGGGCAAACATGGCAACACACCCAACATAATGGGCAAGGGTGAGAGGCCATTCCATGACATCAAGACTTGGCATATTCAATGATAAAAACAAAAAATTCATGCTCAACAAACACATTATGGTCACCATTTCAAGTGTATGCTCATCATTGTAAGACCATGTGACATATAATGTGGTCATGAAAACAACATAATCTACCACCCAAGATTGTAAAAACTTGCTTTGATTTTGTTAGTGTAATTGGAGGGCATGTTACCCAATGTATTTTTCCCATTTTCCTCTACTCTTTGAGAGGTGTTTCACCATTTTTCAAAACAATTTTTTTTCAGGATTAAAAAAAAAAAGAAGACTAAAGCAGTTCATTGCACTTTGAAAATCTAGGTAGCCTTGGGCAATTAACCTTTACCTCCTCCTATTGGACAAATGAAATAATATTTATAGTAACTGCTCAAAGACTACTAAGAAGAGGATCTTACCTAGGTTTTGTACATGTTATATCTATGTTGGCCACAAGAGCAGCAAAAGGCTACAATGTCAGGAACCCATCAAATTCTAGAGCTTAGAAAGTGATTTTTGATGAGCTATTGAAACTTGTAATCAAATAAAAGAGAATTGATTATCATTAAAGTAGGCATGAATTTGATCATGAGGTCATCCACTCCTTCCAATATGTCAGGATTTACCCGTCATCTTGGAACTTGTTGCAATAATCTGTAGGTCTGAAAAAACTACCAAACATGGAACCATAAACCTTAAACCAAAAACAATGAAACATTTTAGAAACCCATTCAAACTATCATGCAAGAAATAGAGTTAAAGTTGAAACTTTACTTAATAGTGTGAAGTGTGTGTTATGGCAACATATGTAACTTGTATCGAAACAACAATCCCATAAATTCAAATGTTTTGAATTGTCAAGAGACCATGAGCCAAATGAATAGGCCTAAAGAGCTTACTCTTAAACTTTGTCCTTACTGATATCGTACCACATAAACTGCGGATGTCTCCTAATGTTCTTTGATTACTTAGCTTGCATTACCCTTTCCACATTGTACCCATTCCTATTCTTAAGGGTAAGGTGCCCTCCACATATATTGGAAAAATTCTGTCCGCACTTTCCTTGTAGGGTAAAAACCAATAATGTTGGTAATAACTAGTCAGGTAGGTTGGAATTTTTTAAAATAAAATTTTCATATTACCAATTTCACTATCAAAATAATGTTATTGATTATCAATTTATTTTATTATTTTTGAGTTATGAGTAATGACCACTGTTTATGCATAAAAGGGTCAATTTTCAAATACTGAATTGAGAATCCTCAATTATATTATTCATTACATTCGGATCACAGGACCTTTTAATTTTAAAGAAGAAAAATCTTCATTTTTTTCTATTTTTAATCATAAATATGTTTTAGTGTTTTAGGATTATAACTTTACATGGATGAGAATTGAGACTTCCAAGTAGGACATTAAAATTTGAAGATTCAATACTAGGCAAGTAAGTTAATGATTGGTTTTTGAAAAAATCAATAATTGGCTGATAGGTTATCAATATTCAAGTTGATAACCGAGTGTTTTTTCACTAACTAGCCAACAACATTGGCAAGGACCAATTAAAAGGGGACTATTTTGAGAATGTGGTGTGAGGTGTCAACTAAGTGCTCAAGTTGGGTTTGAGCTGAATTTCAATCCTTGATTAAAAGGAGTTGGGATGTGGAGTTATATGTAGGGTAACACCCAAGGAACAAGGTATTTGTGAAATAAATGCCCCTAAGGTGAAGCCAAGGGGCATTTATTTTTGGACCATTGGGCTCTGAGGGTGTTATTTAGTGGAAGGCACCCCAACAAAAGAAATTATTTTCATCTTTTCTCATGATACCCAATGCATTTTCATTCCTTTGCATGATACCCAGTGAAAATGCAAGTTGGACATGTGCATTTGTGTTTTTAGAATGTAGAGAAGTTTTGATACATATTATCATACCATGTGAATACATGAACATAAAAATGTTGTTTTGTTGTTGTTTTTAGGGCAATTATGGGGGTAGAATTCTACTTAGTTATGAACATTCCCTATGGTGGTACATTACAGGTGTAAAGGCCTTGTTTGGGGGTTATTACACTTGTAAGGCCCCTCGATAATGAACAAGCAATTTAGTACTTTCAACACCTTTTTTAATCAAAGGCCGATGTACCCCATTCTCACTATTATGGTTTTAAGTTCCCTATAAATGCACATAGGGAGCTTACAACCATAATGCCCTCAATGGGACCCTTACTTTATACCTGACAACTTTTAGACAACTCTATTTGATGTGCTTTCTGTAACATGGTGTTTTTTCATTGGTCCAAAGGAGGAGGGGGTTATAAGATATCTTTGAATGTTTTCTTCTTTTAGTTTTTACAAACTTATCACATTCAATAATAATTTTAAAAACTCTAATGTGATTGTTTGTATTTGTTCATACTACATGCATTTGTTAATGTTTTCTTTAGTGATAAAATGTCATTAAATTTTTGATCTAGAATCTATTTTAAAAAACTCTATGCCTAAAATCTAAGGTAAAAAATTAAGGCTACACACACAAGAATGTTTTTTTTGCCTACGGTTTCTCCTGAACCTTAATGCCTATTGTCACACATAATGAGCTTGAAACTTTATCTAGTTGCTAGATGACACCATCATGCCACCCAATGTTGCCAATATTTCCTTATTGTTGTCATTGTTCACTAAAACGAGGATGAGTGTTACATAGGGCTCATTACTTGTTGTTGCATACAAAGTGGCCATTCTCACCATCACCACCTATGCAATTGAGATTGCCATCACTAAATTGTGTTATTGTTAGAACTTAGGATGCATTCAATATGCATTGTGTAAAGGATTTTTCAATTAGCAAGTTGGAGGTGGATTTCGATTCTCTAATCATTGAAGATGAATTGGTTAATGCATCTAGCCAACAAGTAGTACCTTATAAGTTTTCAATGCCCACCTTCAAGCTTTGAATTGCATCAAGACTCAACACTTAGCATGAACATAATCCAAATTTATTAGTGCATTATGTGATGTGCATTGTCATCAACACTTGCATGGTCACTATTGTCTAAGCTTCATTGATTTGGGATGGGGTTCAAGGAATTGAGATAGGTTGCAACTTGTGACTTGCAAAATGTCGAAAAGGCTCTAATGTGTTATAAACAACAATTGCAAAGGTAAGCTTTTATAGTCCTTCATCATTTTTACATTACATTCAGTTGAATCAAATATCCTTGCTTGCTTTCTATCGAACATTTTTCATTCAATTCAATGTCAAGTTTAAAATATAAGATTTAGTGGTCATTTTCTCTTGTTGTCTTTTGTTTTCATAGTTCATTATTTCAATTTGTTTCATTGAACAACATTCCAAAGTCTTATAAAACAACAGTTGCACAATGTAAAAGTCAATTTTTTATAATTATATTTTTGCATTACATTTAGTTGAATTGAATATGTGCTTTCTATTACATTTTTTCATTCAATTCATTTGAATTTAAGGTTTACAATTTATTGTTTGCTTGCTCTTGTTGTCCTTTGTTTTCATTATTCAATCATTTTCATTAAGCATGGCCCCTTTGCAACCTCCTTAAAACTTTATAGGTTTTTTCTTCAAATTGAATCAATCAATGTTGCATCTTTTAGTAACAACTAGACCCCCCGCCCCCCTCTTTTCTATTGGACCTTTTCTAAATGTAGATATTTGGATTTATGTTGAGATTAAAAGGAAAGGAAGGAGTGAACAAAATAAGGATTTTCAAGATGTTTGGAATGTTAAACTACCAAGGACCAAATCTATGGTGGATGAACAAGGAAGAGTGCATAAAATCAGATGCAAAATTTGTACCAAAATAAATTGCAAGGAAAAGTTGTTGGCCCCTAAATTGGACAACCTCTGAAAACATGGTGGAAGGAGGATGGTTTTAGTGGCAATCCCAAGAGTTTGTAATGCTAGTGAATATTACATGGATAAAGTTTATGTTAATCCCAAGAAAAAAAAATTGTATGTAGCAACTAGGAAGTATGCAATTTTTAAACAAATCTACCATGCTACTATTGGAAAAATGAAAAAGAAATTACTGGAGTTTTATATTTGTTTCCACATGTTGGTTAAAGGCTGCAAACATATGATTAATTATGAGAACATGAACAAGTTGTTGCATTTCCCTTAAGTCATTTTTTTTCAAAAGCCCATTGGTCAAATATAAGTGGTTGGGAGATGGCATCTTGCATGCACAAGTTGGTTATCAACAAAACCAAATCTTTGGTTGAAGGTGTTAAATTCATTTCTTTTTCCTGTGATAAAATGAAAACATTTTATCAACAATCATGGGTTTCCATTCATGCCTACTTTGTTGAAGATTGGCAACAAACTCCATTGTTGTTATCCTTGCCATGAAATGGGGTCACTTTTGATAATTTGAAACACATGGTGTTTTTTCATGATTTAAATCAAGATAAAATTGCATCCAAACTAATTGCATTTGGAGCTATTGGGTTGAGTGCTTTCTAGGGTGGACCAAAATAGATGTGAGAGTATAATGGAAAAATCAAAATGCACCATTTTATTATCAGTGTGCATTCTATGAACCACCACACCAATTTGACAATCCAAACTCATTCCAAGCTAGGCATCATGGGAAAAATTGAGGATGTGTTATAAAAATTATATGCATATTTCTTTTATAGCCCAAAAATAATTCAAAAATTTATTGAACTAGCTAATATTGTGGCAACAAGGGGTCAATGAATTTTGGAAAATATCAAAACCCACTATATTTCAATGATGCTCCTAATTAAAAGAGTTTTATTTAAGTAATATGCTTTGGTTTCGACTATAGTTTGGCATAGTTTTTATTACATCATAGTTTTGACTAAAGCTTGCCCATAATTTAAAACTTTGTTTTGTGACTTAAAGATAATGTGGGGGTTTTTTTGTATCATGCCCATGCTTGAGGGGTTGAATGAATGAATTAATTTTTCCTAATGCCAACAATTTTTTGTGTGTGATTTTGTTATTATAGGCAAATTGTGCCAAAGATATCTCTACTATTGGTACATTTTCCCTTAGAATGCTTACATGAACAATGTGTTCAATGGGTACTAAAACTTGTTAATTGGGACATTAAACGTGGTGGTGCATGAATGGGCACTTGATTTGAGATTCAAAATTGTTCGTAGTTCTATCATGATGTAATTTCATTGTCTTGAAACATCATTCTATGTGTTTGTGGCTTGTGTTATTTTCTAGTAGACCATTAACAATGTGCAAAGACAATGTTTGGTAACTAAGGTTAGTGATGAAATTAAGAAGCAATTTGCTACCCAAGATGTGATGGATGTTTTAAGGTTGGTGTATCCACATATTGGTTGAAATTTTCATGTGAACAAAACTTTATATTCATATGACCATTTTGAAAGGTTTTTAATTGTTAGCCCAAAAAGTTTGGATTAACTCAAACTTGGATCCCAACAATTCTTGACATGAATATTTTGGACTTATAATTATTTTTTATCAAGTTTATAATGATGCCCAATGCCCATGGATCTCAATCCAATGTCCAAATTTTGGAAAAAAAATCTTATAATGTGTTGTTATTTGTTTGACTTTCTAAAGTTCATGAATGTGGTAAAATTGGTTGTGCTACAAAATATGGGATTTGGAAAACATGAAAAAAAATTCTTGACCTTGATGTTCATGAAAACAAGATTGCAAATTCAATTGAGCATTTGGATTTGATGGTGTGTATGTTTGCACAACCATTTTATATTGTTAATACTTTTTTTTATGATGATGTCACAATAACTTGGATTAATGAGAAAGCAAGAAAGGGTCTTTTGGATTGATGTAACATGGCTTCAATGGCTTGTTGGAGCAAACAACCCCTAATTTCCATGATGTTAACCAATTTGAATATTGGGTAAATTTTCCTTCCTTTTTTAATCCAATTTGATTTTTTTAATATCCCTAAACTAATTTGTGGTTTGAAGGTTAGGATCATGTGTTATCACTAAGTGTAGTGTCTTATGGGACAAGGGTTCAACTCCCTCACATGAGTTGTCAAGTTGTGTTGTATGCATCATAATTTGTTCATGTGATTTTAATTTTTATCTTGATTTTTATGGACTTGTAGAAATTGACTTGTAAGTTGTAATTCAAATAGTTTAAATCATTGGTTGTGATCATTTTCACCAAGCTTTGGCATTTTAATCCTTCAAGACTCACCAAATGGCTCCATAAGTTTTTTTATTATAATTTAAATTGAGATTTTGTCAAAATTGAAATAACCATTATTCACATAAATAGTGCAACTTGAAGTAGCCAAATACACCACTCCAAAGGGGAAAAAAACCCATATGTTATTTCTATATTTTTTTGTGTGGTCAAGAAAAAGGCAAATGAATGTAACCACTTGAGTTACTAGCTCAAACACAATAGCATTAGGCCCACTTTCAAGAATCTTAGAAAAAATACTAATATGTATGTAAACATAAGGACAATAAAAATGGGAATACCCATTCGCATTTCCAAAGGCATATTAACCCATGGACTTAATTTTTTGTACGCATATTAGATTTTAGGGTTTAGATCAACAAAAAAATTACAAAATTGAAAATAAACCTTACTAATTGTTTGGTTTTGAAGCTAGTTCTTTTTTACTTAAACACCATATTGTCTTATATTGACTAATCATCCAAGTAATTTACATCAAGTAGTATGCATTCAAGGTCCAAAGGATTATTCCTTGGCAAACATTAATAGTAGCAACAAATTAAATGCAACACCACATTTGATGCATTTGCAGTACCATGCCAAACATGAAAAAAAAATTGATTTTTTGTATTGTACTTGCATAATGATTAACAATGTAAATATATTTTTGACAAAATAGTTTTTTAAAAAACCATGTGATGTAATGGTTAAAATTGTCCCTTCAACCCAAAGGTTTAAGGTTCAATCATTTTCTCAATTTTGTTTTCCAATAAATGAAATGGATGAAAAAATCCATATAACATTTAAATAGTTTTTAAAAGTTAATTTCTTTTAAGAAGTAACTTCCCCAGGGAAAAAAAGATTAAGTATTAGTCTTAAGCAAGTTCCCCATGGAGTAAGAAAAGTTCCCCGGTGAAAAAAACCATTTCCCCAGGGAGCAATGAATTTTCCTTAAAGAAGGGCCCAAGTTCCCTAGGGAAAA
>Ga0209611_10005128_pt1 | contig 22141 bp, 17 predicted proteins | sample S1TSphgellanicum_3_FD_187693 | JGI IMG/M metagenome (GOLD analysis project Ga0209611, IMG submission 187693) | Host-associated microbial communities from peat moss isolated from Minnesota, USA - S1T2_Fc - Sphagnum magellanicum MG (SPAdes) (version 2) | ecosystem: Host-associated > Plants > Peat... | reverse complement strand
AAAAATTTTTTTGTTTTTTTTTTTTTTTTTTTTTTTTTTTGCACATTTATGAATCAGAATTGCAATCCAGGAGAGCTTGGAAGGTGTATGGTAATACTATGTGTTCCTTGTTTTCCCCCACTTTGTAGGGGTAAACCTGAAATTTTTTACTTCCCTCACCAAAAAAGTTGGTTCAATCCTCTTGTGGAAAATCGGCAACCCAATCTCTAAGGATTTTACTGCCTTAGAGCATCCCCACCGGTTCTGAGTACGTGACCCTGCACATTAAAGTTGGATGAAGAAAAGTCATCATATGCCGGTATGGCTAGGAAAATGGTTTTTCTCCTGCATGTTTGCACAGTTTGTAAAAAGCGCAGCAACGCTATGCACCTGCTAGAGAAGAGTGTAATAAATATTATCTGACTGCTGCTCCCTATTTTTTGATTGGCCAATCATAATGATTGGTGGTTTGCTATTAGTAGTTCCCACCTATTTGCAGTCCTTGTTTCAATTTTATGGGTGGGGTTGAAAAAAAGTAAATAACTAAACTTGGATGTGAGAAATATTTTGGCAGGTTCACGTATTGAGCAGCGGTGGGGATGCTCTTAGAATCTCTTTGGGAAAAATACAACGTCATAGCCTCTCAGATGGGGTGTGAATGGGAACTCTGAAAGGCAGATGATTTTTCCCTTTGACAACTCTTTTAACAGTAGGAAAAGAGCTCTTTTGTTGTTTCGTTTTACAGGAAATGTTTGAAATGCTCCTTGTGGATGGAGCAGGCGCGAAGCAGCGCCATGGATCAGGCTCGAAGCAGCTGGCGCGAAAGAGAGATGGCAAAGGAAGGCAGGAACCAGCAACAGGGAAAAAGAGGCAAAAAAGAAAAGGAGAAGGGAAGGAAGGGGAAAAAAAAAGTAAAGTGGGGGAAGGAAAAGGAAAAAAAAATCACTTTAGAAAATAAGGGAGATAGGACAATAAGGAGAAAATAAAACCTCAAGTAACTTAGGGTAGACTTGCCCATCATCAATTGTTATCTTATCATCAATCACTTCTTTAGATTTTCATCATTTGTGTTTCATTTTGAGTGATTTAAAATGTTACTGGGAGCACTGCCCCAAGTTGTCGAAATCATCTTTGAAGTGCAAATGAAAAGGAGTAATGAAAATAGCAAGGAAAAAAAAAGCTTTGCAATTCACAAAACACATTATTTTCTTTTTTTTCTTCTCTTTGGATCTTTCGTACTTTAAAAAATTCTAGCGTTTTCATTTCTTGTTCATTTTAAACGATTTAAAGTGCTATAGGAGTGTCACCTTCAATTCTACAAATCATTTTTGAACTTTAATAACAACATACAACAAATTTTTTGGGTGATTAGGTTTAAGCTTTGTAATATTTTGTGATTTCTGTTTTTGAGTTCTTGGCCCCCTCTACATTGGGGGGCCATAACTTTCTCAATCAATTTTTGACAATTTTTACCATGCCCAATATGCCAATTGTAGCGGTTCAAGTGTTGTTTGGACTCCAAAAACAATAGAGCCCTCCTCTTGGATCTGGCTTGCTTTGAGCACTTAAGTGATGGTTCATAGGCTATTTTATTTTAACTTTACAACCTAAGAAACAGAAGTAACTTATAACCTTGCAACATATAAAGCTAAGATAATAGCTTTAATCTTTTTTTATTCACACTAATCAAGGTTTAGGGAAGAAAAGAAAGTTGTTGAAAAGTCATGTTGCTTCTTAATCTCAACCTAAACCCTAATTTCCTCTAATAATTAATAATCTTAAAAACCTAACTTGGGTAAGAAGACTTATTTCACTTGCGTCTCAATATTTGAAACCTTTTTTTCATCATTCAATTTTCACAAAAGTCAAAATCAAAGATCAAGGTTTCAATCAGGGTATCATTAAATGTGATACCTTAAGAGTTTTGAATATGCATACCCAAGTTATGCTCAAAAATATTTTTGATACCCACCCAACATTGAATAGGACCTGAGATAATACCAACTTCATACCAAAGGCTTATATCAAACTCAATACCATGTATATATTTATCTCATACTAACCAAAAATCAACTTGAAACCCTACTACCGAGATCAAGTGGGTATGAAAACATTTTTATAAAATTCAATACTAGTAGCCTAAATCGACTGACGATCAAACACTTAAATACTCAAGGTAGACTAGATTCAAAGGGAAGGCTCCACTGTTTTTGGTGTCCGAACAAAACTTGAATCCCTTTTATTGATGCATTTGGAACACTAAAAATTGTCAAAGATGAAATAAAATTTAAAAAGTTACAATTCCTCAAAGTAAAGAGGGTCAAAAATTCAAAAAAAAAAACCACCAAACACTATAATGGCCAGTTCCCAAACACCCAAAATATTCTTTGTATGTTGCTCTGTTGCTATTAGACTTAAATATCATTTGTAGAACTTCAGGTGGTGCACTTTAAATCTTTTTAAATGAATAAGAAATAAGAAAGTAATGAGGTTTGAAAATAAGAAGGGTCAAAATGAAAAAAAACACATTTTGCAATCCAAAAAACGTATTTTCTTTACAGCTTTTTTTGGGCTGGTCCTCTGGCTTTGCATTTCCAAGATGATTTGTAGAGCTTGAGAAGGCACTCCTATAACATTTCAAATCACTCAAAATGGAGAAGAATTCAGAAAGATCTGCCAAAGTGTTGAATCATAGGCAGAGTGATCGATGATGGGTCGATTTACCCTACCAGGTTGGGAGGAATTTTTTTTAAAAGACTTAATGTTTAGTATAAGCTGGTATGTTGAAATGTAGGTATTAGTGTTGGGAGGTTCTCACTTTTGGGAACCCAGAACCAGCAGGTAAGAGTAAGGGTATATGTGTGGCTTTGACCAATGGTTCTCAAAAGTTAAAGAACCAGTTCTGACCCCTGACCTGAGGTTCTAAAAAAAGCATAGAACCAATTTTTGACCCTTAACCAGGGTTAAAGAATTGTGCCAAAAGAACCTCCCCTAAAACCTGGGTTCCTTTGCCAGTTCTTTAAAATTAATGAGAATCATGATTTCTTTCAATTTTAAAAAAAACCCCAGAACCATAGGTTCCAGGGTTCAGAACATTTTCAAAAAAACTGGAACTGGAAGTTCTTTGATTTATTTATATATATATAATACAGAACCGGGGGTTCTCAACAAAATCTAAGATTCCACTCAACACAAGAAATGAACCAGTCTATCTGAAGAAAGCTTTCCAGCTGGAAAACATTATTCCAAATATTCGTGTGGAATTTTTTTGTTTTCTTTCTGTTTGTCAAATTCCGGGATGCTATTCCAATGGATAATAATCTCCGTGCGCTTGTCATGTTTGGGAACAGGATGGAAAACATCCACCCCACCCCCCTATGAAGTTTGCGGGTATGACATTGCACATAACTTCTTGTTGTGTTCCAGAATGAAAGAGAACAAATAGTTTCGGAAACATGATAAAGTCATAACCTTGTGTAGAACTGATTTGTCCAAAAGACAAAAGAATTTGGGCTTCAAATCCTCAGCATATCCTTTCTTCCTTTAGAGATCAAAACTTGACTCAGGTTTGAACCTCTAGGTTAAGGCATGGTCATTCCAAAAAATAAGGGGTCCACGGTATTTTTTTTCCTTTCAATTTTGTGATGTAGCCCTAAAGCCCTAAACCCTAAATCCACCCGCTTAAGTAGTTGATACAGAAGTAGTACTATAGAGTAAGACCTGAGGTAAGTCCCCCCCCCCCCCCCTTCCCCCCCCAATTTTTTTTGTGCAATGGAGAGTGGTTTCTCTTGTATTGCTAGGGATATTATGCACTATTTGGAACAACACATTTCAATTTAATTTAATTTGACAAATATATAAATTGCATTGGTGAATTAGCTCATGTATTTGACATAATGAACTAAATGTCTTTAGTGGGTTTTCTCTTGTGATTTTTGTTATTGTATCCTTTGTGACACTTTCCATTTTCCTTTGAATAGAGAGTTACTTCCGGGTTTTTTTTTCATCTATCCTTTTTCTCCAAATCATTTTTCTAGAACCAATTTCATGATGCACCCAAAAAGCCAACGGGCTCTATAAAGCTTGAGCTGTGCATGCCAACCACACATGTATCCAGAAAATACATCATCGGGCCCCCTTCAGGTGAACAGGGTTTGCTTGCAATCTCAAAACCCTAGACCCTGCACCCCCTTCCCAGGTTTATCCCTCACGTCCTTGGGCAAGCATGGGAAAAAGTCGGCCAACTTGTGTGATTTTGCTACACCGACTATTCTTTAGCCATGTACTAGATAGACATGAAACATATGTTTGTCAAATGCTAATTAATTTTGAAATTTCCAGGATGAAAATTAGAATATTCAAAAAAAATTCAAAAACTTCTTTATTTTCTTTCACTTTTTTTTTTCTTATGAAGATTTTTTTTCAAAATTTTTAACATTTTTCAAAATAATATAATTAATGTTGAAGCTACCACCGTAGTATGGTATTATCAAATCATGCATTGGCTCCCTACATATCAATAAATCCCCCAAAGTTTAATCCAATAGCCATCACACCTCATTGCACCCCTCTTTTTAGAGTTCGATCACCACGTAATAACCTCTAAAGGTTCAAGAACCATTGCAAAACTTCTTCATCATCCTCTAGTGTTCTAGTAGTGTTGAGAGACATTGGCAATGTTTTGTTGGTGCGATGTCTATAAGGTGCAAGGTGAACAAAGACAATGTTCAAAGAGTGAGTTACTTGTTAGATCACTCCAATATAGAAACCACAAATCCCTTAACTGGCTTCTCGAACTAGTTCACTCTCAAATTGTTTGTATTCTCTATCAATTTCTCTCACAAGGAATCATGTTAATGAAATGTTGGATTGTGTATCAATAGGAATTTAAACTCTTGTGAAGTAAATTGCACTAAAGGAGAATCGGATTGTCAAAAATAATGGCAAAAATTCATACCCTAGTAGTATCAAATTTGTGTTCAAGCCATGCATGATTCTTGCACTTATTTCATCTAACCATGGCTTGTTTTGAATGTGGCAAAAGATATGGTGTTGCTTTGCTCAATAACCAAAATGTAGCAAAAAGAACCTACTCTCCCAAATGGTGAGTCATGAGTAGGAATTTCTATTCTACCCAGCCAATGAGGTGAGGCAGCATGCAACCAAGGGACCCAAAATTTTTTTCCTCGAGGAGCCCAAGTCTGTGTTTGTGAAATTTTGGGAGCTTGGTGTTCTCGATGCATATGGTTTCCCAATGTGTTGCCCGTAAGTTCTCATTGTGTTCTCATTGGTTCTTATGATGTTCCCAATGTGTTGCCCATAAGTTCTCATTGTGTTCTCATTGGTTCTTATGATGTTCCTAATGTGTTGCCCATAAGTTCTCATTGTGTTCTCATTGGTTCTTATGATGTTCCCAATGTGTTGCCCACAAGTTCTCATTGTGTTCTCATTGGTTCTTATGATGTTCCCAATGTGTTTTTCAAGTTGTACTCAATGGTATCACACTTTTGTCTTTTATCCTTTGCCCAAAGTCGTGGTGCTCTGTAAACTATATGGTGAGGTCAAAAAGAAGGACAATCAATATTTTATTTTGGGAATATTCAAAAGTGAGAAATTATTTTTTAGGTGGTGGGTCAATTAGAAAAATGGCAAAAAAGCCCATTGCCAAAAATAAATAATTAATTGATTGAAAAAGAAGCTTTGGGTGTGGGATGTTGTGGGGATGTGGAATAATCAAGATGCCTCCAATCAAATCTTCCATTAAGGGGGTGGCCCCACATTTTTTTTTGGGGGTCTCAGAAGGAGCTATTTGATTGGCCTATCACCAATATTTTTGTAACATGGGGCAATCCTCAACATAGTAGCCTAAGTATGCTTCCGTCCCCAAAATAAAAGCATGCTACATGCACCCCCCTCCCCCAAAAAAAAAGAAGCTTGTATTTAGGGTTTAGGGTTTATGATATTCAATTAAAGGAATTGATCCAGCTGTGCACAACAATCTCAAGGAAGAAGAAGCTTGGTTAATAATGTAGTGGGCTGAGCTATAAATTTTCTATTAAAAAAAAAAATAGGCCAATAGAATTTAACACTTGCAGTATTTTATTATTAAAGAAATTCATCAAGTTGTGCACAACCATGAGGAAGAAAAAACTAACTCGGTTAATAAAACCCTAAACCTTTAGGGGGGGGAATGTTCTAAATTTGGGATCACTTTGGGAGCACTTTGGTGCAATATGAAAGATGATAACAAAATGTATGATATTATGGTGGGAAAAATCCAAAATCCAACAATAAAATGAAACCCAATAACAAAAATTACAAGGCAAAACACACACACACACACACACAAATTGTTGATTTTTAGGCCATGTAATACCCTAAGTTGGGCATTATTGGAATCAGGCCCGCCTTGGGTGTGCCTAGTTACCCTATTCTAACTTAACACCAAACCTGAATTTTTTCCTTGAGAGTTTTTTATTAAAAAAAAGAAAACAAATTCACAATCAATAGGATAAAAGGAATGGAATTTTCTGGTGATGTTTCCTAGTGAGGTTATTACTCAACTCACCTGGTGTTAGTGGTGGGGTGGGAATTTGACTTCTAGAAAGTTTGTTTTGTGAAAGAAAAAATGACCCCCCAAAAAAACACAAACCCAAAGTTTTATGAATGAATAATAACAAAGTGAATTTTGGTGGTAAGTAAGTTAAGGACATGTCCAAAGATGTTGATCTGGAAAGAAGAGAGAGAGAGAGAGAGAGAGAGAAAGTGTGTGTGTGAGAGTAGAGGGTGGGGAGAAGAGGTAGGTAGAGTGTGGTGAGAATTCCATAGAAGTCATAAGCTCAAGTAGGTATGTGGGAGTAGTAGTTTTTGCAAATTCTTTGAGCACTTGGCAGGAGAATGTTTGTCTCAAAGATTTAGTTTTTAGGGTCACAAACAAAGCTTGTTTGTGTGTTTTACAAGCTCCGGACATCCCTACTAATCACCTTTTTGGGTAAACTCCAAAAGGCTTGCTAGATTCAAGGAGAGACTGACCCAAGCACTCAAGAAAGATCTCATTCTTGCATCATCATCACCCACAAAAACTGGGTAAAGAGAGAGAGAGAGAGAGAGAGTTGACCTTCAATCTCATTTCCCAAGCTTTGAGCTTTGAGATATCTTCCCTGAAAAAACATCCATAGTTGTTTTGAGAGAAAGATTGAGCTTTACATTTAGGTGAGATCCAGCAGCTTCAGATTGTGTCTCAGAAAGAGAGAGAGATATTTCTTTGAGTGGGTTTTATGGTAGTAAAGAATTGGTGAGGTGAGAGGAGATGGGGAAGGGAGCAGGATGTATCGGAAGCAAGGGTCTTCTATCCAAGAAGAAAGCCCCAACTGAGAATGCAGGGGGGGGTCCCTCCACCACCACAGCAGCAGCACCAGCTACTGCAACAACTCCCAACACTCAGGAGGAGCAGCAGGAGGAGGAGGCCAAAACCAACAACTCAGACTTGCAGCTTGAAGAAGAAAAACCAGTAGCTTCTTCAACTACAGCTCCACCCACTGAAGAAGTGGCAGCATCCTTGAACCCAACAACCCACAAAGTCAAACTCTTCATTGTGTGAGTTTTCTCTTCCTGATGAGTTGTTAAATTCTTGCAGAGGATTTGAGCTTGAATTTCAGTTCTAGTTTCTCCACCCAGATCTGCTTTCAGTTTGCTCCTGACTGACTTGACTCAGTGTGAGATTCTAGGATTTTCTAGAGCTTCTTCTATAACCTAACCTCTTCCTCCTCCTCCTCCTCCTCCTCCTCCTCCACCCATAGTTCCAAAAAAGTTTTTGGAACAGTTTGATTCTTGGGTTCTTATTTTCTAATTTCGTACTCTGTAGACATAACTTCAGCCATCAAATCTTAGCACAAAAGTGAATCCATTTGTTGCATCAATCAGTAGGTACACTGCACATCAGTGGTGATATGTCAACTAGGGTTGTCCCCAACCTGAACATATGGCTTTCTCTTTTGATTTTTGGGCATCTTACAGGTACTACTCCACGTATGGCCATGTGCTCTCATTGGCCAAGAAAGTAAAAGAGGGAGCAGATTCGGTGGAAGGAGTGGAGGCCGTGCTTTACCAAGTCCCAGAAACCCTATCGCCTGAAGTGCTTGAGAAAATGAGTGCACCAGCCAAAGATAAATCCATTCCCATCATATCACCAGCAGAATTGGCAGATGCAGATGGAATTATATTCGGTTTTCCTACTCGATACGGCTCCATGAATGCTCAAATGAAAGCCTTCTTCGATAGCACTGGTGCCCTTTGGCAAACTGGGGCGCTTGCTGGCAAGCCAGCAGGAATTTTTACCAGCACAGGCAGTCAAGGTGGCGGTCAGGAGACCACTGCGTAAGAAGAAACACCCAAGAAACTTCCCCTTCTTATTTCATTTCAAGTTGAAATTTGTTGAAGAATGCTTGGTTGTTGTTACTGATTTTATTAATTATTAATTATCTTATTTTATTTTATTTTTCCTTCAAAAATTTTGGAAATCTTTGCAATGTTGCTTCTTCACTCATGTCACATGGATTTGTCTCAAATGGGCAGGTGGACAGCAATCACGCAGCTCACACACCATGGAATGCTTTTTGTGCCTATTGGCTATACATTTGGTGCAGATTTGTTCTCATTGGAACAGCCTCGCGGTGGATCACCATATGGAGCTGGAACATTTGTTGGTGATGGCACCAAAACTCCCACTGACACAGAACTTGCTCTTGCTGAGCATCAGGGTCGATACACTGCTGTTATCGTCAAGAAACTTGTCAGTAACAATTGAAGCACCAAAAGAGTTAAGTAATAAACTGCCTTCTATTTTTTCCCCTTCCTCAATTGCCAAAGCAAAACTTGGTCTCCCTTGTCAATTCATATGTGAAAGTCCCCTAAAAACCATCGTATCTCTTGCTCCTCTAAAGTCTCAAGCTCCGTTCCTTGTGTGAAGAGAATTGTAGATTGCTTGCTTGCTTGCTTGCTCTTACCCTTTAGCTTATTACTTGCACCCGAGAACTGTTCTCATGAACCCCAACGTGGAAAACCAGCATAAAGCAGTGTGTGTTTATCCTTGTAGAATTTTTCTAGTTTGTTTGCCTGATTCAACGATCAATGTCTGTACTTATCCAAACTAAGTAAATCTATTGTTCCTGGTTCTTACTTAGTGTGCAATGTTTGATTGAATGTTGTATATATTCATATCTCCTTATTGATGATATATAGTCTGCAGCTCTCCATGGGCTCCTCAGAATTGAAATGATAATGTTCCTGGGACTCCTAAAATTACTCTCCTTCTCATGTATTCACTTGGGATCACAAATTCGTGTATATGGTGCAATTGTGTATCACAAAGTGCATGTGAACAATGTGGGATGTGCATGACACATAGCCTTCCAATAAGGGCCTTCGTTTGCAATCTCTCCTCCCATGTAACCCTAAACCTTAAACCCTAAGGCTTGAGTCTTGAAGATTTTCATGGAGCTCTTTGGAAAACATGCACAGATTTGGGGGGCTTTTGAATTTGTCTGGTTTATGAAACATGCACGGGATTTTCTCTATTGTTGAGTTAACAATTCAGCTGTGTTTTGCATGCTTGCTGCATAGTGTTATAGTGAAACAATCTAGATAACCTTAAAAGCTGATTAGGGTGGGTTTGGGGACCAACCCATTTGGGAGCTTTTTGGTTTTTTTTACTTAGTAGATGTTCAAATTGGTTTGCAAATTCAATGGTTTTTTGAAAAAAAGATATTGTCAGAATTAGAAAAGAATTCAAAGAATGTAAAAAAAGTCACCAGATTTCTACACTTGGTTCAAGTTTCCTTTCATATTTTGTTAATGGGTAGCCAAATTTGGCTAAATCAGTTTATGGGTGGTTGCCACCTTGGCTACATCACAAATTGAGAGAAAACCATTGCCAAGGACAGGGCTATTCCACAAACCCTGAATATTTTGTGTATATTTTTTTACATTAATATTATAACCCTTTTCTGTGTATAGTATATCAGACCCAGTTAACAAAACTTTCAATGGCATTTAAGTGGGATTGAACCAACAGCAAATGTTGCACCAAGGCCAATGGATAGCAGTTGGATAGCAACCAATGCTTTTTTTCATCCGGTTTTCATTAAAACTTTAAACCCTAAATCTTAAACCTTAGCTAATCACCGTGGTTAGCTCAGCCTCCATTTTTACCACCTCCATGCTCACAAGTTCACAACCCACTACATGCTAGCCCTTCATGCTATCAAGATGCATCTACTTGAAATCACCGAGGTACCTACAAGTGTTGGACTGGTATTGAGCTTTGAACATACTAGATTGGTCCTATTACATGTTAGGAGGGTAAGTTTACACACATATACTTGATGTGTAAAAATTGGGTAAGTGTAAATGATTTACGTTCATTTCAATTTTTTTGACATTTACATTTACCTTGTTCGTCATGTACAAAAATATTTTTCACATTTACATGGGAAAATATCAAAAATAATTAATTACATTTACGTGGCCTTGTGTAAATATTTTTGGCAAGGTAAGTGTGTATATCAAATACCCTTAACAATTACATTGTTTTGAAATTCACATTAATTAGTTGTGGTTGCATCCCAAAGCTTTAACATTTTGTTTTTGTAACATGTCACTTTGATAAGCCCCTCAAAACAATCCTAGTATTTATAATTTTTTCAAATAAAAGCTTTTATTATCAATAAAACAATGTGGAAATGTTATTTTTTATCTCAAATATATACAATACAAGCCCACACTTTTGGGCAAAGGATATGGGTTAAACCATGGTGCTATTGGGGAATATTTTGGGTGCATATATATTCTACTACACTAGGAAAAAAATGGTTTTTTTTTTATCAACCAATTTTCAACTACATGTCATCTTTGATTTCATTTCAATTACATAATTATTTTTATTTTTATAATTTCCATGTGGATAGCTTGGCACCTCAAATAAGTCAAATTGTTGACTTATTTAGTAGGTTGATGATGTTGAGCATGGAGGAGGTCTAACCTTTGAAATATTTTACGACACAAAAAATAATCCAATTGAAATATAATCAAGTAGTCCATTTTCTAATGACAGACCATGTCACAACATGTTGACCATTTGACTAATCTAGTGGACCTTGCTTATGAATGGATGAAAAATGAAATTTGATGGATGAAATATTGCATATGCTTTTCATTGTACTTCAATTTTAATGCAACTTTTTTTCAATTATATTAGGACTTTGTTACAACTATGTTGCGACTAGTTTCCAACTTTACTATAAATTTGTTACTTATTTGTCAAAGTTTGTAGCTTTCATTATAATGGTTTGTTATTCGACATCTTAAGTGGATTAGAAATTGTGCAACATAGCGTTTAGCAATAAGACAACATACACGTCTTGGTATGAGGTCATTGTGAATGCTATTACAATGACTAAAAAATGTCCAACAAAAATGTTCACATGCCCTTACTTTGCAAAGTATATGTAAATAGGGTGTAAGTAAGGGCAAATAGGAAAGTAGATAATAGGTTAGTAAGTAGCTTACATACCTACTGCAAATGTAGGTAATGTCCAAGTAAGGTAGATAATAGGTAGCCTTTCTACCTACTATTACTTACATACTACCTACCCACTTACCTACATAATTTACACCTTATTACATACTTACCTACCTACCTAGGTTAAACTAGGTAGGGTAACTAGTTAGGTAAACTAGGGTAGTTATCTAGGCAAGGCAAGTTAACCTAGCTTAACAAGGGCTTAACTATGTTGGTGAACCTTGTATGTTATTTAGGAGGTGGCTTGGGAGATCAATGGATGGATGAATGTTCATGAATAATTTGGCATATAATATGGATGAATGAATGTTCATGGGTAATGTGACATATAATATGGATGAATGCATCATATGACATATAACAATGGTGGTAGGAACTTCAAATTTTGAATTGCATTTGTTGAAGTTAAAAACTAGTTGGAACTATGTTAACGTGCATAATTGAAATTTAATCAACATCCCAACTATAACCGTGCAATGAGACTTCACCTTATATTACATTCCCATTCAAAGTTTGATCTTTCCCTTTGTTTTGGTTTGATTTTGTTTTTTGAACTACTTTTTCTTAAGCTCGACTTGTGTTTAAATTTCAACCCGTGAAATTTTCAATGTGTGAATTTCTTTAAGTGAATGCACCTTGCATTTATATGTGGGGAACTTCAAGTCTTTCACTTTGGGGGTTCAAATTTTCATTATTAACTTATTTCTAAGTGCTTTTATTTTTTTCATTATATTCAAGTTATTTTTTCTTGTTTTCAAACGTTGCACTCTTTTGAACTCTTTAGTTATTAGGCACATTAGGGCCATACGGTGTCAAAACAAGTAAATGTGGATAACATGAAGAGCCAAGCTTATGGCGCTTTGAAGCCACCATCACACTTGACACATTCATAATTGCAAATGTTCAAATACTCTTATCTTCTTTTTTAGTCTTGTCCCTTTACCACGACATTATTTCTCCTTTTCTTTATTTACCATGTTTTCCACCATCTTGCCTTTAGTTTTTTTTTCTTGACTAGGTTATTCTTCGAACTTTTATTGGTTTAATTTTTTCTTCGTCATTTCAAGACCAATAACTTGGGTAGTGAGGAGACAAACTTATGAAGCTTTTCAACCATCAATGTATGTTAATAACATTCAAGTAGGTAGGCAAAGATTTTTGGTTATTTTTCAATCTTTTCACCATGTTTTTTATCTTTTATCTTTTTTTTTTTCCAAGTAATTATTGTGGTGTTGCAACCATTACAATATAATTCGATCATTTCAAAATTGTTTTATAAAATGCACAAAATGAGAAGTTCTATTTTGTTTAAATTTGAAATTATGGATTTGACTAGATTTTAACTATGTTTTGATGGGGTTTGATTAGATTTTTGACTTTGTGTCAATTATGTATAAAGTGAACTTAGATGTGTTCCATTTCTACCATTTATTTGGGTCTAATTTGTTCCATCTTCCAAGTTTTAAAAAATCATTGGCTTATTTATTCTTGATTACTAATTTCCAAATTTTTATTGATTTTCAATGCATTTGTAATTAATGCACAATTTTTTTTGATGCATTATTGACTCCTATTATTATTTTTCATTCATGGCAACTTTCCTTTCCCTCAATTCAAAAATGCAAGGTGTGTTACCAAGAGCAAGTCGTGAAACATGGTCTAACAAAACAACATGCCCACATCAAGTTAGTGCATTGGCATAGGACAAACACCTTATGGGAAATTGTTTTAAGCGTTCAAGCAAATATTTGATTAACATTAGCATGTTTGAAATGTAAGTGGGACCATTTTTTATGTGCCAGGGAATAATGCTTCCTTGCATAGTTTTTAAATTAAGCAATTGAAGGTTGTTTATGGTGTATTGTGAAGTTTTTGAACTATGTGTGGACATGTGTGGACACCATTCATCACATTGACATTATAGGATTTGCAATCTTAATTGATATTGTGTAGCCATAATATATTGCTTCTATTGTAATTTGATTTTTTAAAATTAATTTTAGGTAGGTGTATTCTTTCCACATTTTAGCTTGGATAATCTTATAAATTTGACTATAATTCAAAATTTTGTTGATTAAATTTCAACTATAAATTATGATATTTCGATAATTAAATTTTGATATCTATTTTTTTATCACCTAAATTTCAACTAATTGTGCACAACACAATCAACATATCCTTGAACGCAATGTGGCAACAAATAATTTGTCACGATCTGGAATATGTTATACATGTGTCATTATTAAATATATATATATCTTGTCATAAAAATAATGATATTTTCACATGTGCAAGGTCAACAATGACTAAATATCAAAATAGAAAATTGAGATTTTGCCAAGTGTCACTTGATATTATTAATCCATTCAATCTTTTCAATATATATAATTTAAAAATTTCCCTACCATACATGGCACACAATACTTATTTCATTTTTATGGAAGCCCACCAACAACATGTGTCAATGCCACAACACCTACCTACCTAGCTTAGTTTAGTTTAGTCCATGCCTTTTAATGAAGGTGGATGACATTCGTCCATAAATTGAAAATCTTTCATTGACTAAAACGGTGTAGCACTTTCAAGTTTCAATTAAAACATTCGCATATATTAATGCTAGCCTAGAAAGTGGCACATGTTTGTTGTTTTCAATTACATGTTAGGGTTGATTAAACATTGTCAATATTTTCTAGTAAATAGTTGAAGAAATTAGTTTTGAAAAAAACATTTTGTAATTGAAAATGTTATGTTCAACTAAAATGAAAATTGAAAAGTATTGAAAACATGGTTGAAAAATGGGGGTTTTTCTCTTGTGTTAACAAGGGCTACTTCAACACATATTTGTTGAATAATTAATTATTTTTAAAGATTCCATTTCGAAAATTGAATATTTTCAGAATATTTCAAAATATATATTTTTAAATTCACAATTTTTTTAAAGAAAAAAATTGTTGAAAATTTCAGCATTTCTAAAAGTAATATAATTTGTGTCAAAGTTATCAAGGTATTATGGTATTGGGTGCATGTTGCCCCACCTCATTGATCAACTTGAATTTTCATTATTAATTTTGTTCATCAACATTTTTGGTGCAAGTTTTTATAAGAGTTTGGGTACCTATTGTAATTTAGATTAATTAGTTTAATTGATTTGGTGCATTACAAAGTATATTGTTATTATTATTTTGGCAATGAGTCATTTTGATTGGCTCATCATTAATAAAAATGAAACTTTGGGACTATTTTGTTCACTAGCACCTATGTTGACATTTTTTAAATGGATTTTTCTATTTCAAAAAATTCACATGGACTTACATGAATTTGCATTGATTTATGTAGTCAGTAAATAGAAATCAATTACATTTACACGTTCAAGGTTAGGCATTTACACTATCGTGTAATTGGGTCATTGCATTTACACAAAGTGTAAATAAGTTCTAAAATTTCATTTAGATTAACATGGAAGGTTAAAACCATATACATGCCCAACATTGGTCATGGTACAAACATGTTTTCTTTTCTTTTCCATACTTGACAAGTATGGGTATAATATTGGGTACTTTGTTTTTAAACATTCATTATTAGTTTTGGTACTAGTATTAGGTTCAATTTTGATTTTTGCTTGGCATATGGTTGGTGTACATTTGGTATTGGTGATGGTCACAATAAAATAGGATATATTTTTGGTATTACCTAAGGTCCCACACCAAACTTGGTACTAATATAAAAAATTGGTATTGCCTAAGGTCATACCCTATTGGTATTTTTTTAATACCAATATAATGTATCTAAGTTACATCCTATTTACTTGTATAACACTAACACCTAAATACCTACACACATACTTACCTACTAGAACCATCTTATGTACCTACTTGCTTACAAGACAACATATCTTCCCAAGGGTTCCCCAAGTTTTACCTTGGTTCCCATAAAGGGTATAATTCTTTAGGTCATACCCAACTGTTTTTCAATACCAATATTCATAGCAATATAAAATACCCAAATTTCGCCTTATTTATGGGTACAACATCAGTATTTACATACCTACATACATACTTATTAAAAGACCTATCCTATGTACCTACCTACTCACATGACAACATTTGAATTCCCCAAATTCTACCTTGGTTCCCATGCATAGGGCTAAAATTAGGGTTTTTAGTGTCAAAGAAAAAAAATTTGTGGTTGCAAGGTTGGGAGAAGGGAAAGGAAAGCATGGACTAAGACTAAAGTTAGAGTTTCTTGTGTTGATGAAAAAACTATTGTTTTTGTGAGGTGGGGAGAGGGAAAAGGAAATGGGGAAAAAGCCATGATGATGGCATCCATGAAGGAGTTTCAACAATACCTATAAACAAAGGTTGTTGTGTTCAAGCAATTCAAAAAAAGTAAGTAAAAGTTATGATCATTTGTGCAACATTCTCAAGAAAAAATTCACACAAACATGTTACAAACTTCTCCTCCTTCACCTTATTTTTTGTACCTATTATTGCTTCAAATTAAATCCAAGAGTAAGTGTCATTTTCAAACTACCCTTCTTTCGGTATTTCTTTTTCAAATGCCACACTCATTTTATAACATACCCAACATATTCAAAATATTTCAAAGACGAAATCTTTTTTGAAGATGAAGTTATGAAGAGAGAAAAGAGGGAAAACCAAAATAAAACAAAAGAATATGGTGTGGCATTTTGCAAAAGATTAGGGGAAATAAATGCATTTTGGAAAATGGCTCACTCTTGGGACTTAGTTTGAAGACTTGCATAAAGAGGTGGAGGAGTTTTTGTAACATGGTTGTGAATTTTTCTTGAGGTTGTGTAACATATTTGATGATGATCTTGTCAATAAGACCCACAAAAAAAAGTCTAGATGAGATTTTCATAGCATGGTTGCAAATTTTCCATAATGGGGTCAAACAAATTTTATGATGATCTCATCAAGCTAATTGCTTGTCTATGTAACCCTAATTAGTGGACAACAAACCCAATCTTTAACAATGTTATATAGTAATTTGCTAATATGAGTTTTGATGTTTATGTCCAATTAAGAAATCATGGTTTATTTGATTAAAAAACTAAACCAAAAGGCAATCTTTTTGGCATTTGGTGATTTTGACCATTTAGTCATACTAGACAAGTCAATTTGAACACATTATATTCAACTTGTGATTTTTTTACTGACCATAAGATGGTCTTTTTGACTATTCAAATCGGAAACAAAAGGGAACCAAACAAATTTAATTTTTAAAAATAACTCAATTTTTAAATATAAAAATATAATTAATATAGAAATAGCAAGTACATTCCTACCCACCATGGCCTCTTACCTACTTATTCATAACAACCCATTTATGTATTATACATGTACAAGGTATATATATACACATAGTATATGTTGGTAAAGGTGATTGAACCTTGGTCTCCTTGGATTCACAACAATGTTTTGACCATCAAATCACCACATCACTTTATAAAACAATATGATATTAAATATATTTAACATGTTTCTTTGAACTTTGATGAATTTTTTGTCATTATGTATAACAACATTTGAACTTCAAATTTTTTTCATAAGTAAGTAAATAGGTACCCAATTAGATAAATAGGTAAAGACAAATGACTACCTACCTATCTTTTTAAATGTACATACCTATTTATATAGAGTATAGGTAGGTATGTAGGTAGATAAATAGGTAGGTAGGTAAATAAATAGGTTATTAGGTAAATAAATAAATAAATAGTAGGTGCATAGATAGATAGGTAGGTAAATAGGGCATATTTAGATAAGTACGTAGGTAGGTAGCCTTGTAGGTTAGCTAACCAAATTAATATGGCCAATTTGATTAAACATGATAATTTAATATGGTTAATTTGACTAGGCCATGGGCATTTTGATGGAACATTTTAAAAATTTGTCCTTCTTGTTTGGATGTACGATTTAACATTTGGTTAAAATGGTCATTTCAATCAAAAGAACCAACCAAACAAACCATGTGTCTTTCATGCCCCATGACTTTAATAAAAGTGAACATCCTTTTGATCAATGTGCACATTATAATCAAGTTGAACCTTTTGAAAAACCATGATTTCTTGTAGTGATCTGACATAACCTAAATGTTGGTTGTTGTTGGAAAGGTTCCAATTCTAGTTGAAATTTATGGGGCAAGAGGGTTAGTAAAATATATAAGAAATAACCACCAAATGTGACAACAATTTACACCATTTAGCATTTGAAAATGAAATGGTGTAAAAGGTTGGTTTTTTTTTTGGTATGTAGTTTATTTTCATTCTGTTGGTTGTGGGTGTTTAATTTCATGGGAAAGAATGTTGAATTCAAAGATGGGCGTTGTGAAAAGTTATTTTCATAAGGTTATGTATGCATTCATTATCTTGTTATGTTCCAATTGTTGTTGTTGGGGTTTAGTGTTTAGGGAACCTTAAACCCTTTCTTTGCAATTTCATACATATGAATGAGTTCAAGTTGGGATGGAACAAGATTTGGAGTAGTTGGATGAAGACACAATGTTTTCAAAATGATGGGGACATTGTTAGTGAAAAAAAATTGGCTATGTTTAAGGCTAATGTCATCAATTGAATATAAAATACATCTTGGCAAAGTTGTGAGTTCCCTTTCCCCCCACTGTTTGCATTTTCATTGTGATTGTTTGAAGTTTCACCTTAAATGTTGCTTGCATTGATTTATGAAAAAAAGGCAAATTGGGTTCCATTTTTTGCTTTCAATGTATTCATATTATGTAAAGTGTAATATTTGGGGTGATGAATTGAACTCCTTACCTTCCATCACTAATTAGTTGTGAGACAATCGGATGGATCCTTGGGTGTTTGATCTACAATTAGGATCAATTACAATCTTGGTTTTCATTTTTTCATCTCTAATGAATAGACTCAAACCTAACAAATAAATAAAAGTTAAGTAAATCTCTAAACCCTGAACCCATACTCAACCATCTTTGTTCAAATATCTCTTCCAAGCAATAGATGGAAGAGACTTTTAAGACTCTAAAAGAGCAATAGAGAAACACACATGAAGAGGTACCATAAGTTTTGTTGCAAATCTATATGTTTATGTATGTTTACTTGGAGATGTGACAACTTGTCAATGTTGATTAAACCTTGAATTAACTTGGGCCCACATTGTTCAAATGATATGGGAATCATGGGTGGGATCGGTAATGAGGCTCCAACAATGCATTCGAGCTATTCGAGCAAGAAAAAAAAAGCTTCTTAAAACTAATCATGATTATTTGCACTTATGTTTATGCAAAGTGCCTATGTACATGTGTAAGTTCATGTACTTTTGTGGAACCCTTTTTTTTCTAGTCAAGGCCTTTGTTGTGTACATGGATATGTCCCTTGAACCCTAAAACATAAAATTTTCAAAACAAACATATTAAAAAGGATGTTAGTAAATTCATATTTTTGTATAATCCTCGTATTGCAACACCCATGGAGGTCCAAACTAGTGTTGGGTGGTTATTAACTTTTTTAATAACTAGTTGATTTGGTTTTAAATTTTTCAATAAAAAGGAGGTTTTATTACATTAAAACTCTATCAATTTTAATTACCTTATCAAAAAAAATTCCTCATGCCAAATTGGTTTTTTCATAATCAAATTTTATTTCATTCATATTAGTCTATTATATTTAGTTAGTTCTTTAACATCAATTTGAGATTTTAGAATTAATATATAAAGGATTACAATTTTTCCAAAATTTCATAGGCCAAGAAAGAAAACCAACAAACTTCATTACAAAGATCCAATGTTTAGAATAAAATTTAGTTTGGAAAAATCACAAGATTAATTAAATTTTTCCACCCATCTAATCTATTTCATAATCTATCAATTTTACCAAATTAAAAGGAGCCTTATAATTGATTATTGCATCATTTGGTCAATTTTTAATCACAAAGATTAATTTTTCAAAGTTATTTGATTGTAAGTGACAACTCTTCAAATTGGTGAGTATTAACAAGGGGAAATTTTCTTTTAATTTCAATTTGAAATTAACCTATAATCCCCAATATTTGTTAGTTAAAAACCCAACAATTGGGAACATGTTTCCTCCACCATTCCAAAGGCCATTTGATGTCTTTTACATCCATTTGATGTTTTAAAAATATCATCAATTTTCAAGAAATAAGCTCTTTCACAAGTGTTTATTAGCATCTCAAAGATGTCCAAATTGGTATCTTTATCAATTTTCTTAGCAAAAGAACTTTCAACTTTAGACAATGGGTTTAAATGATGATAAACTTTCAAAAACATAGGAAACAAGGACACCATATCATATTCTTTAGTTATGATGACCCCTTGTTCATGACCTATACAAGAAATTAAAGTCAATTTCAAACTTTGAAACTTATGTAATAACATATTGTGAGTTCTCCTCTCTTCATGGGGGGGACAATAGTAAAAAAAAAGTAGAGAACACATGAATAAAAATATAAGGTGCAATATATTGGTTGTTGGGTAAAAATTATAAGTTAATTAACTAAAAAATAGGGTACATTTTATTCAAATAATCAATTTAATTATAATATAATGTATGTAATATATGAAATAATGGATTATAATTAATATAGGGTGGTTTTAATATGTATATAATAGGGTGATAAAAAATAGGTTGGACAATTATCTAATAACCCCCTTAAAAATGGTTGTTTGATGCACGTAGATCCCAAACTTTACACTAAATGTCCCTTGTGGGCCTCTCATCATATTTTGTTAAGAAGGAAATGAAAGAATCAATGACCCCATAAACTTCTTTTTTTATATTTTTGCAAAAGTCCCCAAATCAAAAGTCCCAAATCAATATCTAGGCTTAAATCATCATTACTCAAAACATGATCCAAAGCATGAGGATTATTCACTTTTTCCTTTAACTTAACATTCATGGATATGGTTGTATTCAAGACATCATTCAACAACTAGTGACCCTTTGACTGGTTTAAAACACAAGCAATGATAACAAGAAACAAATTAATGTTTGTAATAAACATATGCCATGTGAGAAGAGGGGGTGAATGACCAATGACCCTAGGACGAATTTGCCTACCATAACCTATGACAATGATTTCTCAAAATTGAAAAGCTTATTGAAACATGATCACTTTGTTTACAAATATGCACAAATCAAATCTCCAACCATGAAGCAAAATCATGTAGCAACAAAATTCAAAACAATGGAGAAAAAACAAAAAACCAAAATATATCAACTTGCATTTCACCTTGTTTTGATTAACGTATTCAAATTTTTGGGCTTATTAAAACTTATAGTAATACAAGGTTTCATCCATTCTTATTTTCCTTTCTTTGATTTTTAAAGCCATGTTATATTTTTTTGCAAACTTGCTCTAAGCAAATTTGACGGAAACATATTTCAAACCCATGTGCACTTTTTCATTAGCAGTTGCATATTGACAAACCTTAGAGAAGGCATGTCTAAAACATATGCCTTGAAAACTTTTTGCCACACCTAAACTTTCACAATCAACCATTGATTTTAAATTATTTATCATGGTATTTGAACTTGATACATCATCCTTGACATAAACAAGGATTAATTTTATCAATCCATATTTTTGTAAGAGGTATTGCAAATTTCTTGTCAATGTTTCAAACAAGTCAATTATAATATGTATTGGCACCCAATATTTTCCTTAAAAATTCACAACCAATGCAAAAAATCATGTCCCAATTTGGCATCTAAAGATCAAAACTTATAGTAGCAGAAACATAATCTATTAAAACTAGTAAGACAATAAATTTATTTTGTTTTTTCAACTAGGCCTAATAACACTTGTTGACCAATTTTTTTTAAAGGAATAAACAACATGAAGGGCGCACGATTACATTACCAAACATTTCAACTAAATATTTTCAACAAATTGAATGTGCAAATGGTTTTTGACAACAAGGAAACCCAAATTCTCCAAAAAATATTTTTGATGCACATTATCCTTTTTGAAAGGATCCATGCCCCCCCAAAAAATGGAGATTAATGGTGGTATTTGAAAATAACACCATGCGCAACACTAGATGCAACACTTGAACAAAAACAAAGAGGGGGTTAATGGTGGTACTTGAGAAAAAACACCATGTGCATCATTCTAGCAACACCTTGCAACATTCACAAAACATAGACATCACCACAAACCACATTAACAACACTCAAACATACATTGGAACACAAAAAACAACAATAATAACACCTAACAACACCCCAAAAAGTCTTGCAATGCCCAAGCAGCACCAAAATTGTTCAAATAACATCAGCAACACTTGTAGCATTTCAAATAACATTAATAACACTTAAGCAAAATTGATAGCACCCACAACACATAAAACAATGTTGAAAACACTTGAGTAGCACCTATAGCACATATGAACAATGTTTGCAACAAACATAAGCAACATGAAAATGCTTGAATAATGTTGACAACACACATGAACAACACCAAGAACCCAAGAGTAACCTTGAAAGCCCATAATTGACCCAAAAACATGAACAATATTAATGTCCATCAAACATAAGATTTGCTTTTAACAATTACAATTAGTACTTAC
>Ga0209611_10005125_pt1 | contig 22148 bp, 17 predicted proteins | sample S1TSphgellanicum_3_FD_187693 | JGI IMG/M metagenome (GOLD analysis project Ga0209611, IMG submission 187693) | Host-associated microbial communities from peat moss isolated from Minnesota, USA - S1T2_Fc - Sphagnum magellanicum MG (SPAdes) (version 2) | ecosystem: Host-associated > Plants > Peat... | reverse complement strand
AACTATAGCTGAAAAAAAGCTAAGTCATCAATTTAAAAAGTGTTAAAATCAAATGCTTTTTGAGATTCTCAATAGCCAAAATTCAACCAAATTCATAGAAAAATCGTCAGATTTCCATACATGGTTTTCAAATAGGTAGCCAGAAATAAGAGAAATATGTTTTAAATTTTCGAATGCCATATTTAGCTGATAGCCACTTGGGCTATATCTCAAAACTGACCCAAAAATTTATTGATCCACATGTTTCCTGCTGTTGACTGATTTCACCCAGTGCATTATTGAAGCGCTCTGCCAGGCAATGCAGGTTAATTGGGGCTTGGGCGAACCGGCCAGGGTGAATTGACCTCCACATTGGGATCACTATAAAAATCCCCAAAACCCATTGAAATGGCCATAATAGCCCCAAAAATTATAGATTCGGACTTTGGGACCCTGATTTAGTCTAGGGAAATCATATTTATAAATATTTAGAATATTTACAGGGCTTTGTGGGGTCAGTTTGCCTTGGTTGGGTGAACCTGGCCTACATTAGAACCATGGTGAAAATCCCAAAGCTTTTGGGGGCAGCTTCAAAACATTATAAATACATGTAGCGTCCTTAGACAAAATCAGGGTCTCTGAATCTACCCAAAACCTAAACCCTAAACTCAAGAGGCCTCACTCAAGAAGGCAAGTGTACCAGTTTAGGTGCTGGTTCGCCCTGGCCAGTGGCTATGATCGGAGGAGCCTGGGGGCAGAAGGAAAAAATACATGGATGGTCATAGCAAATAAATCCAGAGTGGAAAAACCCCTGTGCAGAGCAGTGATTTTTCTTCGTGAATGTTCGCACTGTGGCTACAATTTTTTTTCTGAAGAAATTGGGAAAATTCGTTTTACTACTGTGAAGTCAAGAAAAAAATGGAAAAAAATAGAAGAAATCAACAAAGTTTACAAACCACAAAATTGAAAAAAAGAAAGAAAAAGAAAACACTGGTACAGAGGTATATATGTGTGCACTATATATAAATAATGGAAAAACATGTTGTGAAAGTAAGGGCAACTTTAGACGAGGGTCCAAGGTCCAGAGACAAATGAATTGAAGCAATCTTATTGGTTGAAAGCTTTAAAATGGTCCCAAGGACTTTAGCTGAGGGTCCAAGAACAAAAAGTGGCAAATTGAGGCTAATATGGCACCTGCTTTGGAGGGAAAATCAAATGGTTCGGACCAAAAGACAGTGCTAAAAGGAGAGCTCCTGATTTGGAGAACCAAGAATCAGGCTGGGGACCGAGGTACACTCCAACTCAAGGATTCAATTTGCTTCACCTGAGTCCAAATTGGGTCCTAGGAAATTGGACCCTGGACCCTTGTCTCAAGTGGGCCTAATGGTGTTTTACTGCAAGACCTTTTGACTCCTTATGTGGAGAACCACAATCGGCACGATTGACATCTGGTGGAAAGTGCGAACATGTTGGATCCGAGATCCAAGGCCTTAGCCTAGCGAAAGTCAGTAACTTTTTGCTCATTTTTGGTTTTCTGACTTGCTTTGTGTTATGGTGCCCGCAACCAAGTCTGTTGTTTGGGAAGGAATTGGGGAAACCTGTAATTAATGGCCAGGCTGAACCTGCACCTACATTAATGCATTCACCTTCACCTTCTTAGTGAGCCCTTCCTTTCCCTGATAATAACTCCAAGACGCATCAAAGAAATGTTAAATTTGAACTCAGAGACCCTGATTTAGTCTAAGGCCCGCTTTACACTAGGAGTCAGGGCTGAAAAAAGTTGGGGCCAACTTTGAGCATTTTTGTCTGGCCCTCCAAGTTGCTAATAAATGCTACAACATCGGCCACAAGGGTTGCAAATTGGCTTCCCAAATTTGATGGTATCCTTTTCTTCAGCCTTGGGACCAATACAAGGACATAAAGTTCAGCATTTATTAATAACTTGGGGAAGATTGAAAAGATTTTTTCTATTTCAGCCTTGACTCTTAGTGTAATTTAGCCCTTGGGGCTGATTTTAACTTTTACACCAATAGGAATGCGTGATTTGAGTTCGACATTGGCCTCAACTCCTAGTGTAAAGTGGGCCTAAGAGCAGCTCCATAGGTTCAGGGTATATTGCCCTGGACAGTAAATCTGGGCTCAGCACAATGGCTTTGGGCTGGACATTTTCCCCGAGATTATCAAGGCAGGGAAAAGACTCAGGAAAGGACAATAGCTGCTGTTGATTGTTGGATAGACTGTTAGACAGGCGGTTGGTCCAAGTGGGTTGCTAATAGCTATTATTGGTTACTGATCATTTGCAGTGTCAGTTTGAGTGTGGGGTTGGGAAAAAAAGAAACTAATCTTGGTGTTGGGAAATATTGTGTTCCATTGCCACGTACACCTGTGGAGCTGCTCTAAAGCATGATTTTAGCTACAACAGAAGGTGTCTTTGTACATCAAGTGATTTCATCAGATTTTAAATGAAGAACTAATGCTAACCCCAGATGGAAGTCACCGCAAGGGAACAAATAGTTCACAAAACAAAGAGAGAAAGCCTCTACAAATACCCTAGACTCGTTCTAAATATAACATGCATACTAAAAGTCCTTCATAATTTATCCAAGGGATGATGTTAAGCTAAGAGTATATGAGTTCCAACCAACACCCCCTCGTACGCTCATCATATAGAAACACCTTTGATCGGCAAGATATGGTGGATGAGGGACATCAAACAATAAGGCAACAAAGATTTGTTTCTTCTACAATATCTCTTAGCAAGAAATCAACAATGTTTTTTCATCACCAATGTCTTTGTCAACATGATCTAAACATCTTATTTGTCATCTAATAAATGTTTTTTCATCATTCTTACATCGTCAGCGACATCCTCCCTCACATTTTATTAGAAGAATTAATTACATTCGCAATGTAATCACACCTGCACACACTTTAACTTTGCTAATCCCAATCAAATTTTTAGCGGACTACTTAAGAATGGACTCATTATATCATTATCTAACTTTCAAACTCAACATTCTTTTGATTGAGTCTATTTTTACATGTTTCAAAGTTAATTTGACTTAAGGCCTTTATGAGCATATCAGCAGGTTGCTTTGTTGTATTGATAAAATCAACTTGAACTTTTTTTAAAATTTAATTTCATATAAAATGCCAATATATTTCAAAATGTTTTGTTTTATCATGAAAACCAGGTTTTTAAAGAGTTTAATGACACTCTGATTGTCACACATGATTGTTGTGGGGACACTCATGTCTAGTCCTAGTTCATGCAATAGTCGACAAATCCATACAACTTTACAACAATTTGTTAATGATCGAGACACAGATTCACTTGACAAGCATGAAATTAAATTTTGCTTCCAACAACACCATGAGATGGGTGTAGAGCCAAGGAGGAAAATGTAAGTTGTTGTCGAGGTTTGGTCATCTAAATTGATGCATAATCTGCATTAGAAAATCCATGGAGTTGCGTATCCTCCCCCTTTCCAAATAAGTGGCCAAGTGATGGGTATTTTTGGATGTAACAAAACATTTGTCAAACAACATGAAGATGTTCAATTTGAAATGCATGCATGTGCCAACTAACAATGTTGATGACATATTGAAAGTTAAGTTGAGTCTTGGCCAAATAATAAAGTTTACCTATCATCCACCAATAAATAGTAACATTGATTGGTTCAATGCCAATATCATGTTGAATACAAGTGCTTTCATGGATGGGAATGCGAAGTAATGCAAAATCAACCATGTGGAATTCATTAATGAAAATTCAGGCATGGGATGTTTGGTGAAACAAGAGACCATGTGTGGTCCATTTGAATTCAACACCAAGATACCATGTGACTCACCCCCAAACCCCTCGTAAGACTCAAATGGAGTCCGAAGTTCAAAACAACGAAAGAAGAAATAGTTGGGATGCGTTCTCTAACTGGCAGCATTTTGGGGGTAAGAGGGGTGTGTTGGAGCTGTGGGATAAAAACTAAGAAGACTAACAAGTGGGTCAACTATTCACACGGGCTTGCACAAACCAAACAACAAGTTGGTTAGTGTGTAGTTGTAGCATTCTTGGTGCACGAACAAACAACGGGCATACACGAACTCACAAGACTTGCCACAACCTGGACTTAGAGGAAGCCATCACCTTCCCCCTTATAGTATTATTTGTGTTTGGCCACATGGCTTGCAACCAAATGTCATTTTGTTTCGGATTGGGACTCCTGCGACTTTGGAAGCCCATAACTTTTTGTGCAGACCTCTGATTGAAACGAGGTTTAAAAAAAAGTTGTAGCCCTCATTGAAAGATTTCCAACGGTATGTGGCATGCCACCTAAACAAAAGTAAATCAAGGAGATTCCCGACTTTTAGTGGTCGAAAGTCAAATTGGCAGTTTCTCTCCCGACCCTTTTTTTGGCTATAACTTGTGTTTTAAATACCCAAATGGGTTATGTGAACCCATTTTAGACATATAAGTTTCAAGAACTTTCTAATGATATAAGGAAATTTTTAATACAATGAGTTTTGACCCCTACAATCACCCTTTGAAAATTCCAACTCCCAAAGTGAGAGCCCACTTGGGAGTGTGTGGGTTCATTCTTTTACATTCTCCTACACTCATGGGAACATGAAATGTGACTCCCGAGCTTCACTTTTAGCTTTCACCTTTGCAATCCATTGCCTTGGTCGTGAGTCCAAGGCTAAGGTCGCGACATTTTTGCATAAGGCGCAAGCTAGTCATATTAAATTATGCCATTAATTGAAACTTGAATTGAGTTACTCTTTGTTTGTCATTATAGGGAAATGATGATAAAATTTGTAGTTCAATGGTAATACATATTGGAATCGGCTCAATTTTTGATCAATTTGATTTGGGGCAAAGTAGAATTCATTCTAAAATACTAAGCACAAGGGCTTTGTTTAAGACCATATAACGTGTGGTGAAGTTGACAAACAAGGTGTTCAAAGCTAGGAGTCACTAAGCCATCAAGTTGAACCATGTACACTTCTTCATGAAAAGCCCCATTCAAAAATGTAGTTTAAACATCAAGGTGGTGGATGGGCCAGCTACAATGTCCAGCAAGGCCATTCATAATATGAATAGTTTACAGCTTTACTACAAAAATGAAGGTTTCGAAATAATCAAACCCTGTTTGTTGCTAAAACCCCTAGCAACTATATAATCCTTATAACGATCTTTTTGTCTGTTGTTCTAGGTTTAATTTTTAAAAGTTTGACATGGTGGCAATCTCTAGGTGTCAATCGTACATTCACCAATAGTGCAATGACTTAATATGCCCTTGTGCCATGCAAATATGTCTTGAAACTACTCCAACAAGGACAACATTTCATCTATTTATTTCTCATCAAAAGATGTAATCAAGTGGACCTTTACCTTCATTTTAGTCCACCTATCTTCCTCATTTTTAAATTCCCTTCCTTTTAATGTCAGGTGCAAAAAAATATGAAATGGAGATTCAAAACACATGTTTGCAAGATCTTGGGTTCTTTGTTCTTCCTTTGCTTGAACACACTGAATCCAATTTGCATAAACATCATCTTTTGTGTATAGTCCTTCTAATAGTTTTTGTTGTTGTATTTGCAACAACACATTGAATATCTATATTGGTGCTTCATCTTCCATTACTTGATGCATACCATAATCATTCAATTCCTCAATCAAAATTTCTTCTATTGATAGAATCTTATAAAAATTATTGTTTGCATTTTCTTCTTCTTCTGTCAAATCTCCTTTAAAAGGAATCATTAGTACAATTGGCACAATTAATAAAGGTTAATGTGGAATCCAATGCAGGTTTTTCATCCACACACCACTATTCCAAGCTCATTTTGTTGAAATCCTCTCTCATCTGGTCATGTCTTGAAACTTCTGATCTTGAAGTCCTATGAAGCATATTGACCACATTAAAGGGCAAAACTTCAACTACTATATTAGGTCTGTTCCAAACTTGTATAATTCCCTTCTCAAGATCTACGATCGTTCCAATTTTCATAAAAATGTCCAACCCTAATGATCAAATGTAGTTGTAAATGTTTAAAACCAAAAAGATCATTTGGCAAACCACCTTGCCAATTGTGACAGGGATATCGGTGATCCTTCCCAAGGTTTGAGTGATTGTTCTTGACATAGTTTTGTATGTCTTGTGACTTAAAACCAAATGCATTATGCCAAATTCTTTTACCACATTGGCTACCATGATTGACATCGACGTATCAGTATCAACGGAACTTTCAATAAATGTTCAATTAATTTCAACCACCAAATGGAAAATTTTGTTGTGGTGAGTTTTGTTGATGTAAACTTGTCTAATTGTAAGGGTGTGCATGATAGTAGCTACTTGTGTTTGAGTTGTTTCAATATCCTTTTTCTTTCTAGCCAATTTCACTAAATACTCAAATATTCCAACTCCCTAGGAATAATGAGGATGGTTTCCATGGGTGTTAAAGAGATCTTCCTTTTAACAAAATGTGACAATGTCTTAGATTTGATGTTTCCATCTGCACTAAGGTGTCAAGATTTTTTATTTTCTTCTTCAAATACTTTTTATCCTTTTGTTTTATATGTGGATGCTTGTACATGCATCTTGCATTTTGGCATTTTAACTCTAGGTAAAACATTGTGATTTGTTCCAGATAGTTGATTTAATTTAGTCAATAAAGTTTTTTTGTCATTGATTAACATTTTAAAAAAAATTGCACAAGTGGATGGGCTTTTGCCATTTTTTTTCCAACATCTATCTTTTATGTGCCCCATGCCCAAACAAAAAAAACATTTAAGACCGCAATTATATGTTTTATGCTCCCCACCACATTTGGCACACCTTGGCCTTAAATCAATGAGTTTAAGGCATGCAAATGTGATATGTTCTTCTGACTTGCAACATTGGCATTGGATGATGCCGGTCATTCCTGGACTAGATCTTTTATCACCATCTATTCCTCACCCAAAATAATTAACCAAAGTTTCATTGAGCACATGTAACTACTTGTCAGTATTGGTTTCTCCTAGTGCTAATTCCTCCTCCTTTTCCTCCTATTAAGGTTCATATGGTGTTTCTCCTATCCCTCCCAACATTTTCACCATCTCTATAACAGCTGATAGTAGTTCATCCATGTTCTGATAAGTGCAAACCACTAATAATTCCTTCAATTTTGGTCACAATTTGGCCAAAAACCTTCTTCATCTCTTTGCATCTAGGATGTGGCCCTTGACAAAATAATTTTTTTTAACAAGTAATATCAAGAGGCAAGTTTATAGGGATTGCTCTTGTAAACTTGAATTTTAGCTACAATCTTGAATCTTATATATTAAATTTTTTGAGAACCCTTTAGGATAAGGTTTTGAATTTTTTTAAAAAAATGTTAAAACTTTTTGATACAATTTCCTTTACTTTCCTTAAACATGGCGATTATGGAGTATAAGGACAAAGGTATTGTGAAAGGGATTCAATTTCAGGTGTGGTTTGAAATTAGGGCTCCAATTAAAAAAATGTCTATTGGCCTTGCCTACCAAGGCAAGGATATTGTGTTTAGATTCATTATAGAATATAGTAGCTTAAGGGATTTTGGCCCCTAGGTAATAGGTCTATTTTGAAACTTGAGATTAGTTATAGAGTCGTAATATTTTAAGGATTTTGGTTTTTTTTAAAGGACTTTTTGAAGATTATCTTTTTGCATGGTGAAACATTTGAGTTTCCATAATTCTTTTTTCCCTTAAGATATTTTTTTATGTAAATGGCAAGGCCACAATGTGACACACCCCTTGTTTTATTTTGAGTCCTTGAATCAGTTTTCCTATCCATCACACAAAATATCCCAAAGGTTACATAAAGACAAGACGAACGAAGGTACATGTTTTGAAACAAATGGCACATGTTTTGTCACATTTTGTAGACTTCTCAAAGAGATGAAGAAGGCAATATTGGCTTGCCAAGCATGGGGATAGAACACAATAGAAATAACAAGACAATGAATTGGAAGAAAGGTCAAAATCCCTAGAGGAGAAAACCTAGAGAAAGCTAGGAGAGGCCAACCCAAAAAAAAGAAAAAGTTAAACTCAACCCTAAACCCTGAACCCTCCATCTACCTAAACACCTAAACCTTGGGGCAATCCTGAGTCAGATCATCCTCCATAGAGGTGGAACCGTGTTGTCACTTCCAAGTGGGCAACTTCTCATGTAATGGTCCTTAGGTAGTTCTAGTTTTTAGTCTGAATTTCAAAAGTGGATCTTGATACCTATAACCTAAACCATCAATTCTTACTTTGGATCTAGAATCTTTCACAAGAGTGAAGCAAACCCATTTTCACACCATTGTGACAATTGCTTCATCCAAAATTTTATTGTTGTAATTGGGGTTGAGGTGAAGGTATTAAGGTAGGCGCTGATTAACCCTCAGTAACCAAACATGGACTCTTATGGGGGTATTTTCTTTTCCTTGCGAATCAGTTTGTGTCACAAAAAAAGACACAAGTCAGTGTGTTGGGAAATCAACTCTTTATTGTTATCAAGTTATTATCACAATACCTTGGCCATTTCAAAACATGTCTGTTGAATAATTAATTAATTTTGAAAAAAATAATTTCAACAAATAGAATATACCTAAATATTCACCATTATCCTTCACAATATTTTTTGATTTGGAAGAAATAAAAATTTCAACATTTCTGAAAATAATATAATTAGTGTCCAATTGGCCAAGGTACTAGGGTATTGTTGTCCTACTATTTTAGTGACAAGGTAGGTACAGTCTTAGCACATAAGTGATATTTAGTGTTTTCCTGATATTTTGGTGGAGATCTTTTTACATTGCAATTTAGGAGATTGGCACGGATTATTAGCATAATAGGGTTGCATGGATCCTAAAACTGGATGAAAATCTCTCAACACGTCCATCCACGTTTCCATCCATATTTATTGAATTTCTGCATCAATTTTCAACAAAGGGAGACAACCCACTAACCCCAAAAAATTAAAATTAAATAACTTATGTATAATGAAAATATTGCCCATAATTGGCAAATCAAAAGTTTATCGGGTATATGATTATGTGTTGTTTTGCATATATTTTCTTAGATTTCCGAGTGTAAAAGGACCTCTATCATTGCAATTCCCCTATTGCTGGGCACCGTTATTCTCTCTCCTTGCATACAAAAACCTTATCTTTCACACACGTGTTTCCTATATCTTGGATAACAACACTTGGGTTCTTGTAAGTGAAATGCTTAATAATCTTAAGTAACATATAGGGTGTGCAATTGTAGGGTCTTGTTGTGCATGAAGGATTGCAATTATAGAGTTTTTTTTTTGTTTGGCAAAATGAAGTGTGCAATAAATTGTGCAATCATGGGGAAAATGGAAATTGTTGAACCCAGTTTACATAATTTAGTTGTAGGCCACAGATTTTCATATAGGCTACATCTTGCACATTTTGAGAATTGGGGTTTGTGGGCAACATAGTAGGATAGGTCCTAGCCTACATACCAAATTTCAGCAAGAATTATTATTTTTTAATCAAGCGAATATTTTAAATCATGTTCTTAAATGTGAAATAATAAGGTCAGCTATTTTAACTTTGAGAGCGAGAGAGAGAGAGAGAGAGAGAGAGAGTGTGTGTGTGTGTGTGTGTGTGTGTTTGGGTCCTTATTAGGTTTCAGAGGTTTATTTACTTAGCTAGTGAATGTTTGAACCCAAGTGGGGACCGAATAGTGAATAAATAAGGAAAATAGAAAAAACAAGTAGGTACCTGCCAACCTACCTACTTAGGAGTAGCTTTATAAAAGCTGATTTTAATGAAGGTGCTTGGTTTCACAAGGGACATGAGTTTCATCATATCAGGACTCCCATTGGTTGAGACTTGAAAAAGCAACCAATGGGCTCCATTGGTTTGTAGGTACCTAATAGGTAGGTATATTTTGTAAGTAGGTATCTCAATAGACCTTAAAAGTTGACAGTTTCAAGTTTCCAACTAGTGTCCACAAATGATAGGTAGCGTTTAGGGTTCGAGGTAATAGGGAAAAAGAAACCTCAAAAAAAAAAAAAACTTTTGAAGGGAATGGAAAAGTATTTCAGTTTCATGGCCAATTATTTTGGGTTTTTTTTTTTTTTTGGGGGCAACTTATGTCATTATTCTCAAATGTCTGCAAATTGGACAATTGCACTTCTGTACACATAGAGTTTTTTTTTTGGCAATAACAAATTGTGAAACTTATGGTGCATTCATATTTGATGTTAAGTCAGTGTTAAATAAAAATCTAGGTGGCATCCTAGGTGGCACCCAATGTTAAATGGTCGACAGCTTAATGTTAAGTTAATGTTAACTATAAAATGTTCATGATAAGTAGATTTAGCATGGTGTTAGGGGACTCAACGCTAGAGTCCCTAACACTAAGTGTGAATGCACCTTTAGAATGATATACACCCATGTGATTCACATCCAAAGCTGAATTTCTTTTTCGGTGATGGGCCTCACTGATTGACCCACCACACCAACAAAAATATTCACTTTGCATAATCCCAATAGTAGAATAATTGTAATCTCCCCCACCCGACCCCCAAAGAAAATAAACTAGGGGCTCTTGGTTGGGTGCATGCTTGCCTCACTTCATTGGCTATCAACAATTTACATTCAGAACTATGTTTATCATCATCATCATATTTGGCCAAGGCTAACGGCTAAGGCATGGATCTTAGGGAAATGGAACTCAAAACTTGACCAAATTTGACATTGGTAGAGGATTTAGAGCTCAGATGTGTGCATTTTCTGAACAGCAATGTTGCTCTTGTTAGACAATTAGCTCACAAACCCCAATCTGAAAGCAAAGGCTTAATAAGTCCACAAAGTGGGCTATGATCAAGTGTTGTTTAGGAATGTTTATAGCTAAATTGCAGAGATAATTTCACTCAAATGTAAAAGGCTAAGAAAGAGATTCCCTAACTTTTTACTACATTTTGTGATCAAGATGTTCCCATCAACTTTGTGGTAGTCAGAATTTGATTTCAACATTGATGCCTAATGCTTTTGTTGTTTGTCAAATTTAGAAGAATCCATCTTACAATTGCTCTTAGTGTTGTCATCTTTTTAAAGAAAGGTTGGTGTGATATGCAAACGATATATCCCCTCTTGTGTCCACCTTTGGAACATGTCACAAAAATAGATATATAAGTAAAACTTGTTGGTCAACAACCTCCAATCCAATACAACAAGGTCCAAGAACATTGAATTTACAAAAGAAGAAGAGAAGATCACTCATTTACAAAAGGAGTTATTATTTGGCAAATTTGGCTTCCTTAAAAATTCATTGTGCATTCAAAACCTACTTTTTGATTTGAGCATTAGCCTTAAGCACATCATTTGGCCAATAAGTAGCCAATTTGCCCGGATCTACTTCTTAGGCAAAAGTTGTCTCATGAAACACTTGTGGTATCATGGGGGCAAAAAAAACTGACTTGGGGCATTTTGGAAAATGAAATGCTCATAAGTGTGGGCATTCTGTCTTCCGAAATGGCCCATGGGTTCTTACACTTAGTAAGTGATCCTCCAAATACATTACAAATCTTTGTCAGATATCAACCTTTGGTTTAATGCGAATCAATGATTGAGAACAAAACTGAAATTTGAATAGGTAGTGAGAAAATTCGTCATGCTTTGGATCCATGGCTCACCATGCTGGGCTCCATGTGTTCTATGCTAGAATGGGCCCTACAGTACAAAGAGGACATGGAATATATTAATAGAAAGCCAGCATCAAGCCAAAATTGCTACCTGGACATTTCAATACAACAAAGAGGATTTTGTTATTTTTTAAGATGGGTTATTATGCTACTCCAACCAATGGCAGTAGAAAGTTGTTCCTAATACCTTCACTTTGGAATATTACACACCAGTCAGGCCCTTTCAATGGTGGTTGTTCTGCTAGTAGTTTGCTTTGGACTAGTATTTTTTGTTTTTTTTGGGGGAAAAGAAAAATAACAGAAGGTTTAATGTTTTTTCCCTCTTTAAAAATCCCAAATTATTGTTGCCCACCCATTATTTTGAATTTTGAGGAAAATATATATATATATTAGCCACCAACTTCAGTTTCAGAATTAAATGCTTTGTTGACTCCAGTGATTTTTAAATCAATTTTGTGGTGTAGCCAAAGTGGTGATTATCCATAGGCAAATCTGGCTATGAACCAGATATGAAAGTATGAAAAATCCCACTTAAGATTTTCAATCATACTCTTACAATTTTTGGCCGCTAACTGGAAAAAAAATATACAAATTTGGTGATTTTCATTATTCTTAAAAAATTGATGATTGAAATCAACAAGAATCAATTCATTTTCAATTTTTGTGTCTCTATCTTCTATTTTCGGGCCAAATTTCACCAATGGAAAAGGGCTGCTCACTATGGAAGTTGTCATTTCCCCCTAAAACCTCATTCGTAATTTACTAATTGCAAATGCACTTGACCCAAAGTCTAGTGATCAACCTTGAGGTTGCATACTTTGAGTGTTGGGGTTTACCCACCAAGCCATCAAGAGAGCCTTCCAATTCTACTTGGTCTTTTTTCAGTGGCTAAAAATTGCCTAATTTTTCCTGAAAAACTACTTAAGCAAAAGCATTAAGTGAAATGGAAGGTTTGTAATTAAGTCTTAACCAGAATTAATTTGTTCTCCCAACAAGAGTAGGCACAATGCTACATCCACTACCTTCTCTATTGCTTAACATTGCTAGAAATGTTTTCATACATTAGCCATGTTATTTACATCTAGATACTTTAGGGAAGGTCCTATCATCACTTTAATATTTTGGGTAAAGGTTACATATTGCCACTTAGGGCTACCATCTACACAATTGAATAGCAATTATCCTTGGATTCTCTAACATTTATAGCTCATCACTCACAGGTATAACATTGATGAGTATGTGGTCCACTTTTAGTTGCAAGTTTCAACACCCTATAGCATCCAAGAATGATAATGTCAAGAAGTGGGATAGTGGATAATGTTGTTTTGATTTTGAGGAGTGGGTTTGTGAATTTGCTATCAAAGGTGGAAACAATGAAAGAATGGCTTCGGCACCTCAAGATTGAGATCACGGATGTAGTGGCAGCTAGTGCAAATATATGTTTGCTTTGTATTCTTTGAGAGAGCTACATGGGGAGTCCAAACTATATAGTTCATCGTTCTTTGGTTCTCTCTTTTTGGCCAAACTTATGTTGTTTTTATTTTGTTTTGACCTTACCTTGTGTTTTAACTGTCAATATATTGGTTTGGGGCTAGGTTATATGAGCAATGAGGCACAATGGAAAACCAAAATCAACTCACAAACTTGATATTTGTCATGTTCTTGAAGTTCCTTATGTGAGCGATGTTCTTCCAATTCTACAATCCTTAAATCCTTAGGTCTTCAAAAGGTGTTTGGGGTTCAACAATTACAAAGGAAGCTCCTAGGCAAAGCAATAGGAGGAATAACATTTATCATGAACAACCCTATTGTGTGCCTTTGCCTATTGTGCCTTTCCATATATATATAATCTAAAACAAAAATGATATGAAAGTTAGTTGCATAAATTTTCTTGGGTTGTAATGTTATGTGGCAAAAATGGACATGTCCATAATGTGAAGTGTACTTATTGCCCATTTGTGAAGAGGAAGGATGTATTGTTCGCACTAGAACCTAACAATTTGGAAAAATATGCAAGTAAGAAAAAATCACTAAGGATATGTTTACCATTTAAGCTAATGGGGAATGGTATGTTCATAAGCATTGTGTCCATGTAAAAACATTGTGCCAAAACATGGCACATAGAATTAGAAATGACTGCATTTGTAGTCTTAACCATCATATATGATTGAGCATGATTACATAATTATGTAGTTTAAACATCCGTGTCATATATGTCTCAAATCATATCCACGGTCATAGTCATAATCACCATTTGCAACTATGTCCTTCTATAACTATAATCATATTTATTACATTCATGGATGACATATTTAATGGTTGAGATTTAATCTTTAAAATATAAATATAATTTTTTAATTATTCTTTGGTCCCACATGGTAGCATATGATACACTCAAAATATTTATTAACCATTTATGAATTACCATGTGGCAATTAAAGTTTAATAAAATAAAGCTAGGTGAACTAATCTATTAATCAACTAATCGTATTTATAGTCATAATTACTTATAATCATATTTATAGTCATGTAGTCATAATTTTGTCTTTTTTTATAAAAAGGTTGTGATTTGAGATGAAATACAATTACATGTTTACATTATGACAACAATCAAAATATGGTTTAATCATCAAATCCGTGTTTGGGCACAGTAAAAACCAGAATAACACTTATGCAAACTCTTATCATGTTTCTAACCTAGAACGAATGCATATTCCTTTTGGGACCCTATTTTGATTTTTAATTAAATTTATATATTGTGTTTTATTGAAGGTTTTGGTTTTTGAATTGTAGATGGGTTAGTCTTCACTTGATCTTGAAAGTTCAAATGGCATTCAAAATAAGGGAAACAAATGCAAAAGCATCAACAATTTACCATTGTGTTTCATTTTTCACCAAGGCATGACCCATGTTAAAGTATGAAGAGATTTGGCCCTTTTTCTCAACATTGGGGGTCTCCAAAATGTCTATAAAATATTGGAAAACCATTAGTGATGTACTATTGTTGAGTTTTTACATCATAAAGTCACAAACAAGGTAAGAAAAAGTCATTGACATTGTATTTTTTTTGGCATTGTATGTATGAAATCATGTTCATTGATGATCATTCATGGATCAAGAGCCACACCTACATTGTTGAAGATTTTGCATACATGCTTATATTGCTTTCATTTGAATGAACTAAGACAAAAAATTCTCATCAAATTCATTATGACAGCCTTGATACAAAATGGAGGTGTATCACAAAGAGATATCACCCAAAAAAATTTATATTTCAAGGAGTAGATGGAACAAGGTTTTTAACAAATGGATCAATGTCCATTGAATCCATGGCCATCATAACAAAATCTTGTGACTTTTCTTGTCATCTTTTTTTGTATTTATTGGGTGTTATTATTTATGTTAGACAAAAAAAATCAAGTATTTCAATGGTTTGTGTCTTTTGAAATGGTTATGGATTAGTTGCAAAATGGAGGCCATAATTGAAAAAGAAGTCACCTTAGTGGGTTCACATAACTTGTATTTTATACAATCATCAATTGAGGGAGAACTACATGCACAATTCAAAACCTTTAGACATGTGGTGCCTTTTATTATTTCCAACAAGTATTCCACAATATTCAATAAGGAATAAGGTAAATACCATGCAAAAGCCAACAAATTGGGCATTATGTCATTTGATCATTAAATTTCCCACTTGAAAACTTTATAAGGCACTAGTCATAAACCCCAAAAAAAAAGGTATTTAAAAAGGTGGATTATTTTTTTCAATTCAATCAAATCCCAAACATCCTAATGGGTAATTGTTAATTTTATTGGGGCCAATACACATCAAAATATGCACATAAGTGTTACATATCCATGGCCTAATTTTATGCACAAAGTGATGTATGTAACATAGTATTTTCATGTGGTGAAAGGAAGGTGTGTTGTTTTGAACAAAGATATAATACATATTAAATACCATGCAAAACTAATTACATTTGTTTCACCTTTTGAAATCATGAATTTTTTTATTGTGATTTTTAAAAAAATCCGTTTAAAAAAATGTTATAATCATGTTTTAGAATTATTACTTATGATTTTTTCATCCAAAAATTTATAGAAATTGCTTAGGACAATTTTTTTGGTCACCTTAACGAATAATCATTCTCTTGCTTTTTTTTCTTAATTAAAATACATAAAAGATATAATATTGGTCAAATAATTTTAACGTTTCACTTTTTGCATGAAATTTTCTAATCATGATTTGGTTATTGAAAAAACATGACAAATCTTTATTAAGGTTTGAAACAAATTTTAAATTATTATTTTTTGGTTTTGTTGCATCTTTCGTTGTTAGATATTTGTCATGTCATGTTTATTGTTTGGATCAAGAAAATGAATGAAAATCATGGAAGTAAATAAATATCATGAAGGTATACATTGGTACTCTGATGAATTGAAAATGGAGTGGTTTATAACATACATGTAAAAACATGTAAGGTTGGTTTCAATTTGTTCCTTTTCCCCTATATTCTTTTAATTGTGTACTCCTTATGACACATTTTGTAATGGTTAATAAGGTACAATAATGTTTTCATTATGGTTCCAAAAAATGTTATTTCAAATTTCAATCTTCACCTATGTAAATTTGCGATTACATATCAACAAGTTGCGCAAATGAAGTATCGAAACATGTTATCATTAGTTGACATTGGAATTATGTCCTGGGATTTTTCTTTTTTCCTTTTCCTTGATATTACTCCACCCAAAAATGATTATCATATGAACTTATGAAAATAGAACCCATTTTAAGCCATTCAAAAGTCCATAATTTATTTTTTGGTTAATGTTTTTCAATCAATATTTTTTTGTTTACATTCCTTTTGCTTTAATATATCATATATTGAATCCCTACAAAACATCCCAGATAAAATTGTAAATAGAAATGCATATACATAAAAGCATAAGACAAGTCCATATTTTTCTTCTTCAAAAGTTCATTATTATATATTTGGTGTCTATACGTTGCAATTTTCTAATATAGATGTCTTTTTATTCAAGTTGATAATATGAATTTAGTAAATAATTTGACATATTGTTGATTTCATGGCATGTTAATAGCACATAAATGCATGGCATTCTACAAAAAAACTATAATGCAACACAAAAAGTGAAGCACCCTACCTTGTAACCACCTTAGGAATTAATTTGTTTGTCTTACATGCTTGATGGATTTGATTTGTAAGGAAAGTGAAATGGAATTTCAACGCAACCAAGAGAAAAGTATTGCCCCCATGTGGAAGGAATATGTTACATGGTTCACCACATAAATTTAATATGCAATCCTTGTCACATTTGTCAATGGTTTAAAGACTTGAAACTTTGTTACAATCCCCATATGCTTACTTTGCTCATAACCTTAAACACATTCTCAATTTTACCAAGCTTGCAAAGAATTTGCAAATAAAGGTAACGAAATGCTAAGAAATAGGAAGACCCAATGGATCTTAATGTAAGTTCAGCAAAACATGTGTATTGTACAAGTATGAGATTCAATGAGCAAAATGTTTAAAGACAAGACTAATAGTATGATGGCAAAAACTAATCTTGATTTGTTGTGTGATGTGTTTTTGTTGATGGCATTGGCTTATTTATTAATGTTATTAGAAACTATCTATAGCTTGGTAAAGTTGACCCCAAATTTTTTGTATCTACCTATGTGACAACCATAAAAGTTTGCCAATTTCATATCCATGAATTATGCAATGACCTTACTATGTCATTTCATTCCAATGCATTCAAGGATTTTAAGGATTTGGAGTTATGCAAACATGAAAATATCAATTTAAAGTGGAAAGCTTCTTCACTTGATCTCAATACCCTTGATCTAGAATGTTTAGTGTTTGAGTGTGCTAATATGATTATACATGCAAACTACCATGATCTTATGACAAGCATGCTTGGGCTTATATGTGAAAAGGCCTTTAACATTATTGTGGGTGATGGGAAGAAAACTTGTAAAGGTGCACCGTATTTTTATCTCATGTCATTTTTGAGTTTATGCTTTATATTTTACTCACTTAATTTTTGCTTTGAAATTTTGTTAATGGTTTTAGTTTGTTGTTGTGTAGGACAAGGATAATCAATATTCTAATACAAAATTTAATGATCTGTAACTACTTTTGCCTTTCAAGACTTTACAAAGTTAAAAAGCTACAAATCCATTGTTCCCTTGAACTTTTCACCCGAACATTTGCCTTGGGCTTTTTTTTACACCTAGGCACTTATTTTGAACTATTCACACCTTTCTCAACAACTTCAAAACAATTGAACAAAACCACTATAATGTAGGCCACACAATCAATCAAACTAAAAACTCCAAATCACACACCACTTATAATTTATATAATTAAAGTTTGTATAACATGTGCAAGCACATGGATTCATTGCCTAATTGTGCATGTTGGACTTCATTCTTTCAATGTTATCCAATTTCTTCTACATTGTACATGTGTATGCCACTTCTATTTTTCAAAACTAAAATCCCTAATGAGGATGATCCATTTTTGGGGTTTTTTTTTTTTTTTACCTTTAGCATTTTCCTTGTGCACATTTCTTATTATCCTTATATAGTCTTAGAAGTGCCACATCCAAGTTCATCATGCATGGTGTCTCCAGCCACCTTCTTCATCATGTTCCTTACAAATTTGCCAAAGGTTGTAAAAGCGGTATACCTCATATATTGGCCTAAATTTGATGTAGAAGAAGACTTCACCAAACACATTCTTTTGATCAAAAGTCATTATTATTCCTAAAGTCACTTGTAATAAGAGGTCCCATTTTTCCTCCCATCTTATCCTTCAGGGCTTGTGAACTACAAGCTAGTGTTTTCAAGTGCAATATGAAAGTAAATGTTGCTATAACAATGGAACCTTCATTTTTAGTGAACCATTTTTCAAAGTCATGGCACACTTTATCAATGTCACAAATTTTGAAGTAGCCCTTCCCCAAATGTTTCAAGTTGGCATACATTGTTACCAGGTAGGTCTTAGAAAACATCAAGGATGAAGAAAAAAATCAACTTTATCTTTCATGAAATCAAAGTTGAAAAACAGGTTCTTTGATCACTTGCATATTGTTGTGAGAGTGTTTTCCTAGAGATTTTTTACTTTAGAATTTTTTGTTTATAGTGTTGCCTATGATATCTGATGCAAAACACATACGTGTATCAAAATAGATCTTAGATCATTAACTTGAATAAGCTTTTCACAAAGGAATTTAAGCACAAATGAATAGCATGGTCTTGTTGTTACAATTTAGCTCCACTTTTGCAACTTATGCATTGATGATATTGGCTCCTAGTACTCTTTTGAGTTATATCATTTCAACTTTTAATTTAAATTTTCAAGTTTTTGGTTTTGTTTTTGTTCTTGACTTTCATTCTCAAGCATTTGCAATTGTTTGAAGTTTACAATGAACTTTTTGTTCTTCCTAATATTGATTTTATGGAAAAGTTTCTTGTGTTTTGATCACCATGCAAATGGCACTTTGTTTTTGCATTTTTTTTGTTTTGTAGAAAGACATTTGGTATAAAGGTTTTACAAGTCTAGCCACATGTTCAAAAAAATGTTCGCTACTACTAATCAACTCCAAGTACTAAAGATTGTGAGTTTGTAATGAAATTTTTGTGATAGATATTTTCAATATAGTCATTTTTACCCCTAGGTTCATTAGAAAAAATTGAATTCATTCAACAAATTTATGAAAAAAATTGGATTGAAAACAAATTTAATTTAAATTGGTTTGAATTTGATTTAATTCAAATTGTCAACCAATTTAAATTGAATTAAATTTGATTCAATTAACCAAATTCAATTAAAATTGAATTGACACAACATTTGTCTCTTCTAAATTTGGTAGGGTTAATGTTCAAGTTGCATGCAATGTCATTCAATATTTTCATTCAATTGGAACTTAATTTTCTACACAATCAAATCACTTTTGCCATCATTTCATTATTGCTAATAATGTGAAGCAATTCACAAAACCAAAGTTATGCACTCTTGAAAAACTAGAGAATTAAACTTTCAACCTTGTGTTAACTAATGACTATCCTTGCCACTAGATTACCATAAAATCCCCACCCATGTTAAAAAAGAAACAACCAACAACAACCAAAGGCTAGGATGGATAATTGCCCCAAGAAAAAAAGAAGGGTAAATCCTAAGAAAACTTCAACTAAAGGCACAATGTTAAACATTGTTGAAATTAGAAGAGGGAGAGCCCTTGAAATTAAAAAGAAAATTTTACAAAATTGTGTACCCTATATTACCAAAACATAAGGGAATTGTGCACCTTTTGCGCTTAACTTGATTATTGTATAAAATTTCTAAAATATTAAAATTGGGGATGTCAAACCAAGGGTTTTTTCATGCGTTAAAATAAACCAAATTGCTCGAGAAATCCCTGCCTAACTAAAGACCTATTGCAAAAAGAAAGTTTAAGTACAAAAAATTAACTTCAAAGCCAAATGGTGTTGGCAATGATATCCTCTATGTTATGTTATTTGATAGATGGAGTCTATAACCAAGTAGAACTAATGAGATCTATCATTTGTCACAAGGTGGTTACATTTGGACCAAAACATTTAAGTTTATTGTTAGATTGTTTCCTTTTGATAGTGAGGATCACTAGCCCTCGATACACACATTCATGTTTCATCACTAGCATTTGCATTACTTTTTTTTCAGATGTAGAAAGCTTTTTTTTATGGGTTAGTTAGTCACATGTTATTTTTGTGTGCTTAATTTCTTTTCAGATTTGGAAGGCTCTTTTGTGTCAGTCATTCATAGCATATATGTTTATGCAAGTCCATGGGGACCTTGGGTCTTTTGATGTCTCAAGCATGTAGTTTCAAAATGCATACATTGTAATCAAATGGTTGAAAATATTGAATATCTAAGATCACTTACAAATGTTGAGTTGTTTCTATTTTTTTGTAACTTGATGTCTTAAAAGTTGAGACTTGTTTGAATGTTCATATTGCCTACTATATGTGTTGTTGAAGAAATTGTTTTGGGTCATGTTCTTCAAAGTAGTATCCTTTTTGAACAAAATGGTTGACAACACTAGGGCTAAAATTTAAGGGACCATGTACATGTTACAAATTTGCTTTAATGTTTTTTTATTTATGTAGCACAAATGCTATTCAATGTAAAGGACCTTTTGCCAAATGTTGTGTAATTTTGATGAATGTAATTGACACAAGTTTTTACAACTCAAGTTCTTTTGCCAGTTTTGAATTTATTTATCTCATTATGTTGTAACCAAATTTAATTTGAAATTGTAAGCACTATTAGCATATTTGTGCAACCTCAAAATTTAAACCATAGTCCCATATAATAATATACGGCCACAATGAACCAGCGCCCACCATTGCACCATCCACTGGACGCTTGTTATTGTTCAATATGGATGACCCTCAACTAAGTTAATATTTGGTTTCACCTTGGTAACCAATTTTGTATAAAAATAGGTCCCATATATAGGAAGATACCTAAGGAAAATAGGTAATTACTAGGTAAGTAAATGGTTTATACAATAGGTAAGGACCATTTTTACTACCTACCTACTAACAGCCTGCTTGTGGGTTGTTAGTAGATAGGTAGTAAAAATAATAATAACAACTAAGCTAACCACCATGGTTAGTTAGGGATCTGGAACCCAATAGAAAACTGCTTCCTGACCACTTACCATCCATCCGTTGTGGTGCACTAGTGGGTGCTGGTTTACTGTGGCCCTACTACAAATGAAAATTTTATTTATTTATTTATTTATTATTATTTTTTAGGATTATTATTTTGGTGGTACATGTATAGTAGCCATCTAAAAAAAAAAGCTTCAAAATTATAAAAAAACCTGGTCAGACCTCTTTTGTTGTAAAAAAAATTTGAAATCCACACAAATGGCGGAATCTGGATTATTATTAGTGGGTACAATAAAATAAATTTGCTTCTTCTGCGTCATGACCTAAAGTAATTAGTGATTTAGATGGGGTAACCCATCATGACCCACCATGGCCACCATGATGGGCCATAACGTCATTTGCAGCCACACGATTGGTTGATATCAATTAACCAAAGTCATTTGGCCAAAGAAAAGAAGCCACGTATATCGAAAGTCACATGGGAACGGGACCCACACATTCCTCTTGATGATTGTCTTGTGTTTAATAATAATAACTAGTGGTACCCATGACCTTCGGACACCCGTGGCTACTCCACTCGAGCCACCCCGAACGCGCAGTGGTCCCGACTGATGTTGTGCAAGTATCAGAACCAACCGTGTGTACCCTCAGGTTATTAGTCCGGGTATTTACTCCTTTACCCGACGTGAGAAAACCCAAAACATTTTGAACCTTGGTTCTCGAAAGTTTTGGAAATTTCCGAAAACACGCTCCTCTATATAACCGTCGGTTCTTTCGGTAGTTGGGGG
>Ga0209611_10005124_pt1 | contig 22150 bp, 20 predicted proteins | sample S1TSphgellanicum_3_FD_187693 | JGI IMG/M metagenome (GOLD analysis project Ga0209611, IMG submission 187693) | Host-associated microbial communities from peat moss isolated from Minnesota, USA - S1T2_Fc - Sphagnum magellanicum MG (SPAdes) (version 2) | ecosystem: Host-associated > Plants > Peat... | reverse complement strand
GCTAATCATTGTGTTGCTTGTTTCCAAAAGGTCCATTGTTTGAAAGATGGAAGTAATAATCTCATCTCCATGTTTAGCATGTTACAAAAAAAAAAAACATGGACATAACGCTGAAACATAGTTGAAACATACATACGAAACATTAAATGACAACATAATGATCGTCAATAGACATTAGTGTCCTACATTCATGTTTTGATTTCACAATCCAAAGTGTAGTGGCCATTTTTTGGGTGATTGAAACATGCAGCAGCCTTGTTTTGGGTGATTGAAACATGTAGTGACCATGTTTCAGGTGATTGAAACATCAATCAATCATGCCATTGGAAGTTCAACAAATAATCCCCCAAAAAGAAACCTGACATCAACATGTACCTGCAACATAACTACAAAACATATACCTAAAATGAAACCTAACCTTAGCATGCTGAAACCCCAATCACAGAGAATTTGAAACACACACATGTAAAAAATTGTATAAACATGTGCATGTAATCAAATGGAATCTTAATGAAATGTTGGGGAAACATGTAGCAATATGTTCAAAGTAATTGAGTACCAATTTTTTGCTTCGCATGAACTTGCCATATGCACAATAGTCAAGGGTGTTGAAGTTTGGATTGCACATGAAGGTATCCAACCTTTCTGCAAATTTGTCTTTTTTTGCACCTTCCAGGTCTGAGGGTTGGGGTGTTCCCAAAATAACAGGCCCCCAAGGCTGTAGGCCAAGGGTCCATTATTTGGGCACACCTTGGCAGGAGGATGTTGCATGACATGAAACCCTCTTTCTTCATAAAAAATAACTTTTTTTTCCTATGATACCTGTCCTGCAGGATATCCATTGAGTATGACCATCATGGGAAAAAGTAAAAATATGATGTGGGGGCATTTCAGAAGACAAAATGTCTGCTCTTTGATTTCAGAAAATGAAATGCTCACAAAGAGTGAAACAGTGGGCATTTTGTTTTCTGAAGTGCCCCATGAGATCTTACATGTTGTAAGTGGTCCTCTAACTACACTAAGAATTTCTTTGGACACTTTTATGTTATAGTTAAGGCTTGAAGATGGGGCCGTTACCAAAATTCAGAGTACACCTGAGGCAGATTCTGAATCTTGTTGACACCTCATCTGAGGGCCTTACAGAATTTAAAGAAGTGGCACGGAACCTTATGAATTGTAAGAACTAAGAACCCTGCTAAAGAATGCCTGTCTCATAGCAGAGGTAATCTTACTTTTTAAGATGCCCTCCACCTACATTAAGAAAATTTAGCCAGTTCTTTAGGGGTAAGGTAGTAGTTATGTACTGGTTACTGGTTAGAACTTAGCACTGGCTAAGTATAAATTATATCAGCTAATTTTGGCTATACCAGCTAGTAAGGTAGTCCATCATTTCTCCGTTCCAAAATAAGCTCTTACCTCCCAAAAGCTTCTCCCCTCAGCAGTTGCAGGCACCTCAGCCACCACCGATGCATCACCAGTAACATGATCACAAAGCCAAGTTGCCAAAATAAATGATTAACACGGCAGCCCCCCAAAAAAATTCTAGAATCCCTAGATATTTTTTCACAGATTCTATAGGAATTACCAGTCACATGGTCATGAGTCCCACCTTTGGCTTACTCAAGACTCCACAAAACCCACAAACTGCAGTAATAAGAGCAGCCACTGTCCTCACATTCTGCATCTCCAAAACTAAATTCATCACTACTATTTTCATCACCGCCGAGTGTCCTCAGGACACCCAGCAGCCAAGCACTCAGTTTTCTCAAAAAAGCTATGGAACTTCACACCACTCGCAATTTGGACAAAAAGGCCTATAGATAGTCTGAATAGAAACTTGCCTTCACAGTTCCCAGAAGAATAAAATCAATTTGACAATGAACTTCAAAAGCTACAAGATACCAAGTACTAAATTAATGGAACAAAGTCAAGGTGCAACAGATACAAATATGTATGAATCATACATAGTTTTACCAACAGAATTTCTACAGCCAAAAAAGTCTGAAGTATGACATGGGGTGACAATTAAGTTTGGGGCAGCTCTGAAACATTGTGTCAAGTAAGTGTGCTGAACAATGCTTGCAATTTGTTACATAAGACACAGGATTTCACAAGTTGTTATCTAAAAGACTATACCCATATGCATCAGGAGCTACACCTTGTTTTCTCTTTGCAATAGACATGTAACTAACAGTTGATCATAGAGAAAGTAAAGGATAATTGTAGATTAAGGTCACCCACATAACATCCTGAAATCTGCAAGTATGATAACAAAGAATTAAGATAGGTTGAAGAGCACTGAAAATTGCAAAACTACTGTTGAATCCTGCTCCTTGCATTTAGGGTGAAATTATCATCGTGCAACTTCGCCACACATAATACACTTTCGCTAAGTCCTACTCAACTAATCATGGGATACTGGTCCAAGTCATTGTACTTGGCACAATGAGATGCAATGACATCCATCCCAGACAGGCCTAATTATCAGCCTCCGGTTGTAGAAAGTGGAAGGCTGCATTATCTTTCAACAAAGGGGGTGGGTGGACTTCTGCCAGGTCAACCTCTGGCATTGACTTTGCAATATCTTCAACAGAAAATGGAATGCTGCAAGAAACCAACTGAATCTGGTTAGAAGGGGCCTCCAGAACTTGTACAGAACTCAGCAGAATCTACATTCAATTCTCATAATGAACCCAGCCCTCTTTAAGGAAAGACTTGAAACCTGGAATCATCATCCAGTAAAAAAGAGTTGCTGATGGGACTGTTGGAGTCTTCTGTCATCAGGACCCTCATATTGGCTATGACCTGTAATCCATTCAGCCACATTAAGCATGAGTTACAAGTATTCAATTCCTCTATGGACAAAATTCAGCTCATGTTAGTTAACAAAGCAGGTAAATAGGAACCCCTGATTACTGGAGAGTCTTTACCAGAGTTCCAAATATTCAGGCCATGCCTTAAGCAAGTTGATTAAACATGCAATTGTAATCAATGGGCGTGCCAATATGTTGTCATCTGACAGCAGTAACCCTCAAATGCCCACATGCCACAAGATGTGCTTGGGGTTTCAATCTAATAAGCAGAACTTGTATTGAGGCAATGTCATTTGGTGCCACAAGATGGTCTTCAGAGCTTGGTAAATGGATCTCTTGATTGACCCCTGACTATTCCAATACTCATCCAAGGACTGTAAGGTTTGAAGACAAATCTGTGAGATTGCAGAAGAAACTCCACAACAGTTCCAGAAAAACAAAATATATGGTGACAAGAATTAGTGTGGTCATAACCTTATGAGTCACACACAAAGTGTCAGACCATCACATTCATGATTAATAGCAGTGATGACCTGCCAGGACTTCCCACTGACTTCATCAGTTGCTGATGGTGGGTGTAGCATATAAAGATCCACCCAAAATTTCAGGCAAACAATTATACCACCATCTTTGTCCTTTGTTTCTGTTGCATCAGTAAAAGCAATCGGAAGACTCAGTAACGACGATGGCTAGCACTCAAGGGACATAGCTAATCATAACAGTACACAGTATCATCATTTAACCAGTGACAAACTTGTGAGTGTAAGCTTCATTTCATTTTAGCTTGCCCCTGGAAAAGCAAGCATCTATCCCTAAGCCATACAAAGCCCACCTAGAGAGTTAGCTTCAAAGACATGCCCAATGCAAAACCTTGATTAATGCATGGATGAGGTTTGTTGCCATCAGGGTTCAATGAGACATAAAACCTTTCAGCTTCCATGCTCTTTGCAGAAATCATGTAATTTCAACATTTCCTGGGTGTTCTTTGTATGCTTCTAATCCCCCTCTGGGTGAGGCTGAACCCCCAGCAAAAGAAAAGGTTAAGGGTTTAGGGTTTAGGGTGGTGGTTCAGCCTTGAGGTTAAGGAAAATGATTTCCAGTAGTAGAGCTCCATAGACAGAGGAAGACAATTGGTGAACTATAGGGCAAGCCCATGCAATGTTTTAAACAAGTTCCTCATTGCAGAAGACTAGAGGTAAGAATAGGGAGAGAGAAGAAGCACCTCAGGGGAAACACTATGGGTGCCATACTTGTCATCCCAGTACATTGTGCTGATACGGTACAGCTGCTGCACGCTTAACACCTGAATGCAACAGGAATACATTCCTCAGTTCAAATCAAAGTCAAACAAGTGAACCACTCAACAATGTGATTGTACTGCATTACTCACAATGACAAATGCACTCTCTTCTATAGTTGCCCTCACAAAACTTGCACCTGTTTAGTCAAAATCAAATTAAACTGCTCCCAACAATCATTAACATGTGTACAGTTTTCTGAGGGATTCTGAATGAGGTGATGCATGTTTGGGGCACAAACAATGATTGAAGCAGCCAACATGCATCACCTCAAAGTATGTAGGACTCCAAACATATCTTAACACACTCAAGCCAGTAATTACCTCAAAATAAAATTACACCTATCTTGGTCAAGCATAAAGTGCATAAAGTGACTTGACAATCTCTTCTGACACATTTTGCTGGCATGGCATTTATGAATAAGGTGATGCATGTTTTAAATCCACACTGTGGTCAAATTAGTGAAGTCTTGTTGCAAGTTGCTGTTCATAAGCTGACCAAACATGAATAACCCATTAGCAACATCAAGAACAAACAACTCATCCACAACCTTGGATAAACTTCTAAAATAGATGGGACAAGAGTTGGATGGGATAAAATGATTCATGAAGTCTTGTGGCAAGCCTCTGTTCATCATTCGAGTCCACAAGGTGGCTGAGCATACATCACCCACTATGACATCAAGAATAAACGACTAATCCACAAACTAAGGATAAACTTCTGAAACAGATGGGATAAGAGTTGGACTTAAAATGACAATTGGTGAAGCTTTATAGCAAGCCTCTGTTTATAATTCAAATCCACAAGGTGGCTGAGCATACATCACACGCTAGAACCTCAGGAACAAACAATTCATCCACGAAGTCAGGATAAAACTCTGAGAAAGACAAGATGTGTTGCACTGGATAAGACAATTCAAAATTAAAACACCGGTGAAAAGCTAGGAATTAGCTAAATGGACAGTATAATTAGCACCGAATTGTCTGAAAATGGAATAACAAAGGAGGTGAAGCTCAAGGGAATTTAACCACCCCCAGAAGTCTTTAGGATCCTGATGCTTTCAGAGGGAACGTTAACATTCCAGTGGACAAGCTCACATAATAGTGCCATGACCATACCATTTTGTTCTTCCATCCAATGTTGGCATCCAACAGTATCTCAACTTGAAACAATCTTACAATATATGCTGCTCAGAGAATCACTTACTGGGCATAAATCATGTGTGATCTCATCCAGTGATTTCTTTGGTTTTTGATGTATCACCTGCCAGGGATAGTTACATTAAGGATCCAGTACAGGTGCACTTCAAAGATGACATACCACCAACGATAGATCCAAAAAGCAAAAGAACTTCCCTCTCAAGTCCTTGCTTACAAAACACATTGATAAGAAATAAGTCAAGCAAAATGTTTCATTATCAGGACCCATATCATTTGTAGATACCACTTTGACAAGATTACAAGAGAAGTTCACATACCAAGAATCCAACTGCTTGTCGAATATATTTGAGCTCATCCCATGATGAACCTGCATGCTGAAACAGATATAAAGGTGCTTCAATATAGAATTCCCAATTCCAAGAAATAGGAAGGATCACAAGATCAGAAAGAAAACATTCATCACAATAAAGTACTGCAAGAAACAGGATGGACCTATATGTACTTAATTTTAGTTCAAAAACTAGCACACCTATCTGACCTTGTGTCCTGCTTCACAAGCCAACATGGTCAATGCTAGAAACAACACATAAAATATTCATGAGTTAGAACAATGAACAGTAGAAATGCCAGTTCTTACGAAGGAGTGGAAAGAAAGTGTTCAATTGACATAGAATTCCTCTGCCAAAGAGAAACAGGCAAAGAAAGAAAAAGGCGTAATCCTGAACAATAAAACTACAATCTAAGTAGGGAATCTTTAAGCATGTGGAGGTAGCCAGTGGAGCAGGGAACTGTCCTAAGAATGGAATGGTAGTGCCTCCTAATCTTCCCATATGCTATTCATATAGAAGGAGACAAAGCCTGCGATCTCTCCCTGGGAAGGATGCACATGATGGAGAACATGGTACATCTCTTTTAATAGATAAGCAAGATCTTAGTAAGTTGCAAAGCATGGCCAATGCTCAGCCCCGGATCATAGGAGATGGCTTACAAATGCTCAAAGATCTTCTATTGTTCAACTTTGCCATCCAAATTGTAGCCTCTTGGAAAGAAAGTATGTACACATAGAATATATCTTCCTTAATGAATAAAATAATGGCAACAGCATCAGTGCCTCTGGCCTTGCTGATTGTCCAGGGGATGTTTCAGTTGGTGACAGCTGTTTCTAATTAAAGCTGCATTCAATGATGCTCTAGTATCAACATTGATGTTATCCCAGTTCATTTTAGACCAATGGCGCCACTAGCGCTTTATGAACGACTCAACATTCTAATCCTTTGAAAAAAGCATGGCATGAGTGTTCTCATGTTCTTTTCTTCAAAACAGACAGTTGCTTGTCAGTTTCTAAACCTATAACCCTTTAACCTATAACCCTTTACAGACAGTCTGTGGTTTTCACATCTACAACTTTTCTCTCTAGAACTGATTTAGGTTACAACCTCTAACAACTGATAGCATTTACCCCAAAGGTTACAAAACGCTTTCTGCAAATGCACCAATGTGATTGATTCCCTTTTCAATTATCATTCCACTATTTTAATGGTGAACTAGATATATATGCCCCTTTTCCCGACAGGAGTAGTAAACATTTGTTGGAAATTTTACATCTCAGACATCTGATGTTTACTCTCCCTTAATACAGATCTGATTTTCACATATTGAGACCATTGCTAATGATCTCCTTTAAGTCCTTTGTTCAAGATCCACAAGCATTTCAGATTGTGGATAAACAACTCTACCCATCTCAAAAAGCAGTTGGGTGAAGACCTCCCAAATCCCTTCCACAAACAGCATCCATTGAGATGGCTTCAAGGACCTGCGGCACTATAACCAACTGCATAGCCTTCAGCCAACAGTTGGTTGATGAGAAATAGGGCCCTGAAAGACATAGCTTGATGTGCCTTGTGCCATTCACTCTGCTTGCAGGTGCAGGCCAGCAAGCAAGAAAGAAGCAGAAGAAATCTGACAGAAAGAGGGAAGAAAGTAGTACGATATCATCTGGTTGATCTTTTCAATATGGTCTACCCAACATCACATACCTAGACAGGGGTTTGGCTCAGGCTTATGTTTGCAAAAGTAACATACATAGGTGCTTGGACAAGCCTTGATACTCAAAATGCAGATAGTAAGATAAACTGTGGCTATTGCCTTCACATGAGAGAGGGGTCAGCACTACAGTAGTGGGATACGATATGCATGTTTTGCATTCATTGGGAACAGAAAAGGGAAAAACAATCCCATGTAGGAAGAGAGAGAGAGACACACACACCTCTTCCCCAGCTTCGTAAATCCAGTGCTCAAGCTCAGCAAGCCCAGCTTTCACATACTCTCCATTGCTGAATGAACAGCACTCCCGCCGCAGCAACAGGCTGCCACCCACCAAAATGTGTAAACATTACAGTTCAAAAACATGTTCTCAGTATCCAAACCTTAGCCCAGGAACCTTGAGCTCATCACAGAGGCATAACAAAAAACACTAAAACAACTGGACCAATAACATCAATACACACTTCTGCACATGACATGACATTCATAATCTTTTACAACTACCATAATTGAAAGAAAGGCAATGTCAGTTCCAGCCAAACCAAAAACAAACATGATGAGGTGAAAGGTCAACACTGTGGTCATACCTTGTACAAGTTACTCACAAAGTATCAGACCATCATGTTCCTAATAAATGAATGGCATTGACTAGTTGCCATTACTCCTCACTGACTTCATCAGCTCCTGAGAGTGATTGTTGATAATTATATAATTAACTACTAAACCCTTAACCAAAACAATTCTACAAAAACCTGCAACCTGAGTTTCTGTCACATTTCCAGAAGGGAAGAGACTGTCACAATGTCAGTGAGCACAAGGTATGGCTTACAAACAAGCCAAACAATATAATACTCATTCAAGCTGCAACATGAAGAAAAAGAATATAAACTCAAATCCAATGCCCACGAAAAAGGATGCACATCAGAAGGTAACCATTCCAAATCACAAGCAGATCATACTAAGAACTCTCAGAGGGGAAAATGCCAGTAACAAGATTCACAAGATTTTAAACGAGTAACCTGTTGAAGAGCTGAACATTGATAAATGAGAATATTTGTGTGAAGAGTTTTCGCATAAGAAACGGTAGTACCTGGAAAATGAAGCATTCACAATCTCAAACCAAATGTTGTATCCATAGGAAAGAGACAAAAAGTATGATCAAGTTGCCACATCAGTGCTATTTTCTTTTACCATAGAGACTGTTCTCTGTCTGCACTATAGCCAAAATTGTCATAATTCTCATGTACAGATTTGTGCCTCATAACACCACAATATACTAGGCAAAAGGTAGACACTGAACCAAACAAACTTATAAACAGTACACTGTACTATTGCATAATAAACTGAGATCCAATCCCCCCAGTATTTGTCCATTGCAGTAATTAGACAGTAAGGTAAGTGGCCCACAATTACACGATGTTCATGTTCAGACATTGAGATCCACCAAATCATGAATTTTTTAGTGCATTCTCTGAGAGGTATAATTCTAAAAGGGGTGCAAAACAAGATGAGTGCAAGTGATACACATACATGGTTGGCACGCATGGTAGTGAGAAGAGTACTGAGGCTTGAGATGATACTATGCCAATGGCTGCTCAAGGTCTGTTGTGCACTCAAATTTGGAGCCCTTACTGAGGCTTTGCCTAAGCTTGCCCTTGAGGTTCTTGGGGCCTGCAAGAAAGCAAGTAGCAAAATAATGCATAGTGTAGGATTAAGAATCCCTTCAGATAACATTCTGAAGATTTTAAAGGCCAAAGACCTGATAAAAAATTTGTTTTCTATGCAAACCTCTGGTATGATTCAGTACAAAATCTGAAGAGTAGTCATAATCCTTCAAAAGACTAGTGAAGCTAAACAATTGAAATGTGAAGAACTATTCTGACCCATACAGCCTTAAGAACCCACAGAACTGACAATTAACTACTCTAAATTTTGTGAAATCTGAAACCTTGGAATGAACAAGTATCATAAAAATCATGCTTTTGCCTGTATATTCTGGCTGAGGACACTGGATCAAAATGTCAACTTTTAAGCCTTTGAAACCTTGGGATATTGATAATCCTAGGAATTGCGTAGGAAACCACTATATTCAAAACATGGCATGATATGTGGTATATAATACACCACTATAGAGTCTTCATCTCAGTAACTGCAACAACAGAACTGCTTGAAGCTCCTGATACTGATACCAATTCACAACATTTTGGTCCATTGCATGAGTGTATGACTGAATGTGCAACTACAATCAATACTAAGGTGGCGATTGCCATATCCTACAAAGTTCAAATACCATAAGTTACTGACATAATGCTGGGAAACCAAAGAAGACAAACCTGGATACACAGGCCAAGCAAAGGGGAAATCTCCTTCTTCAAGTTGTCACGGATCATGCCATAAATCTTCTCAACATAAGCAGTAAGTTGCTGTTTGAAAAGCAGAGCAGGATATTTTGCTTCCACTTGTCGTAACATTTCCAACCCACCCATTACACCTCCACTTCCAAATGGAATGCCCCCTGGACTATTTGATGCCCGAAACCCCTAATCAGCAAAACTTCAGATCAGAACCTTAATTGAGTAAAGTGGCAGAAAACTACAACAAATCAAGGTCTACCTGATAGTTAGGTGGAAGGTAAAGACCTAATCCTTGTCATAGGGATTCAGTTTTTGAAAGCTTTGGTGGACAAATTTATCCTACCATAGTTGAATAACATGTTCATCGGGTCTCTGCCAAATAATCATTTACTTTTGAGGATTCCATTTTGACAAATAGAATATTCCATAATATTCCAAAAGGATGCTTAATTTCATTCACAAAATAAATTTCTTTCAGAATAATATTTTCAAAAATTTCAGCATGTCTAAAGATAACATATTTTTTGTTGAACCTGCTATTCAACTAGGGTAGTACAGGAAAAAGAGAATCTAAAAAGATGCTTGTTTTGTTCTAAAGACTCACTTTGCAATTTGTGTGACCTACCCTGAAGCTGGTCCAGAATTTAGTTGAAGAACAATTAACTGGTTCAAATTTCTGGAGATTGTATTACAACTCCAGAGATAATTTAGGATACAGCAAAGACTGTCACAACCTGGTGGCAAAAGTCAGTTTGACAAAAACAGATCTCAAACAACTATAATTATGCTATACAGGAGTCACATAATGGCATACTTCCCACATCCAGACTGCCCCATACTTATGTCAATATGCCCAAAAGCAGACACACATGCACAAAATTGGGGATACCTAGTTTCATTTGGATTAGACCGAGGAATGCACATGTTCATCAAAAGCCTCCAAATTATTTTCCAACATCCTTTCTGATTTTGCTGAAAATGTGTGAAAAAGAGTGTTTTGGAAAGATTTCCCACATTTTCAGTAAAATGCTTGTTCAGGAATTAGTTTTCAAAACTGTGCACTAACAACCATCTGTAAAAAAGTTATAGATCCCCAAAAACGAGCCATAAACTCTATACAATTCTGGTGCCAAAAATTTGAAGGATCTTCTCACAAGACATAGAACAGTGGAACACTTTCTCACTTGAGTCATCCTTCCAAATAGAGTGACAGAGTTTGCACGTCGGCGTTGAGGGGTTGGCCCCCCAGCTCCACTTGCCTTCAGAGTCCTTTGTAAGAGGAAGAGCAAAGTGGAAGTATTGGATAGCCAATATGCAAGAACATCATTATTTTCCTGTGTCTGCAATCCATTAAATTGAAGTCCTTTCAAATCACATTCAAAAGATACCAAGGAAACAGAAAAGTTATGACACTGGGAGGGGATCTCATACTTCAATCGCAGTGCCAATAGTCTGGATGATGCGGTCAAATACATTAGTCCTCTCAGCCTCAAATGAGTGCCACTGGAGCAAAGACTTGTAAAGAATGCAAGCAGCCACAGGACAGTTGTTGCTGAATCCAACATCCTGCATTACACAGATAAGAAGTGTGTCCTGATTTTCCTGCCATCACAAATCAGTCAATCAGAAGTTTAAAGATATTTTGGCTTATATGTGCAGTCAACTGTATAATTTCAGTACTTATAAACTTGGTCAACTGGTCAAGGTCCATAAGGTTGATTTCAAGACATTGCCCAGTACAGTGACACATATAATTTTTCAACAAGAAACAGTGAAAAGAAATCCAGAGATATTAAAAAGCACTCCTCCAAGTTCCAGACTATACTCAGATTATCCCTGCTTACCCCCCATGATCAATTCACATCTCTATCCTTACATACAGAGAGACTCATCCCATCTCTCTTGTTGAAAGACATGCAAGAAACAAACAAGACAAAACAAACTTGCCCTAGTAAAGTATTCCCTTGTGGACTAAAGAAAGAACACAAGAAGTGGGGAGCCAGAAAAACCTGTTGCCGATCAATCAAAAGCTTTTCATGCTTTTGCTCTGATTCTGTATGGTCTTTCTCAAGTTGAGCTGTATTTGGCAGTTCCTGTTGGAAAATCTGAAGAGCATAAGTTTACACCCAAAAAAAAGTGTTCAGTCCATGGTTCACTAATGGGTACCCTAGTTCCAACAAATCCTTGTACTCTTTATCTTAGCAGGAGTTTGCTCAAAATAGTTTGATGGGAAGTTATATGCAGGCATATATGCCCTCACACTTGAACCCCTTGTTTCTCTGGATCCACTCTTTGAAAGCATGTAAATACATGCGGTGAATGAGTCAATAGCCCCATTAAGAGGTGAATTTATTGGGCTTTAAGCATATATAAATAAAGCCACATCTCATTAGGAGTACTAGCAGGAGAGGCATCAGAAAAAGGATGAACTACAATACAGGCTATGAGGTGAGGTGAACAATACTTCATGTGGTAGAGAATGTTCACAGCTACACCATATTATATTTTCTGTCCATTGGAAAGTCTAAACACAACAGTTTTGCAAGCTACCCCCTGCCCAAGCTCCTAATATGGAGCTTTCTTGCCTTAGATTCTTTGCCTGATCCCTCCAGAAATACATTAAAAAAATGGAAACCGACATGTTGTTGAAACCCCTCTATATTGCTGTGAATGCAATAATTAAGTTTCAAAGCAAGCTAACATCAGCTCACTTCTTTTTGTAGCAACATGTGGCGACAGTGCCCACCAGATCAGATGCAAGAAGACTCAAAAAACCCTCTAACATGTTGACTTCTGGAATGTACCTACAGGAGTGGTAGTATTCTAGTACTGAAATACCCCTCATAATCACAACTTTTAGTGTGCAGCAGACAGACTCATCCTCCTCAATTGTGACTTGTGATTGCTTCATATTAAGCTGATTGCAGAGAAAAATCCAAGAAAACATTTAAGGTTAAAAGTTTCAGCCAAAACCCAAACTGACAACAATTATGTATGGTCATAACTTTGTCAGGGTACCTCAAAAAATATCAGACCATCACCTTCATCATGAATTGCAGTGACTAGCTGCCATTACTCCTCACTATCAGGTCCTCACAGTGGGTATACAGAAATATACAACAATCTACTAAAAACTTAGCACAAACAATTAAAAAATCTGTCCTGAGTTTTGGTCGAATTTCCACAAGCAAATTGCTCTAAACAAAATGCATACTTTGATGGCTTGCTTATTTCAATAAGTCTACACAGCTAGTGTCAATGCCATGACATGTAAAAAAGGACCATATCATGTCATAAAGTCCACTTACTTGTACAGTTCGTTTATCCTTGTCATGACCATTCAATGGGTAACCATTCTCCGGAGTTCTCTACATACATGTTACCACAGTGCATTCCACTGTAAAGCAAAACATTTCCAGTGGTGTGCAGATGTTTGCAACTCTCACACATGCAAAGAAGACCTCTCAACAAATGATTTACAACCCAGAAATAGGTATACTTTCACCAAGTATACAATTCAAGTATCCTGCATGGTGGACAGAACAGATGTCCACCCTGGTAGATCAAAAGGAACAGTTGCACAAAAATAAATTGTGTAGGAAATACAAAAAGCTCACCTGAAACACAGTGCTTTTGAAGCGGTTAGAAAGACCTTTTGTTGGAGACAGCACAAGAGTCTGTTGACGCAGAACTTGATTTTCTGACTCCATGTTGCCAAGTTTCTCTTCCATTCTGTGAACAACCACCAATGGAAGGTTTGCATGTGTGGTGGAACTCATCACAGTGTGACTTTCTTTGACAAAAAAGGGTATAATTTTTTCCCACAGAAACTGATATCACAGTGGCATCACTGGCATGTCACATGTATTTCATTCACAAATGCTACAGTGACTGTAACTCTCCTCATACTAGACAAAAGAACAGTGATATTGAATAGCACTGATAATTCACTATTTCAACCATAAAGAATGCTGAGTTTGATAGTCATTATCCAGGTTAAACACTGGGCATTGTTCAATCCATTGATTTCATGTGAGTGATTTATTGGAGCCTCATGGTAGAACTTTGTACCTTTGTAGAGCTTCCTGCATTTGCTCCATTTTGGCTTCAGCTTCCTGAGCTCTTTGCAGTCGCTCTTCACTCTCTTTTTGCCTCTGCATTAAGATCTCCTCTGCTTCCAGTGCCCTTTTCTTAGCAGACTCCAACAAAGTCTATACAAGTGCCAACATAAATAACATATTGTAAGTATTCAACTATGTCTCCTCTGAACAACTGCATTCAGAGAAACATATGGGTCTGCACAGCAGTACCATCACAGGGTGATCTGTTTATGGGTCTCTTGGTTTGAGGGTGCTATAGCATGCTAGCAATTGCCAATCACCTTGTCACAATGCAGCCTGATCAGGATATTGGGATGCCAGATATAGGGTCTTGACAGCAGTTGAGAAAAAACCAGTCTACCTGCTCCTCTTGTATCTGATTTGCTGTGGCCTTAACACATCAAGAGGCTTTTGCATATTGTTAACAGCTGAGCCGGCGACATGTTGATGATTTAGTAATATGGGCCCACTTCTGTTCAGAAACTCTACATTCTTCTACTCAGGCTGTCCTCATAGTTCTATATAATCCCATGACTCAAGGACTCCTAGGCCTTAGCAGCATACTATCATCCATCACAGTAAAAAAAAAAACTGAGGATCATGAGAGTTAAGAACCCTTAAGTTTCTCATTTTCCTCTGTAAGCTTCTCCACTTTGGCATCAAAAATTTCAACATCAGTAGGCATTTCTTTGGCAGCCTTAGCTGCTTGGCCAACAGCAAATTCACTAGATTTTTGTGCCTTCATAAGCTGAGCATTTGTAGCCAATGTTTAGGCATGCATTTGCTGTAATGCTCCTTGCAGCTTTGCAATCTCTTGTGCCTTTGCTTCCTCCATGTCCACCTATAAGCATGACCGAGAAGAAAAGAACCAAGATCCTGGGAATTGGTTAAGTTCTTTAATTGAGACACTCAAGGATTATAAAAACACACAGCAAAGAAGAACATTCAACATGTTTTCCAGTTGCCAACAAGAAACTGACACCTTCTGACAGATACATTTCCATCTATATACTTAATAGATATCATGAAATTCTTCAAAATACCAACTCAGTCCACACTGAGAGGATTTTGGAAGAAAAGAAATTAACAAATGGCAAACTAACGGAGAGCATGCTTAAGTAAAAAGCTCTTCTGTTTTGAAATTTCGGCGTGGAATGATGTACAAATTGCTGTGACTCACTGAAAATTATCGATTGAGAGGGTCTCCTCAATCACAATTCTAGAATCTCACTAAAGTACAAATAATGAGCTGACCTCTTCCCAAATTTTGGTGTCAAGTTTCAAGATTGAAGTTGCATAAAAATAAAGTTTAGTTATACCTGCATGCGCTTTTCAAGTTGCAAGCACCACGTGAGCTCCTCACATTGTTTCTCCAATTTTGTCTTAGCTTCTTGAAGAGCTCCAGTTTCCTTTGAAGCCTTCACAAACAAGTGATTTTATTGCTATAAAACATTTGATCATGCAACCACTTTCAGAAAAGCGTTGGTAACCGATGTGTTTGCTACTTAATTTTTGCTAAAATTGGTGCAGATGTTGGTGCTGTTGACAGGCCTTCACAAATTTTGAGATGTACGTGCGAGTCACAGTTGCAGTTATGTTGCATCAATCTGTGTTACTTGTTCCGAGGGCTCAAGTTTCTTGAGATAGTAAAGAATTATAGTGGGCAGGATCCACGAGGATTGGGGTCCTATTCTCCCACTCTTCATAATAGTAGTTGTTGGGTTTGTGGTATTTTCTTGACCTTTTTTGCGTTTGGATTCAGTGTTGTTTCCCTTCTTTCCTTGGTTATTAGCATTTCATCTTCTCCGTGTTGCATTACGACAATTTGCGTCAAAGCGTCGATGTCCTCGCCGCATTTCCATTTTAGCTTGAAACTAATCTCTTTAACTTCTGTTTAAGCCTCAACTTATCACCACTTAAAACTACTGACGAGAAACATGGTCTTGCCGACAGATCTTATAACCTGTTTTTTAGCCTCACCACCCAATTTGAGTGCATAAGTGACTACATAGCTGCAATCTGCCTCCACAAAAAAAAAAATGGAAGCCTTAGTTACACCCCGTTCAGATGCTTGACTTGCCAATTAAGCCTTCACATGGGTCTATTTGTGGGTATTCTTTAGACCTTGGCCGGTTGAAAAAAAAAATGCTACATCAGATCGGTCGGTTTTTTTTTCCAATTTCCCGATGTTGCTCAACGGACAATAATCCCTTAAAACATTTAGTCAGATTTGGTGATGTTCAAAGTATGAAAATATAAAAGTTTTATCACTGCATGAGACTCCGGAAACAAACTGACGTCAGATGATTGATTGGGTTGTTTCTTTACTTGTTCATGGAGTGTCCTTGCATAGGCCCCTCTTTTGCTGAATGTCTATGGCCTGGAGGCTTACCCTACACCGAACACCCTCAAACACTTTTTGGATTTGTAAAATCAGGGGCTTACTTAGTGCAATATCATGCTTCCTGGATCGGTGGGCACTGGACACTTTCATTTAAGATCCTGTGGGAGCAGGAATTTCTGCATGAGACCCTTGAGCAAGGGGGACGGCAAAACCTCCGGTTCCACCGTCGGCTCGTAGGGCATTATGTATATAGGGAAGGGTCTAGGTTTAGACCCTTCTGGATTTGAGATCCCCCAACCTAAACCCTCCTGGATTTGAGATCCCCCAACCTAGATCCTTCTGGATTTGAGATCCCCCCGGGCTGGTAAACTGCCAGTTCCTTGCCAGTCATTTCATGAGCACCGGCAACTCTTCGAAAATGTTCCAAAACCCAGAAAAAGGGGTTCTCTTGAATCTGAAAATGTGAAAGAACCAGAACCTGAGACTCTGGGATTTTGAAAATTTTCAAAAAAATTGGAACAGGCGGTTCTTTGACTTCTAAAATTTAAAAAACCTGGTATTGGAGGTTCTCGACAAAATTGAAGAACTGCCCAAGACACGTCTTAAGTATCGCACACAAGAATCCAGGGTACTGAGGTTTTGGGTTGCTGCAATTATAAGAAACTCCGGCTATTCCGACTGACCGAGGAAGTTCACAGATATTGAGAATGCGAAAAGAAACTAAGCATCTCCGGCTGCTAGAATCATATGGTGACGGATTGAGTTTGTAGGCCAGAAAACTATGTATGAATCCTTATCTGATTTTAAATGAAAGAACTTACTAGCCCAGAAACGCACTACACAATAGAACTCAAAAGTTGCATGCCAGCAAAAAGAGTAGTTCTACATTTGCTGATCGACTGATCAGCGACAAAGCCACAAAATGTTGCTGCTACTGCTGCAATAATCGATTCCTATTCTACTGATGCAACCTCTATGAACGTGTCCATAAGGAGAGAAGGTATTTGTGGTCATGTTCCCGAGGAATGGGGTGCCTTAAGCGCACCTCGACGAGCTCCAAACACCTGATGCTGATGATATTTCCCCTAATGTATCTGGCCCTCTGAAGAGATTCCGCTGAAGCTCCATGAGATGTGTCAACATCTATGTTATTGTAGGTCTCTTTCTGGTACATATTTTTATGCAATAACTCCTGTTTGGGCAGCAACCTCGGCAGCAAAATCCATGTTCCGTTTCTCGATCCCCTCCCCTAGATTGAACCTCGTGAATCTTCGAACTTGGATATTTTCGCCCAGTGTTGCTACCATCTGCTTCACGAGGTCCTTCCCCAAAATTTTGTCATTCCTGATGTATGGCTGCTCCGGCAACACGAGTTCCGCCATCATCTTGGCTACCCCACCTTCCACGATTTTGCCACAGATGGCCGCAGGCTTTGTAGCCAAATCCTCCTTCCCGAGGTCAATGTCTCCTTCTCAACTAATGCTGAGGGGATATCTTTGACGCTCACATATTGTACCTGGGGGGAAGAGGAAATGAATTTGTGTCAGTACGTCACCTTCTGACCGATCAGAGTGATCTAATTTGTGGTATGATAGAAAAATTTCCACCACTGTATTACAAAATAAGCCGTACCTCATGGTTAAGAAGACATGTTATATGACCCAATTCTGATCTTCATCTTCTCAAAGTGATGAAATCTAGCTGTTTCAAGTGATAGGTTCAAGTTCTCCAAGTCGTTTGCAACAATCAGAGTGACCAACTTGTGTCACCATTGATTTAGGAGCTGATTTAGTGCCACGACCAGTTGGCAAGCTACAATTTCCCGTTGACCTTGCTGGTGTCAGGAGCTCAGAGGTGCAAGTGCAACTTGCATACTTGATTAAAAGGGCATGGATCTTGTAAGTAACACCATGATCCTCTTCAAAGGTAGGTGAGATCACATTGATGTGTGGAATCTGACTAACTTTGTTAACACTTGCCACCACAAGTCGTCCCATGACCTTATTTTTAATGAATCCTTGTTTCTTCATTTCGGCTTGGTGCATATAATGTCATGCCATAGTTGACGCACTCCCAAGTCCCGGGTTGAACCCACTTGAGGGTCCAACTATGTGTAGTTGCGGAAAAGTGGGACTTGAGAGGCGTTCCAAAATTCTAGCACTAAAGAAGGGTAGAGCGGTGTGTTAGAAGTCCCGAAATTAGACTAGGAAGATGGATTAGAAGATCAAGCACGAATCTACATCCAAAACCAACCACAAACGGGTTAGTTCACATTTGAAAACACCCTTGGGTCTTGGGACAAGCCACGGGCAACTTGGACTACTTGACTCACCATGGCCCGAACTCGAGGGAAACCACCACCTTCCCCCATATAGTATTCTCTGCAGCTCTCCGCTGAGGCTACATCCAAATGGCATTTTTTTCCCAAGACTCCCAAGTTGGAGTCCCGAAATTATCCCGAGTTGGAATCCCGGGACTTTGGACGGTCACAGCTCCTCACCCCGAGCTCAGATCGGGACGAGCTCTAAACCAAAGTTGTAGCTCTCGTCAAGAGCTTTTCAACGCCATGTCGCACTCCTTGAGGCGACGTCGGGAAGAGGTCGATTCCTGACTTTTAGTGGTCAGGAGTCAAATTGGCAGTTTGACTCCCGGCCCTTCTTTTGCCCATAACTTGGGCTGCAGATGTTCGAATGGGCAATGCGAGGCCATTTTGGACATCTATGCTTCAATAGCTTTCCATTGATATAAAGAACGCACGGAGGCAAGAAGATTTGACCCCTCAAATCGTCTTCTGATTTTTTGGGAGTCCCGGAGGTCTCCATTTTCCCATCTTTGGGAGTGTGAGTTGCCTTTTCACACTTAGCCCCAAAGTGGGGTTGCGACAATAGTCGTGGTTAGTCAATCGATGCGGCACCCCCCTCAAACCCTTGGTCTCAAAAGAAAACCCACACTTGATAGCCCCGTGATAAAACTTTATGCTAGCTTGTGTGTTTTGATTTGAGTGTGGGATTTTATGAAGCTCAACCATCCAAAGCTCTCCATGAACATGCACAACATACTTTCAACCCATGATGTAATTTGAGTATGTGTGAAAAGTGAACATGTATCCATGTAATGCATCCATAACAAAAAGGTTTTAAATTCTGCCATACTTGGAAAGGGGTTTCTTTACTTATTGAGTTGGCAATAATAAGCCCAAAAATAGCTTATCTAAGCAACACTAAGTTGTAAGTTATCAAAACTTTCCACTGCCATCTCCTTCCCATGTGTTTTGAAATCACTAATGGTCTCATTTGGGTTGATGGACATGAACATCACCATGTGGAGGCGATCAAGTATTGCACATTTGACCTCTAAATCCTTGATTTTTTCCATGGAACGTAAATGCCATGCTTTCAACACATGCCATGCGTTAAAAACAATTGGGACATGATTTCGACCCCACACAATCCTACCATGGTACACCCAACATTAGTGTGTTTACCATGAACAATAAATATGTTATGGAATCCTTAGGTTAACATAATACCAAAACATAAGACTATGCAACAAAAAATATAAATCAATGTACATCTTACCACAATGTTCTAAGTTCTTGGGCATCATCCACAATGAAACATGATGGTCTCCAATTTGGCATATGCAAAAGAAGCTTTGCATGTAGGGAACCCTACCATTCCACCAAGTCTTCACATGTTTGCCGACTCATGATAACCAAGCAACTAATGCCCCTATGCGATGAAAATCAAACACCATCAATGTGAATAAATGGTACTTCACATCATTGGTGCCAACCATGGCATCCATAGAAATAAACTTGTTGTGACCGAATTGGAACATGGCCTGAAATTGCATGGGTGTTCAAATCCCTATGGTGAAAGGGACATGAATCCCATTCACCTCACCTACATCTTGGAAATAAAAAACATCATTAGGATAAACAAAAACCCATGATTGAATGGAAAACATCAAGTTTGTGTGCAAGTGCCAAATGCCCTTCTTATGCTTTTGGTCCAAATAAAATATATCTTGGAGTTGTCCGAAATCATCTTGAGTCATCCACTCACTTGCATTCGCATGTGCCCACGAAATTTCTTTGCACTTATCATAAATTTGTTTCATGGTGTACTTTAACCCTAATTGGGTCCATAAAAATTCCAACTTATGAAATACATGTGGAACATATGTTGACTTCCGTGATGTGGACCTTGGGTCACATGCACTATGAGTAGAATCAACATTGGCTCGAGTATGAATCTAATGGTAAAAAATGACTTCCACCACATGGCTATGTGTAAAGCTTCTTGATGGAAAAATGGGCCAAACAACTGCGCTTGATTGACCTCATGTGGTTAGGGTCTTCGCAGTGGTTTTTCGGCCCATAACCACATTCATACCTACAAAACAAAGTTTCCATTCAATCAAATCAAAAGACACAAGAACAACTAATTTTAGAACTTGCAAAAATGACCAATGGAAAGGGTTTATAGGTTTTGAAACCATACAAAGTATGTCCAAAGTGATTCTTTATCATTGGTTTTTTTACATATTGTTGAGGGAACAAATTGTTGGAGATGTTCCACTCAACCATAGTTTGCATATCCCCTCGTTCACCCTACAAAAACTTAGAGACATGAATATGGGGGATGTATGCAGCCTCAATTGCCACCTTGTTTTTGCCTCCATGCTTAAACCCATCTTTTCACACCAAGTGTACATTCGAAAAAGGTGACTTTGCTGGGTTTTAAATCTCGATGGATTGGGACAATGGAGTTTGCCCCATGCTTTGAATTGCCAAAGGAATAACCTTGTAATAAGAGTCCCTAACTTGTGAAACCCATGGAATACCTTCACAAGTTTATGAATTGTAATAACCTTAATCAACAAAGCCATTAAACCCTAATCAACAAAACCCCTAAACCTTACAAGTGAAACTTACCACAACCAAGCAAACAATAGTTTACAAATGGGAAAAAAATCACATAACTATCTTATGGCTATCTAGATTTAGGCAAAAAAAACACACAAATCCCTATCCTCCTAAAGACAATCAATTGAATATATGTGGGGCTTTTAATCTAGATGTGCAATACCCACATGCAATTGATACTTCAATGACCATCCATATGCAAGGGGGAACAAAATACCCTAGGTAAAAACAAAAATAAATAAAATCACTAATTAAACCCTAATTTGAAAAAATTAAATGAAAAAAATGAAAAGAAACCACAATGTGTTTCTTACCTCTTACTTTGGTCTTTGCTTGTGAGCTTTTCTCCAGTCTCTTTGAGATAAAAAGAGAAAACAAATAAGTGTATTGTGGCATATATGTGCAAATGCCAAATTGCCCCCAAAATCCATATTAGGTCTAATTTTAATTAGGCTTAAAAGGTGCAAAAAGTCATAAATATTTGTTGCCTCCATAACCCAAAATTCTAAAACCCTAATGCTAATATAAATAATTGTTAAATCTCAACAACATTGTTTAAGCATATCATTAAAACAAGCAAATCAAATTATTTTATTTAAGTTATATCGTTTAATCTAGGCCCCCCATGTGTACAATATGCATTAAATGTGTTGGCTTTGCAATACCCCCCCCATCATGGAAAACATTCCCGGTGAAAAACTTGTAGTACCCTAATTGGGGGGTTTCACATACTTTAGATTTTCAAAAGATTTTGCAATACCTTCATAACACATAAAAACTACATGTTTACAATTGATGCTTACTTGTAATACCCTTACACAAGGGGATGACAATTACTTTAATCTTGCCCTTATTTTTTTTTTTCAATGAATAGACCAAGTTCCATGTAATACCTTCATTTTATTTTTCCTGATCATTTTCGACCGTTGGGGGGTCTATTGGACTACCAACCAAATGGGTAGGTGTAGCCATGTAAGTGGGGTTTGGTAGGTACCCATTTAAAATGTTGGTTGGTAGATTGGTGGTAGGGCGGGTAGGTGAGTGGGGATGAGAGTAACACATTTTAAATTGATAGGTGAATAGGTATGTGGTGGGGTAGTAGGTGGGT
>Ga0209611_10005123_pt1 | contig 22152 bp, 13 predicted proteins | sample S1TSphgellanicum_3_FD_187693 | JGI IMG/M metagenome (GOLD analysis project Ga0209611, IMG submission 187693) | Host-associated microbial communities from peat moss isolated from Minnesota, USA - S1T2_Fc - Sphagnum magellanicum MG (SPAdes) (version 2) | ecosystem: Host-associated > Plants > Peat... | reverse complement strand
GGGGGGGGGGGCGGACGGGGCGCCTTGGGGCTGGCCAAGGTGAATTGACCCCCACTCACATTGGGATCATGGTAAGAAACCCAAAACCCATTTAAATTGCTTATAAATATTCTAAATATTTATATATAGGGTTTTGGGGCTTTACCATGATCCCAATGTGGGGATCTATTTATTCCCCCTTGCCCTTGGGGCTTTACCCCACAACAAACCAAATGACTTAGACTCTGCTGAAGCAAATAGGAAACAATCCTTCATAAAAGTGTGAGATGGTGAGGAAGTAGCAGGAGAAAATGGAATACTGAAGGAATTTTGTGTATGGCAACATATTGAACCTATTGTATCTAAACTAAGTTCTGTAGGGCTGGCCTCACAGCTCCCCTCTCTCTCTCTCTCTCTCTCTCTCTTTCTTTCAGAGGCTCTCTAAAGTGAAGTAAGTATGTAGAGGAATATTTGCTTCCATCATCCTGAAATCAATTAAACAATGTTTGTTTGGGTTGTCAGTCTTTGTCCCCTGTCAGCCATGGCAGCTCATCTTAAAGAAAGCTTTGGGTTTCATGATTATGAGAAGGGAGCCCCTCCCACCCTCTTTCCTCCGCCCTTATTGCTCTTAAGACCTTCTTTTCGTACAATTATAACCAAAAAGGTTTGTTTTCTTCTTCTTTTTCCCCTTTGCTTTTCCCCTCTCTTTGTTTCATCCGTATTTGCTTGCTTTCTTGCAACCTAATCATGATCTCTCAGGACGATGAGAACAAGCACTCCAAGAAATTTCTTAGTTATTTGTGAATATCCCTCCAAGAAACAAAAGAAGAGAGATCTCAGCACAAGAATAAATTCCCAATTTCATAAAGCACTCCAACAAATTTCTTAGTGCATTTGGTGGGTACCTCATGTTTGGGAATATCCTTTCAAGACAACAAAGAAGAGAGATCTTATGCCTATTATTTTGGGTTTAGAGGGGGACCTTATACCTATAAGTAAGTGTAACCTTCCACTCCCAAGTAGAAGGTGTAAGGTTGAGAGCTCCCACTCCAACCACCTTGTGATCTGCATATGTTTAGGCTTATGATAAGGTTTGCCTTGCACTTTACATCAGGAAAGGCCCTTGGGCAAGGAACATACCCAAATTGCAAGGTTGGATTCACCTATAGCCTTGTCCTAAACCCCTTATTCTAGGAATGCCCCCACACTAGAGCATTAGATGTAAGGTCCCTTCTAGTACTAAATAGTAAATGTAAGATCTCTCTCCCACTCCTATCACATTCTAATCTACATATGTTTAGCTTATGATAAGGTTCACCTTTGAACTATCACCTTGGGTAAGGCTCATGGACACTTCCAAAATGCAAGGCCGGACTCAGCTCTACCACATTGTCCTAGGCCCAGTATTTTGAGAGTGACCCCACCCTAGGGTAACTCTACCCTACATGAAAAGTGCACAAAGTTGCAAGACTGAACAGTGAATTATTATTATATTAATATTTATAATTTATTTTGTAAAAGTTCCTTTCCTTTCCTTCTTCCTCTGAAGAATCAGAAGCTAAAGTAGGTCTTTTTTCCCTAAAGGCCCAAGGGGTAGAGAGACACTGACCTACCTACCTACCAGTCAATGAGGGTTTTGTGTGATGTCAGATGATGCACCCAACAAATACTCCTAACATCTCTCAACACATCTGATGGGAAAATCCTCTGTTGTTGCTGGGAATAGCCTACTAATGGTGCATTCACACTTGATGTTAAGTCAGTGTTAAATGCTAATCTAGGTGGCATCCTAGGTGGCACCCAATGTTAAATGGGTGATAGCTTAATGTTAAGGTGAATGTTAACAGAAATTTATGTTCATGGCAAGTAGGTGTAAGTCCTAGTTGACTACCATGGTGTTAGGGGACTAAGAGTGACCCCACCCTAGAGTCCCTAACACCAAGTGTGAATGAATGCACCTTAACAGAAACAGCTCTACAACTTGATTCTCCTTCAATGAGACTGCACACTAACTGACTAGTAGCCTGTCCTAATGCTGCTATTCTCGCAGCTGATGAAGTGGGGAGGGAAAGGGGGTGAGGAGGTAGCAGACAGCACCTCTGCAGGCACCACAGTTGCTGTAAGAAAAGCAGCTTTGTTGGCCTTACCTACCAAGGCACGGATATTGTGTTTAGATTCATTATAGAGTATAGTAGCTTAAGCGATTTTGGCCCCTATTTTGATACGAGGATTTTTGAAAGATGATATTTTGGCTTGTGTTGAAACTGGAGATTAGTTACAGAGTTATGATATCTTGAAGGATTTTGGTTTCTTTTATAGGGTTTTTTAAAAAGATTATATCTTGGTATGGTGAAATATTTGAATTTCCATAATTCTTCGTTTGCCTTTTAAGATACTTTTTTTATGTAAATGGCAAGGCCACAGTGTGACACACCCCTTGTTGAGGTACGAAGTAGTAACCGGTGTTTCAGGGTATTGGACTGTCTTCAGAACTAGGTTCTAGGTTTAGGTTTTGGGGTATTCTGACTGACTGGATGTTTTTGTCTTTTTGGTTTTTTTTTCCTTAGAATAAATGGAAAAGATCCATTGCAAAAAAAAACAAACTAGCCTCCACCACCCACACACCAAATAGCAGAGCCCAACCCTACTCAATCACCTTAATTAGGCTAGTTACTTGATAGTTCCATCTAAATTTTGGGTAGTTCTTGGAACAAAAGGTAAAGTGAGGACTCCATTTCTTATCAAAAGCTAGCAAAGTAATCTTTCAAAGCAATTGTTGTCTTATCAATCATTTGGAGAGTCCTATGCCAATCAAGTCTAGCATAAGCAATAATCTCATTCATAATCATATATGTCCTAGCTTTTGGTTTGAACAAGCATGATCTTTGAAAATCCTTTCATTCCTCTCAATTGAGAGGCTCTAGATTGCTAGTCCTTGTTTCAACAAAGTCCAAATAGATGCAACTTTTCTATAGCTATGTGGGAGCTTCTTATTGGAAAGACATTGTAAAACATCAAGCCCTTTCATTTTTCCTTCTACCTAAAGTCGAATGTTTAAGTATGGAAACGATGGAAGTAGCCCACTTCTAAGCAAGTTTTGCTTTCATGCATGTAAAAAAATGTGCATTAAGGTTTCAAGAACCACCAAATTGTGTATTTGGTAGTCCACTTCATTATCCTTGCACATTTGTGCCCTCCAAGTATTTATAGCAATGGCCCTATTGGTACATAGACCATATGAATGCAAGGTCCTTCTTTGTGTGGCTCTTGTTCCAAACATTTGTTCACTTGATCTTATAATTAAGTGACAATGTTTTTTCTCATTTCTAAGGAATATTCTTTCCCAAGGATGCTTTCTAATTCAATAACTTCATGCCTTTCTTTACAAAGTACTTAAACAATGAAGATTCATTGAACCATACCTATTGTTGGCAAACCAAACTCTAATGATTCAATCTTGCCGTGGAAAAAATGAATTGCAAAATTTTTAAGTCCCTTCTTCAAATGTAAGTTCATATTTTATGCCCATCCCATTTAGTGTCAACTATTTTGTATTGCCCCTCTCACTTTCCTTTCCACCAAGATGTTAATGTTAATATTGACACTTCAAACCAAAAACTTTGTCGGCACCATCCAATAGACATGGGTTCCTATATAAATAGGTAGGAAATCTTTGTTGGTTTGCATCATAATTTAAGGTAATGCTTGGGAGTTGTTGGTGTAAAGAATGACCCATTCCCCTTCTACTATATGTCGTGTAGGTGAGCAAAGTTTTTATTTCCAACTACCAAACAACAACTCAATCCATTTCTTACATGCCATGTGATTTTTTTCTTTTAGCTCATATTTTTTGTGGATATTTATCCAAATTTTAAATTCTTGAACTTGGGGTTCCAAAGGTCCCCAATTATCCTAAGACCATTTCTATGGAGTTGTTTATTTGAAGGCCTCCCAATTGAAACCTTAAACTCATGATGTTAGAAATGTGTTAATCACAAAATTTTCACATTGCAAATAACTTCATTTGAAGAAGGAGGGTTAGGCTAAAGAACTTTATTAACTTGCTTCCAAACTTTACAAATTATGTTCCAAATCCTTGATCCTACAGTTAGAATATAACCTTGTATTAAAATCTAGTGCATATTAGGTACCTATCTCCTATGTTTGGAGAGGTTGGACTTACACATCCTATATTTCAAGAAAGTCTCCAAGTTAGAGTCCTTGGGTTCCAAAGCATTTACATTCCACTTGCTTAATAATGCATTGAAAGCTTCTTCTAGGTCCACTAGATTCAAGCCTCCAACATTCCTTTTAGTGCAACAATCACTCCAACTTACTTTGGCCATTATGTTGTGGTCTTGACCACTAGATCCATAAGTAATTTTTTTTAAAAAATTATGCATTACATATAACCTTGATCAAACCAACCCAAATCACCATAAATTAGAAGCTCAAATTTAACATCACATCAACAATCATTCCTCTTCCAACAATTGGGAGATGGATTATGTTCCAAAACCTAAACTTCATCTAGATTTTCTTTATAAGAAACATATCCACAGTTTTTACCTCCAAAAACATTGCCTAACAATTTCAAAATCTCACCTTTTGTTGCCCATCTCCAATTGAATATCCTAATCAAATGTGGTTTGAAGTTTTAAATGCCATCCAAAAGGACTGCAAATTTAACTCCAATCCTAATATTTTCAAAATTTTGCTGAATATACCCATTACCCTATCCACATTGTTCTTATTGTACCTACTAAGGTGAAGGAACTATCATTGGCATATTGGGCAAGGATCTATTCCTTCACCCCTCCTAGCAAGTGGATTCCTTCTATCTCATTATTACTTGCAACTTGATTGATTAAAATATTAAAAACCTCTCCCATTATTAGGAAAAAATATGGGGCAAGTAAACATCCTTGCCTCACTCCTCTTCTGATTGGGAATGCCAAAATCATAGTACCATTAAAATAAATAGCAAATTTAACATCCTATAATAACAATCTTATCATGGCAATAAATTATGTAGCCATCCCAAGGTGCTTCATAACCAAGAACAAGAAGTTGTAGAAAACTTTGCCATACACCTTTGCAAAATTCCACTTTCAAGAAAATCAAATCTTACTTAGACCTCTTGCCCTAGTCAATTGTTTTGTGGGTTAAAAACACATTGTCTAAAATATATCTTAGGGATAGAAAGGTTGTCTAATCACTTTTAATCACCTCCATGTGGATAGGCAAAAGATGCATTTGCAACACTGTTACAAAAAAATTTAGGTGACATTTAAAAGTGAAATGGATTTCCAATTCTCCAACTTCTTTTTAACTCCAAATTTGAATAACAAGGTGATTAGCAACTTTGTAACACCCTTGAAAAATCTTCTAATGTTAATATAACTTTTCATCATGTTAAAGAAATCATCACCAATGATGTGGCACAACCTTGTGTAGATTTTAATCATCACCCCATTAGAGTTGAAGGCTTTGCCTATGGCCATGGCCGATGTAACCTTGTACAACTTTTCTCTAGCGAATGGAATTACAAAAGTTGTATCCATACACTAGTTAAATTTCACCAACATGGACTTAAAAACCTTTTCCCTTAATTGCATTACATTCACCAAATATGTGTCAACCTCATAGAAGCACCTTAAAAAGGTGCAACATGTGCCCCTTAGCTCTTTTGCAACATGTTTTATACTTCCATATTTTTTCCTTGAAGAAAAAATTGTTTTCCCTATATTTCTTTCATCCACCATCTTGAAAATTTATTGAAAGCCCCAATTCTCTTTCTCCATCCACTTGGTCCTAGATCAAATTTTGATTCCCTTCACTTTCACCTCCTCAATTGATTTTACTTGTTCCCCAATTCACACACTACCTATTGCAAGTAAACATCATACATTTTGACCTAAAGCAATATTCGAGCTGCCTCTAATTCATCTTTAGCATATTCCTCTACTATTTTGAACTTAGTTGCCCTTTTCTTTGTAAAATGTTTTATAGAACCTCATGAATTTTATGTAACTTTGCAAAGGTTGTAGTTGTAAAGAATTGTGAAATTCAACTTCCAAGGATATTAGATGGTGGTTTGATTTCACATTGTCATTGTGTATGATGTATTGCATGGTATGAACATTTTCTTTGGATCTTGTGCTAAAGTTGGGTTTATTTTGTTTAAACAAGCTAGGAAATAATCTAGACCTTTATTTAAATTATCCCATGAAAACCTAATGTAGTTCCATTGGATCACCTAGGTTCTTCCACATTCAAGCCTTCTTTCAAAACCTCCCAAGCCATACCCTCCCTTCGAGAAATTATTCACAAGCAAATGACTTATCAAAAAGACTTCTACGTAGTAGTTCTTCCCTAAGTAGTCCTATAATTTGCATCATTTTGAGGATTCATTGAGTGCATAAATGTTTAAGAAGTTGACGTTCCCACTTGCTAGACCTTTCAACTTTAGTAACTATGTTATATGATCAAAAATAGATTTGTGATGCACCACAAAATTGGCCCATTTGTGGTCATGAAGGATAATGTTGCCCTTCAACCTACACCTTAATCATTAATGTGATTTTTGTAGCCATTAGATACCTCAATTGTCTTGCTACAAACTTCCTTCCAAATATTTTTACGTAGATACATGACCTTTTCTCCTTGGAATTTGTGCTCTTGGAACAACATTAAGTTTGCTCTAGATTCAAATCATTGAAGATGCAATCCAAGCTTAACCACCTTGTTTTTAATATTAGTCCCACATACATTATATGTTAGAATTTGTAATTTCATGGCACATTTTTTGAAGGTTGAGGTGCTTGTTCCATGACCTTTTCACATTGTTTATCCATGGTACTTTTTTTGAACCCACTTAGATCATAAAGGGATTATTGAACTTTGGTTTCACTGTTTGAAATTGATAACCTTAGCTCCCTTGCATGCATGTTTTAGCCTTATGCATGTTTTTTTTTCTTTTTTTTGCAAAGGTTGTTGCTGCCAAATATTTTTTACTAGTAACCTTATTTGTGATTATTTATCAATATTAAAACTCATGCTTTTCTTCCCATTAAGATATCTAAAAGAATATGTCTTGCTAAAAGGATGAAATGAAAGAATGGTGCCACTTCCCCAACAACAACAATTAATATAGGTAGAATTTGTTGTTATGCATTAAAAAAATCTTTTTTGGTACATCCTCTTCTCCACATCCTTATTTCTTGAAGAATTTTGAATTTGATTCCTTGGTGGTTGGTTTTCAACTTCCAAGTTGAAGCAACATCAATGTGATATTTTGTTGGAAGGTGTTGAATTAAAGCTTGCATTTATGAATAAGCTTTCTTCATTAATAGATGGACTTACCACTTGATTATTCTTCTTCCGATCCAATTTGTTAAATGATTTCGACACTAGGTGTAAAAGGTTTGATTGAACAAGGGGAGATAAGAAGTCCACAACCTCCTATGTTTTTGGTGCCTTGTGGTAATGTTCATTACTTACGTCAACTATTTTTTTCTTGGAACAAGTTGTCATGGACATTAAACATCAAGGAAGTTTTTAGAAAAATCCTTGAAGAATATCCTTCAAAAATATATTTAAAAGTTTTTTAAAGTTTATAAAAAGATTAAAAAAATAAAGTTATTTGTAAAGTCAAGAAAAGACGGCACTAGAACCCCATGTTTGGTCACATAAGGGATGAGATTTCAAAAAATAGGGAAAAAAATACATTGGGCTTGAATGGGGCATGAAATTCAATTTCGCAACTTTTATAACATTTAGTTAATGAATTTTTTTACAAGAATGGTTAATAGATCTTTTTTTAAAAAATATTTAAAGGAAGATTCTAGAAAAGTTTTATATAGAATAATGATTCATAAAAGTTTGTAAAGGATGTAGTTAACAAAAGCTTTTAGAAGACATAGTTGATAAAGATTCTAAAAGATGTAGTCGATCGAAGCTTTTAGAATATGTGTTCAATGGAAGCTTCTAGAAGATTTGGTTAGTGAAGTTTATAGAAGGCTTAGTGGGTGAAAAAATTTAGAAGGTTTCATGCATCATGGTGGAAATTTAGAAAATAATTTTCACTAAAATGTTGCAATAGATGATGGTTTATGTCCAAATCTAGCATTATGTTGTGAAATCAATGCACATATGAATGATATAATAGTCCAATAAGGTCGAAGCGTGGTTGGGGTACCCAAAAGGATTATTTCATTTTACATTCATTGGACCCTTTCACTTAAACATGTTGAAATTTAATTACACATTCATTTTGAAAGTTTGATTTTATTCATAGATAGATACATTACAAAAGTACTATTTTATGTATAGAAAGTCAAATTTCAATAAGGATTCCTACCAAGTCCTTGACAAAAATCTAGGACTTTGTCTCATGAAAAAAAGAAGTTCAAGGACTCATAAAGAATGTTTAAACAATTTTTTTTGGCCCAAGATTTTTATCACAAACGCCTTATGTGTTAATGTGCATAAAATGTATGAATGCAAAATGAATCAAATGCCCTGTTGTAATGTAATTTTTTTCAAAAAGTCAAATTTCTAGGAATTTTGGGAGTCCTTGGAGTGAGTTTTTGGGGTTCAAATGCAGTACCTTAATCATGTTTAGACCCAACAAAGTATTATTTTGATTTGTAGAGTCTTATCACATTTCTGCAATTCCAACAAAAGGACTAAGAAATACTACATTTAATGATGAATTTTCAATGAAATTTTACACATATATATAAAAGAAACCATAAAAAACAATGTTTCCCATCAAAGATTTTAAAAGAATTAAAGGCAGTGGATTTTTAATCAAATGATTTTTAAATGTTCAATAGTACATTATGGTATGATAATGTTGATGATTATGATTTTTTAAAGTTGGAAAATGTTTTTCCATTGAAAATTTACTTAGGCTAAGTGTTTTTTAATCATTTGACAAAAGCAAGATGAAGTTTTGAATTTTTGAAAAAATGAAAAACTATTGTCAAATAAGGGTTTTTAAATAAAGATTTATTAAATTATTGATGTACATTTACAAAAATATACAATTATGTCTCAATTTCATATTCATAATTCTTATGATTTCCTTTAATTCTGAAACCCAAATCATTTATATGTGATCTTTAAAATAATTCAAAGTGAGTGAAATCTTACATGTTGCTACTTTTGATACTATATGTAGTTCCAAATCTCCCTCAAATTGTGTAATCATATTGTGCATTCACTCGGATAGCATTAAGAAAAGTCTTGAAAACACCATTCTTCAATTTCATCAATGCAAGTTATGACTCTTATTTTTTAATCCATTATATATTTAGCTTGTATCATGCCTTGTTCAAGCAATAAATCATATTATTTTGTTCATTGTTGAGTTTTTTGTTGTTCAAATCCATATAATCTTTTATGAATTATATTTTTGTCTCGTCTTTAACATTGGTGATCTTTTTCAAGAGTCACACATAAGTTCCAATTGGGTATATTGAAATTATCCTTCTTAAGTGTCATTTGAACTCCAAAGTTCAATTTAAGTTATTTCACAATCCCATCTTTTACTTAGCAATTAACACCCTCCATTTCAATATCCAAACTTTTGGCACATTTGGTTGAGTTGGAGATACTTATTTTCTTCATGTTGTTAATGTTGACATGTTTTGATATGGGATTTCTTTTTGGAAAGGATCTTCAATTTTTGCAAAATGTCCTTTTTGTATGGGTGTTTCTGGTCTTAGAACTATTTATAAACCAATGTAAAACTTTGCCATTTGTTTCTACCCTTGGCTTTTTGAAGTTTGTGCATTGGACCATCCAATTTGTAATATGAATTCCTTGTTTAGTTATATTAACAAACATCCTTACTAGATGTTTAGCCTTGAGATGAATACAATCATTAACAAAGTGTTGAAACTTTTACATAATTGGAAATTACTTGTAATTAATGCAAATTTTTTATTGCAACAACACCCATACTAATAAGCTGAATTTCAATTACCCAACCTTTCTCTAGATCCACTATTATTCAAAACCTCAAGTCACTCCCCATTTCATTAATATTATCAAACCTTAACATGTTTTCGATTTGTCATGTAAATGTTATTTCAATGAGTTTATATTCCAAGAGTAAAATGTATAGATAAATCCACATCAACATCTTGAATCCCCTTGGAGCATATGGGTTGAAAGTTAACACCCACATGTGGAATAATACAATACACCATTGGGTTTTAAACAATGTCAACATGAGAATTCGCTTGGTGATCTCTACACTAAACGAAAAAAGGTAATAAAATCCCCTTCATGCTTCCATTGGAAGTTTACACCACCGTTTGGGGCTTAATGATAAAAATATAATTAATCCAATATGTAATATGAAACTTTGCCAGTTTGTTATCAAGGAAACTTGCAATTGTTGTATGTTATGTATGATGAATAATTTCTTCTTGACCACTACCATGTCTAAGTTAGTTATTGAAATTGAAATACGGTCCTTAAGGATCAAACCTTTTATAATTCTTGCAACATCCTACAAGCAAAATTTTTCTTGATTAAGTTTTAAATGGATAAATTTTACTTCATCCAATTGTTCTTGCACTAAGGGCTTCCAACAAACATTGAATCCCCCATATTGTACCATCATTGTCTTGGGGATAACCTCTTGAAATTGTTGCTAACATTGGTGGCAAAGGTGGCAAACCTACTTTGGACTAGAAAACCTTCTTATACAATGAATGTGCCATCCGAGCATGAGTAGGTATTTTTGAATAGACAAATAGCCTTGTGAGTAACTTTGACACTACAAACAAACTCCACTACACACCTACCAATTTAAATGACTTGAAGCAAGATTCCTCAAAAACATAAGAGGTTGGATTGAAGCACTTTAGTGCAAAAGAAACACCATTTTCAATCCTCAAAAAAAGTAGAAGAGAGTTGGACTCAAATGAATCATAAACATACAAAAAGGGATCTTGAAACCTTAATAGCACAAGTGTTCCCTTCATAGGATCACTTAACTTTCATTAAACAATCACTAACCCCACCTACTTATGGAATTCAACAAAGAAAACACCCAAAAGATGAACGACAAAATGAACTAACAAATTTAGTAATCAACCTTAAAATAGAAAGATTTGAACTACCATTTCAAAGATCTCATCTACATTGTCATCGACCTTTGAGTTCTTGATATTTATGATTTTTTTTAAAGATTCACAATTTTGTTAAAATTTGATTTGGATCCAACATGTGAAATTGTTTGTTGTTAAAATTGAAACATGAACTTGGATAAGTTGCAATCCTTTTTTAAACAGGTTCAAGTTTTCTAACTATATAAGTACAAGGTTTTTTATTGGTGCAATAAGAAACCTTGTTTCTATGTTGTGACAATTCAACTTTGGGCAAAGCTTATGACATAAATTGTGAGGGTGTTGGGTGCACATTGCATCATCAAGCACAAATAATAAAAAGATTGTGTCATCAAGATCTATTTTATAGTTCTAATTGAAAGAATTACCATTAGTGGCTACCAACTCAACAACTCCACCCTCAATTCATTGGTTCCCCATCTCCCAAAAAGCAAACCAGAATAATTGAACCCTCCCCACCCCAAGGAAAAATATGGGACCTAGATTCATCACATTTTGTGACACTACTTGTTTCATTCGTCCTCACAATTTCTTTTTTCTACCTATGTTCTTCCCCAATTTTCTCCTAAACTAAAATCGCACTTCCATAGGTGTGAATACCTATTTAGACAAGTTATTAGTTTTAATTGGGTGCAATGTAAATGAAACCAAAGGTTTTATAAATGCAAAAAAATGTTCTCAAAACTGCAGCAAAGGCTCTATCAAGCCAAAAACAAATAAATGAATAAATAAAAATTGAAACCAAAAGTTCCTTTCAAAATCAAGAATTGGACAAAACTGGTTAGAACTGATGTTAAGGGTATTAAAAATTGCACCAGAACCCCCTTTGGGTATCATGGTGGTTCTTAAAGTTCATATCTAAAGTCCACAAAAAAACTCAAATACCCAGCTAGCTATAATATATAACCACAGTTCTCAAAAAATTGATTAACTCAAATAACCACTCAGAAAATTTGCAAGTCTCTGATTATGATTTTTCATTTTAAAAACCGGAACTGGTGGTTATTATAAATAAATAAATAAATAAATAAAAGAAAAAAAGAAAGAAAAAACCCATTAACCTGCCCAAGACAGGTAGGAACTAAGAACAGTACCTCAACTGCAGCAAACACACAAGTTGCTGTGAAAGACAGCTTTGTTGATGAGGCTGGAAGGAACAAGGAACAGCACTTCTTTTCAAACTGCAGCTGCAAGCACAGCGAGTTGCTGTAAGGAAAACAGCTTTGTTGAGGTAGGATATCTGAAAAAGCTCACAAAAGAATGAGATAGCTTATGGTAAGCCTGCCATAGAGATGAGCAGTGATGTGCAGTGCTGTGCAGTGCAGTCAAGTTGTGTTGTGATGGATACTTGTTAGTACTCATACTTATTTCCAGTGATCTGGATGCTGCTGTTGAATGCTGTGGTGTTTGGAATTGGGCATCTGGGTATCTTTTAGTGGACAACAAAGATCATGGTTGCTCCAGTTGTAACAGCTACTACTTACGTACTGGGACTATATAGTACACACAACTAGGCTACTCATGTAGCTTACCTTGCCCAGTAGATCATGTGTAGCCCAGTAGCTAGGTCCATCCAATCAGTTGGGGTGCAAGCTCCATAGATATTTCCAAATTTTGATTGTTGAATTTTTTTTGGTCACATTCTGACAACAGTTGTTTAGTTTTTGGGACACTTGTGTTTTTCTTAATATATGAATAAGCCAGTTCTAGGGCCACAGTGAACCAGCACCCACCAGTGCACCATCCACTGAATGCCCATTATTACTCAGTTGTGACTCAGTTGTGGATGAATCTCGACCGAGTCTAATATTTGGTTTCACCTTGGTAACCAATTCTGTAGGAAATAGGTTTCATATATAGGTAGATAGGTAGGAAAATAGGAAGATACTAGGTAAGTAGATGGTTTATACATAGGAAAGGGCTGTTTTTCCTACCTACCTACCAACCAACAACCTCTGTGTGAGTTGTTAGTAGGTAGGTGGAAAAGAAAAGCAAGTGAGCTAGCCATCGTGGTTAGCTAGGGAACTGAAACCCAACAGAAAACTGTTTTCTGACCACTTACCATTCATCCTTCATGGTGCACTAGTGGTGGTTGCTGGTTCACTGTGTTCCAGTTCTGGTACAGTTTTGGACAGGTTTTGACAAACACGTCACCAATTAATGCTAAATCTTTTTATCTGGGATGATGATTAATAATAATGCCACATCACCAAATTATATGAACCAGACAACAAAACACTTGCTCTTATTTAATCACTGTTTTTACAACCCAGGAAATGTTACAATTTGGAATCACATGACACATGACACACGTCCCCCAGTTAGTCTTAGGAATCATGACATGATGTTATTTCTAATAGTTCAAAGTGACCCAAATTGTTCTTTTTTCTGTTGAGGGTTTTACTATGGTATTAGTCAGTGTTAAGTGATATTACACCAAAGGCCATCACCCTAGGTTGGCTACTTTCTTCTACCCAAGATGACTTTTTGGTAAAGGAAATACCTCTGACAAAATTTGTAGTGTATTTGATAATAAAAGGTGTGTTCCTGTACAGCAAAGTGTTTTCACTGGATTTTGAATCAATTCACTGATCTCAGTGAACAGGATCTAGTGGGGATCTAGTGAATTCACTAGTCCACTGAACACAGACTACTGAACTGCACCCACATTTTGTAATAGTGGGAGGTCATGTCACTATATCAACTGGATTTTTTTCTTGCACAAAAGGTGCAAGCAAAACACTCCACCAATAGGTGGTATCACATGAAGAAAATGAAGAAAAAAAAAGTCTGCTGGTGCTTTACATTGTGTAATGTCCTTCAGAGCATGGCATTCTCGAAATAAGTGCCTCATCCACCTTGGCCACGTGGTTACGTCAGGAATGCCCCACTCCTCAGCTGTTAAACTACTTGTTTTGCCCAAAGGTTGTTGAAATGAAATGCTTACTCATTTTCAATCATAACAATTGTTGTTTGAAGCTGCTCAAATTTCTGCCAGGGGGGGGGGCCACCTTTCACTACTAGCTAGTAGGAGTAATATGATGCTGAGTGGCCATTATGTGTGTGGCTGCTTTGGAGATGCCTTCGAATTGGTGCCAGAAGTGGGGATCAAGCCACAACCCTTTCACTCATTTTCATTTTTGTGCCATTCATTTGTTCATTCTTGCCGATGACTTGTTGACAAATACTACTCATACATGGAGGATGGCTTTCACATGGCCTTTTCTTCCTTTTGTTAGTCCCCATTTGTGCAAATCATGAAAACCAAATATGTACATATTTTGGGAGTTTGTCAGGTACAGGCCATTGCCCCCATTTGCTGCCCTTCCAGAAATTTTGGATTGCCCAAATTCCTCATCAGGCACAATGGCCTGTAACCAGCAGATTCGACAATGGGTTCTTATTGGCACTTGAGTCAGCCATAGAGAGCCCATTCCCCAAGCCTTTGAAGCAGAATCAGCACTTGCAAATTGTTTTGCCTCTTCATAAGGCATCTTTGGGGGGCCAAGGAGGGCTGTTTCAACCAGGCAAGGTGCTAGAACATGCCCTGCTCTGACATTAAGCCCATTACCTCTGCCTGCCTGCAGGTAGCCCTGGCTAACTTATTTCGTGCCACAGTTAACTTCTCCAAAGGCATTAGTCACACATCCTCAGGAGAGTGCCCCAGGAGGCACATTCCTGACGGGAACTGTGCATGGGTATGTCATAAACTAGAGTAAGTATGTAGAACATGACCCTATTGAGACTGGCACGGTTAATTCTGCCTTTTAATTTGGGATGTAAGGCTCCCCATTGAGGACATTACGGTTGTAAACTCCCTACCACCCCAAGATGGGGGAGGGTGATAGGGAGTTACATCTTGGCGCAACACAGAGCTTACAACCATGATGCCCTTAAATGGGAAGCCTTATTCTTCATAAAATGCTTGTTGAAACTAGAAAATTTACAAAAATCTAGTTATAGATGTAACATCCCACAAATAGGGGCCTTAGAGCACTCTTGCTCACACATATTGTAAAAGCATGTTTTGGATGTAGAACAATAAAAACTTTTTAGTTTGGTTTTTAAAAATGGTTTGGGTACAACATATTTGAATAAGGTAGCCTAAATCTTGTTGTGGATTGATTACATTGTTTGATTGGTCCACTTGCTTTGCTATTAGTGGTCTCTCACTTTTTTAATTCCCACTTTCAAGTTTATGGATGAAGCTTGGGATATGTAAATAAGTTGTAAAGAATATGAAAAATACTAATGCAAACCTAAAACCAAATATGGTGAGATGCTTTTAGGAATGTACCTTAGGATGCACAATGGGGAGCCCTAAGAGGATGAATCAAGAAACCTAGGACCTAAACCCATCACCAATAGCACAAAACTAGTCGTGCAAGAAGATAGGCGAAAAACCTATAAGGACACCAAGCCTAAAAGAGGCTTCTCCTACTACCTATTGTAAGATAGTTGCAACCTAAACTTTATATAGAGCCACCAACACCTTCTGCTTATAAAATGAATGTAAAATTGAAAGAAGAAGACCCTTTTTATCCTTTGCCAACCATGAAATGTTGGCGCATCAATAAAAGAAGTCATCCATCTGTTGGTGTAAACATCCAAATATTTCTCCTGCTAGAAGGACAAAATCATCCTCAAGGTGTTGGTCATAATATGATCCAACCTTTGCTTAAATTACAATTGTCATAGCCACTCCTTAAGAAGAAATGGCTTGTGAAACAAGATTTGCATGAGTTGGGTCAACAATGACTACATCTACCAAAGTGCAAATACCATCTACTGTAAGCACAATATCCACTCATTGTTGCAATGATTAGAAAGATGGTGTTAGAAGAACATGAGTTTGTTCATACAAAACATGGAACCTAGTATCCTTAGCAATGGAAACAAAAGAATCTTGAACTTGCATCATGTGTGGTAATGCATTCTCCCCCATGAGCATAATGAAGGAGGTGTATCCTTGTCAAATTTATGGGCTAGCTGCCTATGCATGAAAAAAAAACCACAAACTATAGGATGGGGGAGACCCAATCTAATGTGTAGTGTTGAAGATAAAATATTAGAGGTCGTGCTAAAAGATGGGATGATTGGGCAAACAATAAACCAAACACACGAACCTAGGCTTGCACAAGATTTTAGTTGAAAGTGATGACAATATGAAGATAACTTTGAAATGATGTTGGAAAATGAGTGTTCATGCACGCTCTCTAAAATGTTTTCCTTAAAAATTCACTCCTTTCTTTGATAATTGCTCAAATGAAGGGATGGAAGCTTGAACACTTGGAGGTAAAAGGTTACGAGCTCACTAAGGTGAGCTTGGAATGGAAGTGGATTTGAATTGTTGGCCCTTATAACCCCTAGTAAAAATGGGCAGTTGCCCTGCAAAAAATTGAATGTGATGATTATAACAACAAGCCCCCAATTCCCCAAATACGATGTTGAGGCAATAACCTTCACAAAGATAGGACCTATCCCACTTCTAAAGATGGGAAGAAAAACTTGCCAATGAACTAAGGGAACCTCCAGACATTCCAATGAACATGACCTTAAAAGTTTTTCAAATACACAAATGAAGGTCAACTCAAAGGAGGCTAATTAGTTTTGAAAATCTGAGAGTTGGGGGAAAAAACAAAGAAAGTAATAAAACCTCTAGGTGAAATAATGAATGAAAATCCCAAATGCCACTTGCACATCCCCCAACCTAAGAAAGGCATCTATTTGTTGAACATCATTGTCCAAGGCATCCTAGAAAAAAAAGGATGTGAAGGAAAAGGATCCCAAAGGAACACCCAAAAGCCTAATGCCCTTAACATGGGTATAGAAACCTAATGGAGGCGAAAACCTTGAAGGAGATTAAGAAGCACACTTGCAAGGCTAAACCATAAGGCTTGCCAAATTTATTTGGGAAAAGAAATGATGAAAAACTTGAGATACAACTAAAGCAAGCCCAATGATATGGGTGTCATTTGCAATGAAAGGAAACAAACAAGACAAGAAAAGGTAAGTCGAGCTAGAAGGGCAAAAAAATGAATTAAGGTGAGAAAAGGACCACCCAAAGGATCCCCTTGACAAGTGCCAATGGAAGATTTAATAACAAATAGATTGCCCTGAAAGGAATGGTGATTAAAGAAATGAAGGAATTGTGGGGCATAAAAGGAATGGGTGAAAAACATGAACTTAAACAATTACCCACTTGTAGCATGCGACTTTTGGAATGTAACCTTACATGAAACAATGTTGAAGGCATTTGCAATGTCTACTTGCAACATCACACAATTAAGGTGAACATCTAAAGTTGCCCAAATATTGTGCACCACCACTTCACAATTCCTCTAATTATGACCCTAAATTAGTGGGGGGACAAGTGGGCTGAAAATGCATTGCGAAACTAGAGGCAAAAAGTCATGCTCACTAATTAATAAAGAACTTTGCTTATTGTTATTGGTCAAATGCCACCTAAAGGTTTGGCCAAAACTAACAACCTTGTAGCACCAAAAGCCTTGGTTATACTCTTGAAGATACATTTTGCAACAACATAAGAGCAAATAAGAAATAACTAGGAAAAGTCGTTAGTTGAACCTTCTAGGTCAAATAAATCTTAAAGGTGTTCAAATACCATGCTTGAAGGCCCACCAACTAAAAGGTGAGCCAAATGGATGAATGTCAACTTGAACATGTTTAAAGAAAAATCCAAATTTTTTTTTGGCTCAAACTCCATTAAAGAATCTGAGCATGACAAGGATGAATTTGGAGGATGAAAATCATGCAAAAAAGTAATGGTCTTTAAAAAGGCCAAAGTTGGGGCCAAGGGAACAAAAGCTTTCGCAACATGACCATACTCCTTTGTTCGCGTTAGGGTTAAACTCTAACAAAAACAATGGGGCTTTTAAAAGAAAGGCAATGTTTGAATAGGAGGGATCAAAAGTAAAGCATTTGCTAAGGCATGTGTGTGCAACAAACGTTCCACCTGAAACTTCTCTTAATCACCAAAAAAAACCTTTGTAATTAAGTCATAGTCTCCCTATGCCCAACTTTCGCCCCTTGGGTAAACTAAAGAAAGTACCACTAGGGAAAAAATAGAAAAATATGCTTAGCAACAACATCATTTGAATATTATGCTATGCAATTTTTTTTTAAATTGAATGCCAACTACACCTTTCATCTCAAGGTGATTGAAATACGCAAATACATTCAATGTTCGAAGAACCTTGGAAACAAAAAAATTCCAAAAATATTCAAAGTCAATATTCACTCTCTCGTTGAAGGTGAAAAGGGGCCTACAAGGATGGGGCACCATCACTGCCACCCAATAAACTAGCTTTAAAAACTTGACACTACCTCTAAAAACAACTTTCATGAAAAGCTCAAGTTTTTAAAGATTTGTGACAAATTTTAAAGGACAATGTAAATAACAACTTTGAAGCTCTTCCTAAATTTGAGGGCCCAACTCAACACCACAAGGTAGGGGCCCAAAATACATGAAGAGTCAAAATTGTTTGTTACCGAACCTTACAAAAGTGGAAGATACAAATGTCGGGTGGTTATTAAAAACATTAAAAAAAACCCTAATGATTGATTATCAAGGAAATTATTAAGATTCATAGTTGTAGGCCTAGTTTTCACAAAATCAAAACCTTCGGGCTTTTGAAATAATTGAGACTAATGGTTTGTTGATTATGAACTTTTTTTCCCACAAATTGAAATCAATAGGTCTTTGAAAATTCAAATGATGGCAAAACATAACATTGGAAGATTCTTTTTTTTTTCTTTTTTGGATCTTCCATTTTTGTAAGGTCCTTCAATTTGAAATTCAACTAGTTTGAGGTCCTTTCAAATACAAAGACCGAATTTGAAAAGTACAGAGCCAAAAAAAATATGGTGTAGGCAAAGAGCTCTTAATCATCCTACTTTTCCTTTTCTCACACATTTATCTGGGATTGTTTAAAATTAGTTTGACAACTTTATTTTTCAAATGAGAATAAATCTTTCATAGTTGGCAAGGAACAAGGTTAGTTTCTACACTCATCTTTTCTATCACACTTCAAATTTGTGTTGAATTAGATGGTAACCCTTCCAAAGACATGATCCAATAATCTCTCTCCCTTTGTTCTTCCTTTCCCCCTTTGCTAGGTGTTTTGTTTAATGAAGTTTACTAGGGTTTTTCATCTCCAACTTGTCAAAAAATAGATGAAATAAACATACCTTGTCAAAAGACAAATAAAAGAATGAAATACCCATATGTGCTTTCATGTTTTTTTCCTCCTATATAACAAGCAAAATTTCAAAGGTTGGGTCATTGTTAAAATTCACCCTGTGCTTTTGCAACTAATTATAATTAGCATTGAATGGAAAGTTTAACCTTCACACTTCATCTGAAAGCAAACTTAATGGCTTGAAATTATAGGGCCTAGTCTGGCATTATGGAGTAAAAGTTTTTATTGTAAAGGGCTGAAGTTGTCAAGCTCAAAACTCCCTTCAACCTTGGCATTTAGGTTGAAGACTTTAGATGAATTGATGTGGGAAGACCTTAAATAAGCAAAGGGTCCTTCCTTATTGCAGGCAAAACAAAAGTATTACAAGCTTCTTCTTCTTCCTTGTCTACTCATTTTCCCATCAATGATGTGTCTAAAAATGCCCAAACACATTTTGGCATTGCCCAACATAGTGTTACATGTTTTGGTGCTGCCCATTATAGACTTGGGCATCTTTTTTGAAAAAAAAGTTGGATTGGACTAAAGGAAACAAGGAAAAAAAAAGAAAAAAAAAAACCAAATTTACTATTGTATTGTAATAAGGACCCTTTCCTCATTTTAGGTCTTCCAATTGATGTGTGCATTAATTTGCAAGATTGATTTGATGGATATTGATTAACTAATTGTTTTTCAAGAATGAAAAAACATGCCAAATAGATGTATCCTAATCCTTGAATTGATTTCTTTTACATGTGAGATTATGATTCTCTATTTTGTTTCCTATTCACTTAAATTGTACATTTTTTATTTTCATCATTACTTTGTCAATATTTTGCATGCTTGCCATTTGGAATAAAATTGTGCACAATTCAAGTGATGAAAAGAGGAGTTAGTGATGTTGAAAATTGCAAAAGACATGTTGCCCTTTGCAAGATGTGCTTTGATTTTGTTTAACAAGGCATCAAGTGACATGTGAGCCTTGCAATAAAAAGATTCAAAATAATGGAAAAGGAAATTGATATCTTTGGAAACCTTTTGATGATAATGAATTGAATAATGGATGGGAAAATAAATTAAGGGACATTTCTATGTATTTGAAGAATAATTACATTTTAGCATCCATTCATTAAATGGTTTTTGGTGTAGTCTTGTAATTGGGAATGTAGATTATGAACTTGGTGATCCAACAATTCCTAAGGAATTATGTGGCGGCGGATCAACAAGATTCGGTGGACCATTTGGAGTTAGCTGAGTTTTGTTACAACAACTCGGCACACTCCGCAACTGGGTCCACCTCATTCCAAATGGTGACGGGCAAGTCACTAATTGTGCCCATGATTTGGGCAGCACAAGGACAAACTCCAGGTGATGCAAGTGAGGAAGTGCCAATGGTCACACAACTTGATGAAGAGAGGCGGCGCCTTTTGGAGTTGGCAAAAACCAACTTGGAGAAGGCGCATAAAAGGTACAAGGATTTTGCGGACAAGTCCCGACGAGAAGTGAAATTTCAAATGAGAGACGAGGTGTGGTTGAACATCAAGAACTTCCGATTACCCGAAGGATTAAGTCATAAGTTTTTGGGCCCATATGCGGGTCCATTCAAAGTGTTGGAAAAGAAACTTTTCGACACTTATAAGTTAGAACTATCGGAAAATCTTAGAGTTCACCCCACATTTCATGTTTCCTTCTTGAAGCCGGTCGCCCATGATGCCTCAAGGCCTAATCGAGAGCACACCTCAAGGCCCCCACCAGACTTGGTTCATAATGAACCAAAGTTTGAGGTGGAGGCCGTGTTCAAATCAAGGCAACTTAGAGGACGAGAGCGGGAGTACCTAGTGAAGTGGAAAGGATACCATTCGATAGAAGCTTCTTGGGTGAATGAATCTGACATGAAACATGCCCAAGAAACCATAGAAGAGTTCCACACTAGACCGGCAAAGAAGAAAAGACGTAGAGTGTGATGAGGACATCATCTTTCTTTTAGTGGGGCAGAGTGTCACACAAAATGTACCACATCAAATGCAAGTGAAATAAAGGCTTTAAAACTTCCAAGAAATTGTATCATGAGAAATTTGTATAAGGCAATAGAGTTGTCAAATGGCATGGGACAAATGGAACTATTTCGCGTAGGCTCAAATCAAAATCGGACTCCTCCTTGGGGTTCAGGAAACTTGGCCCCGAGAGAGGAGGCAAGCAAGGTGAGCTTGCGGGGACATGCATATGCCTTAAGTGCATCCCGAAGGGTTGGTTAGTAGTGTGGCCAACGTGGGAAGTCATGACCCCGCTCACATACTTTAAGTGTAGTTTGGGACTTGGGTTTGGCAAACCCAAGTGTTGCTTCTCGTACCTTGGTAAGCAAACCTTTTAGTTAAAGCTTGGTTGTTGTGACCAAGGCGCGACATAGGAAAAGTAGTCATGTCAAACATCTTAGGTCAAGAGTAGACTTGACTTAAGTCCTCATGAGGGGAAGAAATGGAAAAAATTCTTCCCAAATGAGGGCTTTGTCAATTAGGCTAGTTTAGTCTTTTGACGAAGCATGGGAAGAGGGTTTTTTACAAGACCTTCTTGGACTTGTCAAGAAAGTGTTGGAATCTTGGGGACGCCTAAGTTAGTTTGAGACAAGGTCCAAGCCGCAAAAAGTCGGCAAATGGCCAAGGATCCAAAAAGAAAGCAATTGCAATTGTATGAAGGAAAATTCTAAGTGTCAATGAGGACATTGACCTCTTTCTTCTAGTGGGGGAGAGTGTCGCAACCCCACTTTGGCCAAGTGTGGGGGTGAAGCCCAACACTTGGAAAAGTTGGAGGTTTGGAGTCCTCCGGGACTC
>Ga0209611_10005122_pt1 | contig 22153 bp, 19 predicted proteins | sample S1TSphgellanicum_3_FD_187693 | JGI IMG/M metagenome (GOLD analysis project Ga0209611, IMG submission 187693) | Host-associated microbial communities from peat moss isolated from Minnesota, USA - S1T2_Fc - Sphagnum magellanicum MG (SPAdes) (version 2) | ecosystem: Host-associated > Plants > Peat... | reverse complement strand
GCGCAAAATCCGCGACCTCATCGCGCAGCCCAACGGCATCATCCTGCTCACCGGCCCGACCGGCTGCGGCAAGAGCACCTCGCTCTACACCTTTCTCTCCATGCTCAACACCATGGAGCGCCGCATCGTCACGGTGGAGGATCCCGTCGAGCACAAGCTCCCCGGCGTGATGCAGATCGCGGTAAAGCCCGAGATCGACCTCACCTTCGCGCGCGCGTTGCGCTCCATTTTGCGCGGCGACCCCAACGTCGTCATGATCGGAGAAATGCGCGACTTCGAAACGGCGGAAATCGCCATCCGCGCCGCGCTGACCGGCCACCTGGTTTTCTCCACACTCCACACCAACGACGCCATCGGCGGCATCACGCGTCTCATCGACATGGGCGTGCAGCCGTTCCTCGTCGCCTCGTCCGTCCGCGCGTTCCTCGCCCAGCGCCTTGTGCGTTTGCTTTGCCCGCATTGCAAGAAGCCCGCGCATCACTCCAAGGAATTCCTCGAGCAGGCCGGCTTCCCCATGATGCACGCCTCGCGCGCCATGCAGGCCGTCGGCTGCGAGGAATGCCGCCACTCCGGCTACCAGGGCCGCGCCGCGCTTTTTGAAATCTGCCTCGTCTCGCCCGCCCTCCAGGACATGATCACCGCCGGCAAACCGGGCGAAACCATGCGCACCAAGGCGCTGCAGGAAGGCATGGTCCCGCTGCGGCAGGACGGCTGGAACCGCGTCATCGCGGGCCAGACCACCATCGAGGAAGTCGTCCGCGTCACCGCCGCGGATGTCGACATGCTCGACGAGTAACGCGGAGCTTTTTCTATGCGCGCGATCATCGGCTTGGTCCTCGCCTCAATCCTGGCCGGCAACACGCTTCGCGCGGCCGACGCCAACAGCTTTCTCAAGATCGGCGCGACCTATTTTATTTGGGCGGCACAAGGTTCGCCCGTGCCGTTCCAGCCAACGCATTCCGGCAACGGCAGCACGGCCACGGTGAAGATCATCCAGTACGGCACGAACCAATGGTACTGGGTCGAGTTCGACATCGAGGACGAGCCCAAGGGCGGATCCGTCAACATCTACAAGCACCGCCGCTGGATAAATTTCGCGCAAATCCTCGGCCTCGAACTCGCCGACGACCCCAACTATCAGCAAATGTTCCCGCAGGGCTACAAGATCGTGCCGTACGATGGCTTGGGGCCCTGAGACCAAAGCGGAATTTTGACAGGATTAAGATGATTGAGAGGATTATTATGAAGAGCGCAGCCAATCCCGTTAATCCTCTTAATCCTGTCCAAAAGATTTGGGATCGGCGACAGTCCTAGACCGCCGCTACAACTAACCACATGGCTGTTTTTGCATATCAAGGCACTGGACTCGACGGGCAGAAACGCACCGGCGAGTTGGAAGCGCCGTCGCGTTCCGAGGCGCTGCGCAAGTTGGCCCATGACCGCATCCAGCCGCTCTCGCTCGTGGCCAAGGCCGACATGGTGCAGGGCAAATCCGTGCGCGCCGCCGCCACGCCGACGCGCACCGGCGCCGCCCCGGGCCAGGTCCACCTTTCGCGCGGGCAGGTGATCCAGTTCACCGACGAGCTTTCCGATTTCCTCTCCTCCGGCCTGCAACTCGAGCCCGCGCTGCAGCTCATGGAGCGCCGCGAGAAAAAATCGGCAATCAAGGACGTCACCGCCTATCTGCGCGAAAAAGTGCGCGATGGCACCAGCTTTTCTGAAGCGCTGCGCACCGCGTCGCCCGGCTTCGACGAGCTCTACTGCAACCTCGTCGCGGCCGGCGAGGCCAGCGGCGCGCTCGCGCCCATGCTCAAGCGCCAGGCCAAGCACCTCGTCGACATGCAGGACCTGCGCAACCGCGTCGCCATCGCGCTGATTTATCCCACCGTGCTGGTCGTCGCGGGCATCGGCGCCGTCACCGTCTTCATGATCGTGCTCGTGCCGCAGATGATCAAGATGTTCAACAAGACCGGCGGTTCCATGCCGCTGCCGACCTTCCTGCTCATCAAGGCCAGCAACGGCATTCAACACTACGGCCTCGTCGCGCTGATTGCCGTCATCGCGCTCATCGTCGGGTTCTTCGCCTACACGCGCCAGCCCGCCGGACGCCGCTGGTGGGACGCGACCAAGCTGAAAATCCCGCTCCTCGGCCCGCTTCTGGTTTCCTCCTTCTACTCGCAGTTTTGCCAGACGATGGCCAACCTGCTGCAAAACGGTCTGCCGCTGCTCAGCGCGCTGAAGCTCGCCACCGGCGCGACCGGCAACGTCTTTTACCGCTCGCTGCTCTATCGCATCACCGATCTCGTCGGCGAAGGCGCCTCGCTCACGCGCGCGATGAAATCGGTCGGCCACTTCGACGCCAACCTGCGCGACCTGCTCAAGGTCGGCGAGCAGACCGGCGACCTCGGCATCGCGCTCGACAAGGTCGGCGCGCGCTACGAGAAGGAAATCCAGCTCAAGATCGACCGCATCATGTCGATCGTCCCCATGCTCATCATCGGCGCGCTCGGCCTGATGGTCGTGCTCATCGCCTGGTCCATGCTCGACGGCATCTTCAAGGTCATGCAGGACCTGCAGGGCCGGCAGGGGTAGAAGGGCAAAGGGAAAAGGGCAAAAGGAAAAGGGTACTGCAGGCTGAACCTCGACTTGGAAATCAGTTCCGGGGAATTTGGCTCTTACCCTTTGCCCTTCCCACTGCGGGCAACTTTTAGGCTGGCGACGAGAATGGCCGTTAGTTCTGCCGCCTCCTGTGTCAGCGGTCGCAGAGAATCCGCGGGCAGATACTCGGCCTCGGCGATGAGCCCGAGCCAGAATTGCGTTTCGTCCGCCTCTTCTCGCGCGATCTGCAGCTTCGCGTAAAATTCTGCCTTCGATCGTGCGACTTGGGCCGCCCGATAATTCGCTGCGGTGCTGGTTCCGCTTTTAGCCAATTGCAGCGATATCGCCTTCGCACCCGCGCAGCGAGGCAAAGAATCCGCAGCCTTTAGGCAGCGAAGCGCAAACTTCCTCGTGCGCCCGACCATATCGATCATGCGCGTCAAATCTCCAGAATGCAGTCCCTTTGCCTTTTGCCCTTATCCCTTTGCCCTTAGTGCCCCACCGGCCCGCTGGGCGCTTCCGGCCCCGGGCCGATCGGCTCCAACTGCGGCGAGGGCACGTGCGGCGCGGGGGCCACGACCGTGGTGCTGTGGATGGTCGTGGTGGTCGTCCGCGGCTCCGCGCCGTTGCTGGTCGACGTGGTCGTGACGGTGCCGCCCGGCGTGACGCTCGTGCGGGTCGTCGCCGTTGAAATGCGCGTGACGGCGTCCGGCGCGTTGGGCGCCCACGGCATCGTGTCCCGCATGCTGGGCACCACGCCGGCGGCGGCATTGATGACGTCGGGGCCGAGAAGCGTGTGGCCTTCCTCGCGGTTGTCCACGGTGATTTGGTCGGTATCGCCGGCCACCACGGTGGGCTGGATCATGATGATCAGCTCCTCGCGCTTCTTGGCCTTGTCGGTCGCGCCGAACAGATAGCCGAGCACGGGGATGTCACTCAGCCACGGGATGCCCGAACCGGAATGCTCCGTGGTATCGCGGATCAAGCCGCCGATGACCACGGTGGAATTGTTCTTCACCGTGACCTCGGTGTTGATTTCCTGCGTGTCGATGTTCGGCACTTCGTTGCCGCTGATGTCGACGTTGGCGCCGAGCGAATTGTTCGTCTGGCGGATCTGCAGCGTCACTTCCTTGTCCGCGTTGATCAGCGGGATGATGTCCAGCTGCAACAGCACGTTCTCGTAGGCCACGCTGGCGGTCGTGGTCAGGTTGTCCGACGTGCCGGCGAAGCCGGAGGTGATGCTGCTCGGCACCGGCACCTGTTCACCGGTGGCGATGATGGCCAGCTTGTTGTTGCTGGTATAGACGCTCGGCGTCGAGATGATCTTAAAGCGGTCGGTCGCCTCCAGCGCGCTGAGGTAGGCATCGAGCGTGGTGCCGATGGCGCCATAAAGCGACAGGCCGCTCGCCGTGGTGCTGAAAAGATTCGGTGCCGTCAGCGAGCTCGGCTCGGGGAAGGTGCCGTTGCCCACGGTGCCCCGGCCGGCCACGGTGCTGCCTACGCCGGTGGAGTTGAAGTTGCTCGTCGCCAAGCCACCCTGCCCGACTTTCTGGAATTTTTGCAGGACATCGAGGCCAAGCTGCATGTCTTTGGTCACCACCAGATTTCCGATGACCGTGCGCAGGTAGACCTGCAGCGGCTTGCGGTCGAGCTCGGTAACCATGTCCGAGACGCGTTTCACCACGTCGGGCGAACCGAAGACGATGATCGAGTTGGAATGGTTGTCGGCCATGAGGCGCGTGCTGCCGATGGTCAGCACGGTGGGGACGTCGTTTTCCGTCGGCTGGACCAGCGGCGGCGTGATCGCCGTGGTCGAGGTGCCGCCGGAGCCGGAGCTGGTGCCGTTGCTGGCGGTGGAGGCCGGCGTTGCCGTGCCGCCGGCGCCGGACGCACCGGTGCGGTTCGCGCCGCTCTGCGCCGTCTGCTGGTCCTGCTTGACCTGCTGCAACTGGTCCTTGCCCTCGGCCAGCGCGGCCTCGATGGCGGGCAGGATGTCGGCGGCGGTCACGTAGCGCAATTCGTAGCGTGTCGGCTCGGTGTTGGCGGCCGGCTGGTCGAGTTGCGCCACCACGGTGCGCAGGAACGGCATGTTCACCGGCCGCGTCGTGATGATGACGCGGTTGGAGCGCGGGTCGGAGACGATGTTGGCCGGCCCGGAGAGCAGGTTCTTCTCATCGGACATCGGCGAGCCAAGACCCATGTCCGGGCGCACGAAAACCTGGCCGTTCGGGCCGGTGGCGGCGACGGGCTGGCCGTTCGGCCCGATGTTGAGCATCTTGTCGAGCTCGGCCACGACGGTATCGGAGTCGGCGCGATTGAGCGTGATGAACTCGGTCGAAACCTTGGCCGGCGGAATGTCGATCAGGTCCTTGAGCGAGACGAGCTCGCGCACCACGCTGGCATTTTCGGTCAGGATGATCCCCTGGGCCGACTGCGCGGGCACGTACTGGCCGTAATTGTGCGGCGGCGCGGTGAGCTGGAAAATGCCCTGCGCTTCCTGCGGCGAGACGTAATCCAGCGGCATGAAAAAGGTGACGATCGTGTCGTCCGTGGGCAGGTCCTCGACCCGGGTGTAGACCTTGGGAGCCTCGCTGCGCGGGAGCTTGTTGGTGCCGACGGTCATGACCTTCTCGGTATGCTCGTCCACGGGCACAAACATCACGCCGTTGAGCGTCAGGTAGGCGCGGATGAAGCGGACCATCTCCGGCTCGGTCAGGCCGCTCAGGTTGATGTTGATGTTCGGCAGCCCGGCGATGTTGGCGTCGCGGATCAGGCGCGTGCCGGAAAGCTTTTCGTAGAAATCGAGCAGCGACTCGACCGGCGCATTCTGGTAATCGAGCGTGCCGGCCGTAACGGGGGTAAGCGCGGTGTTGCCGGGCTGGCCCACCTGGGCGTGGCTGGGCAGCGAAGAGACGAAGAGGCCCGCCGACGTCAAAAGGAGGCATGCGGAAAGCATAAGCTTCCCCGGCGCTTCATTCTTCATGCTGATTACCTTCATGGTCGAGCCCGGTGAGCATGGCATAAACTGTGAGCGGAAGGAAGTCCCAGAAAAGGCCCATCTCCAAGCCGTTGAATAGCATCTTACCGATTTCGATTTCATTGGGGGGCAGTTGGTGGGATGGGCTGACCGGACGGGCCCGGAATGCGTCCCGGTACGTGGATGAGCGGACGGCGAATGCGGATCAACGGCCGGGCCGTGGACGGGTTGAAGCTGCCCGGCATGGGGATGTTTTGGCCGCCTGCCCCCGGCACGCCGGTAGGATTGAACATCATGGGCTTGCTGCCCGGCATGGCGACGTTTTGTGCGGGAGCAGCGTAATTGGCCTGCGGGACACCTGCCGGCGCGGTCTCGAGCTTAAGCGTGAGCGGCTGGCCATTCTGGGTGAAGGATGCGTAGACGCCGTCGGGCTTGTTGGAAATGGAGTCGAGCTTGAGGTCGCCCAGCGGCTTGTCCGAGGTGACAAGCAGGTGGGCCTGGTTCTGCTTCTGCACGAGGCTGACGTAGGTGATGTTGCCGAGCTGCGCCACGCCGACGAAGGAATACTCCGCCGACTCGGTCACCTGCGTGTCGGGCGTTTCAACCGCGAAGGGTGACTTGGTCCAGAGATCCTCGTAGCGCGGGGGTTCATAGCCCTGGTGCGCCGCTGGATCGTTGTCATCCGTCGCGGTCGGCGTCGCCGTCGGCGCGGGCGCGGCCGGTCCGCCCGTGGTGTCCTGCGCGCGCAGCGATAAAAGGCCCAGCAGGGCGAAGAGAATCAGGGGTAGCCCGCGCACTCCGTGCGCGGGGCTCGTTGATGTCCGCCACATCGGTTGAGGTACGCTGATGACGGTAGCCCGGACAACTCGTTGTCCGGGTGCCCCGACCGAAACTTCGGTCGGGGCACAAGAAGCCGCCGAAAGGGTACGCGCCCCCGCGGTGGCTTCCTGTGCGCGGTGCGCACCCGGACAACAAGTTGTCCGGGCCACCCAAAATGATTGCGGCGCGTCGTTTCTGCTTCCCATTTTCATCACGTTGACCCTCCCTTGAAGAAGCGGGCGACCTGCAGCGTGCAATCGAACGATTTCTCGTCCGTGTCGGCCTTCAGCGAAAAGAGCGTGACCGCGTAGAAGTCGTCCGGCTTTTGCAGCGGCGCCAGCCACTCGACGAGGTTCTGCATCGAGCCCTTCACCTTGATCGACACGTTGACGCGCACGCCGCCGGCCGTTTTCTGCACGTCATTGAGGCTCTGCTCGACGATCTCCAGCTTGTGCGCGGTGGCGCCTTTTTCCACGTAGTCGAGCACGGCGGCCTTGGCGTCGCCCTCGCTGGTCATCGCCGGCTGCTGTTTGTTCAGCCACGCCCGCCGTGCCGTCCATTGCGGGATTTCCTTCAGCGCGGTCTCGGCTGCGTCCTGGTCGGCCTGGAGCGTGTCGGCCTTCTCGCGCAGCTCGGACATCTGCCCGGCGTACCACTTGTAGCCGTACCAATTCGCCGCGGCGAAAAGGATGGCGAGCAGGATCGCGAGATAGAGCTTCTCGTTGCTACGGGGCGACATGGCTTCCCTCCGTGATCTGGAACGACGCGAGATCGTTCGGCAGCGGGCGCGGATTGCCCATCTGCAGGTTGTAGCGGGTGAAATAGGGATCGGCCTTCAGCTTCTCGTAGAAGGTGAAGGCCCCGGCGACGTTCTTGGCCTCGCCGCGGATCTGCAGCTTGCCCTGGTCGTCGCACTCGAAGAGCGTCAGGTGCAACTGGTCCGCCGGGATCGCCGCCTGCACGTTCCTGAGCAGCTCCAGCGGAAAATATTTGTAGTCCACCACCGGCGCGAGTTGCTTCCACGCCGAGCGCCCGGACATGACCGTGTCGACATCCGCCGCGTGCGCGTCCTGCCACTGGCGCAGCTCGGCCACCTTAAGCGACGTCTGCACGTACTGCCACGCCAGCCACGCCACCACGCACAGGTAGGCCACCAGCAATCCCGCCAGCACGCGGCCGATCCAGCGCCGGCTCTCGCGCGAGCGCCTCGCCTCGCCGATCGCATTCGGCGTCAGCTTCCACGGCTGCGCGGGCGCTTCCGGCGGCGGGCCTTCCTCCTCGACAATTTGCACGTTGAACGCGCCCTTCAGCGCGATCCGTTCCTCCGGCTTCAGCGGCGTCCACGCCACGACCAGCCGCAGCGGCGTGAGAATGTCCTGCATCTCCAGCGTGGCGCGGACGGCACTCAGATCCTGGATGATGCGCGACGTCACCTCGCCCTCGGACAGCGCCTGGAAATAGACGAGATTCGCCCCGCGTGTCAGGGCGACGACCAGCCGGTCGTGCTCCCGCCACAGCGTCAGCGCGTTTTGCGCGAGCTTGAAGTAGCGCGCGGAAAGGTCGAACGACTCGTACGCCTCCGCATGCAACTCCGGCGGCAACGCCGCCGGCAGCACGCCCACGAGAACCAGCGTTCGCGTCTCCTCCTGCGCCACTACCGACCAGTCGAAGACCGCCGGCTCGTTGCGCGGCTGCAGCCCGCGCGACTCCAGTTGCAGCGGAATCATCCCGGCGAACTGCCGCGTGTCGGTCTCGTTCAGCCAAAGCGGCAGGCAAAACACCTGCGCCACCGGCAGCGCCAGCGTGGAGATGCCACGCACCCGGTTCTCCAGCGGCGACTGGCAGATCTGCACGATCTGCGGCTCGCGCTTGGCGCCGCCCAAAACCCAGACCTCCCACGGCTCGGCCTCCGTGGGGCCGGGCAGCAGGATCGAGCGCTGGCCCTTGGCCAGGGAGCGAACCGGTTTCGATTTTACTGCTCGGACCATAAAAAGTATTGAATAGGGGAGGAATTGAGCCGAGTCACCACCGAAATCTTCACCTGCGCCCCCTGCGAAATCCCCACGCTGTCCACCCGCCGGTTCGCATCGCTGAAATCGATCTGGTTCGAGAGGCTCGTCTGCTGCGTCTGGCTGATGCCCAACTCGCCCGCGAACGTCGTCATGCTATTGACCGGCACATCGTCCGCCGTGCCCGGAATGCCATCGCGCCCATTGCGCGCCGAAGTCCACATGGCCACGCGCTGCGGGTCGAGGCTGAACACCGCGGCGATCAGTTCCGGCGGCGCCTCGTTCACGTTCAGCGGCCCGGTGCTCCAGAGCGTGAAGCTGTCCTGCCAGTTCGGCCGCGCCTTTTGCACAATGCTGAAGTCCATCACCAGCGCCACCTCATCGAACGAGTCGAACGGCGCGTAAGTCGGCACCTGCGGCAACTGCGCGTTGACGTAATCCTGCGCCTTCGCGCCGTCGAGGCTCTTCAAGTCGCCCGGCGTCACCCAGTCGTACATGCAATCGACCACGTGCGTCGCCTGCGGGAGGGGAATGCCCCATTGCGTGAAGAGATTGATCAGGATCTGCTTGTTCTTGCTGAGCAAAACGTAGTTCAGGTTCAGCCGCGCGCCCTCGCTGCCGAACGTCGCCTTGAACATCCGGTCCGGCCCCGCCGTCTGCGTGAGGAGCGGATCGTCCTTCAGCAATTGCGGATTGAGCCCCAGCGCCAGACCGGAAAGCGCGAGACCACGCGCATCCAGCGACCGTTCCTGGTAGGACGTGTGGTCCACGGAAAGATCGACCAGCTCCACCACGCTGAACACGGCCATGCCCAGAATCAGCAGCGCCCACAGCACCAGCATCAACGCGGAACCGCGCTTGCCGTGGCGCAGGGGTAGCCCGTGACCTCCGGGCACGGGGCTCGTTGATAAACGCAGCATCGATCGAGTTCCGCCAAGCAAGGTAGCCCGGACAACTTGTTGTCCGGGTGCGCGCAGCGCACAAGAAGCCACCGAAACCGTGCGCACCGTCGCGTTGGCCTCTTGGGCACCAACCGAAGTCCCGCGTTCGCGAAAGCCACCGAACCCGTCGCCCGGAGTGCCATGGCTACCCCATAAAATGAAGCGCGCACTTTTCATCATTGGCCTCCCTGCCCGTTCCGTACGCGCGGCGGTCCTCCCGGCTGACCCGGTGCGCCCGGCTGGCCCGTGCCTCCGCGTCCGCCGCCGGTGCCACTGCTTCCTCCGGAGCCGGGGATGCGCACCGTGATCGGGTTGATCTTCGGCACCCAGAAATCCATCGTCGTCGCCTGCAAATCGCCGCCGCCCTGCATGTCGAATTCCACCAGGTTCGGCGTGTTCGACGCCGTCCACGCGGTGTCCCACTGCACCTGCTGCGGGTCTTGGAATTTCCAGCTCAATGTTTTCACGTCCGGTATCAGAGACGTCCAAGACAACGTGGGATCGTCCGTGGTTACAGATTGTGTCAGCGTCACCCGCGCGTCCTGGGACTGCTGCCCGCTTTCGCTCGTCGCGAACGAGCAAATCCGCAGCAGGTACAGCCCGTTCGGCTGAATTTTCGCGTCGATCGCCGTCGCCAGATTCGTATTGCCGAAAATAATGCCGTTTTGCACCAACCCCTCGCCATCCCCGCGCGCGTAGGACGCGATCGTGCTGCGCGCCGGCATCATCGTCAGCTTCGTCTTGATGAAATCGTAGAGCGCGTTGATCCGTTCGCTGCGATTGGCGTTGTCCTGCAGCACCGAGGCGCTCTGCAGAATGCCGGTCAGCAGCATGAAGATCATCCCCGCCAACAACCCCAGGATGACCAGCGTGATCATCATCTCCACCAGCGTGAAGCCGCTCCGCGATCTCCGTGGTAGCCCGTGACCTCCGGGCACGGGGCGCGTTGATGTACGCAGCATCGATAGAGGTCCGCCAAGCACGGTAGCCCGGACAACTTGTTGTCCGGTTGCGCGCTGCGCACAGGAAGCCACCGATACGGTGCGCATCGCTGCGGTGGCTTCCTGTGCCTCGACCGAAGTTTCGGTCGAGGCACCCGGACAACAAGTTGTCCGGGCCACCCACATGTGAGAATCCCGCGCGCTCACGGCTGAAAAACCATTTCCGACACACTCCGTGTCTGCAATTCGCCGCTAGGCGCCTTCCACTGCGCGGTGATCGTCACGCGGTACGTGTTGGGCACCGGCAGTCCCTTCTGGTCGCGCAGATCCTGCGCCAGCGCGACGGAAACATGATAGGCCACGCCCGTCCCATCGTCCGGCGCATCGGTCTCGCCCGGCTGAATGTTCGTCCCGTGCAGCAGCGCCAACTGATTGTCCAGCCCATGCACCGCCAGCTCGATCCGGTTGCGCGCGTTCGCCGTCTCGAGGCAGCCGTTCAGCGCCATCACCAGCGAAAACGCCGCCAGCGTAAACACAAAGATCGCCAGCATCACCTCAAAGAGCACCATGCCCGAGCGCAGTGGTAGCCCGCGACCTCCGGGCGCGGGGCGAGTGGATGAACGCAACATCAGTCGAGGCCCGCCAAGCATGGTAGCCCGGACAACTCGTTGTCCGGGTGCCTCGACCGAAACGTCGGTCGAGGCACGAGAAGCAGCCGGAAGCGCGCGCACTCCTGCGGTGGCTTCTTGTGCGCGCTGCGCTGATGAACGCAACATCAGTTGAGCCCCACAAAAATCACTGAGCCCGTCGCCCGGAGGTCGACGGCTACCCATAAAAGCGCGCGTCTTCATGGAAAATAATACTTCTCCGTATCCACCGCACCCGTCAGCGCCGTGAAATCCAGCTCCAGGTACGCATCGCCGCGCACGATCCGCAGCTTGTCCACGGGGCAAAGCTCGCCCGGTTGAAACGTCCACTCTTTCCCGTCATCCGGCACATCGATCCAGACATTTTGCTTCTCCGGGTCCAGCACCTGCAGCTTGTTGTCGCTGTCCAGCGTCTGCGTCTCGTCGACGCTCGCCACCGCCATCCCGTCCTGGATCGGCTGGTCCGCGTTCGTCCCGGTCGAGCCCGAATCCTTGAAAAGATTCGCCTGCGTGTCCGCCTCCGGCTGCGTCGTGTCGCCCTGCGCGTAAAGCCGGGCGCTGTGCTTTTCCAAATCGATGAAAAACGTCCGGTGCTGCTCCGCGCTTTGGATCATCGCCTTGCGCACCATCATCGCCAGCTCATGCCCATCCTCGCGCACGCGATGTTCATTCACCGCCGAAGTGAACGCCGGCATCGCCGTCGCCGCCAGGATCGCCATGATCACCAGCACCATGATCATCTCGATCAGCGTGAAGCCGCGATGCAGTGGTAGCCGGCGCAGGCCCTGCGCCGGGCTCAGACGTGAGCGCAACATCAGTTGAGGTCCGCCAAGCACGGTGGCCCGGACAACTCGTTGTCCGGGTGCCTCGACCGAAACCTCGGTCGAGGCACGGGAAGCCACCGACAGAGTGCGCACTTTACCGGTGGCTTCCTGTGCGCGTCGCGCACCCGGACAACACGTTGTCCGGGCCACGCTGAATGGGTCCACGCGCGGCCGCGGGACAGCGACGCAATCGAGTGCGGGCGCAGGCCGCCGCAGCAACTGCCGACTGCAGGTCCCGTTCATGAGCTCCTAGTGGCTCGCCTTGTCCTTCCAGTTCCCAATGTTGTCGTCGCCGCCATCCTGGCCATCCGGCCCGGTCGAGTAGACATCGTAACCGTCCGTATTGTGCTTGCCGGGATTCAGGTACTTGTACGACCGGCCCCACGGATCGAGCACTTCCTCGTCCATGATCCGGTGCCACTGGTCGGGAATCGGGTCGGTCGTCGGCTTCTGCCACAGCGCCTTGAGCCCCTGGTCGGTCGTCGGCAGCGTGCCGGTCTGCAACTGGTAGGTGGAAAGAGCCTCCTTGAAGGCCAGGATGTCCGCCTGCGTTTTCTTGATCTTCGCGACATCGCCAATGCCGCCCAGGTTCATGATCACCAGCCCCATCAGCAGCGCGATGATCGTCAGCACGATGATCATTTCCATCAGCGTGAAGCCGAGGCGGGAGGAACGGTGCGTGTGGGAAAAACGACGGAGATGTTGTGGGATTTTCATAAAGCAGTTCTTAATCGGAAGTATTCGTCATGCCCACCGGAGTCAGCGTCGGCTCGGCGGACAGGTGGAAAAGGGGAAGCTGACCCGGCAGCGGCTCCGGCAGCGCGGCGTAGTTCATCTGCAGCGCCACATCCTTCACCGCCAGCGGCGGGCCGAACTCGTCCGCCGGAGCGGGCTTGGCCGGCGGGACCTCATCCTCGCCGGAAAATTGCAGCGTGTTCTCGCCCTGCTTCAGCAGCTTGGCTGGCACGTAAAACGACCCATCGCGCCAGCCCACGAAGTTCGTCTTCGCCGTCGCATCACTGAAAAAGCCCGCGTCGCCCAGGCCCGGCACCACCGGCGTGATCATCCCCGCGCGCTTCTCGTTGATCCAGACGACGAGATGCTGCGTCAGCGACAGGCCCGTTTCCTTCAGCACCACCCGCGCCGTCGTCGGCACCTTGTCGAGCTGCACGGTGAACTCCACGCCCGTCTCAATCCGCGCCGGGTCGACCTGGATCGGCACCGTCACGATATCGCCGCTCCACGATCCCGTCGCGGCGACCGGCGGCTGGCCGTTCGCCGTCTCGGCCGGCACCGTCGTGCCATCGGCCTTCGTCAACAGCATCGCGCTCGTCTTCGGCGAAACGAGGTCCTGCCGGCTCTCCAGCCACTCGAGCTCCACCCGCTGCACGCCCAGCGTCACCGCGTTCCCCTGCAGGATGAGATAACCGCCCGGCCCCAGCGTCGACGGCGGCACGAGCAGGCTGCGCGACGTCGCCATGCCCACGCCCTCGTAAAAATTGCTCGCCAGCGCCACCGGCGTGCCCACCGCCGGCTTCCAGTTGATGCGCAAAAAGCCGTTGTTCGACTCGGTAAAGTAAACCGTCATCAGCAACGCCGCGTCGGGATTCGGCGGAGCGATCGGCAGCCGCAGCGTTTGCAGCGTGTCGTTCGGCATCTCCGGATGCCCCAGCCACGCCGGCGTCGCCATGTTGACCGGAACGGGAATGTCCAGCGTCAGCGGCCCCGGCAGTTCATCCGCGCGAAGGAAAGCGCAAGCAGTCGAAAAAAAAACGGCAAGGCAGACCGCGAAATTCGCGGCAGTCCACCGTCTTTTTACCGGGTGCTGCTTCACGACGTAACAGGCTCACAATGAGCATAAAGGGTTCACTATCCCAAAAACTAGACAAAAAACGCTACCAAACGGTTTCACGAAAATCCCCTCCTAAATTTTCGATAACCAGAATGTAAGGAGCTCTGCATGTCCGCCTGCCTACCCGAGCCGCGCTCTCAGCCCCGGCAGGAGAAAGTATCCGATTCCAAGCAAGAAGCTGATGATCAACGAAATACACATTCCGCTGCGCAGCTCGAAATCGAAATACCGGACCTCCAGCTCCCGGCTATCCGGCCCCACGGGGATATGCAGCCGGTAGTCCCTGTAACCAGATTGTTTCCAAGCCCCACCGTCCACCCGATACCACCACCCGTCCGACGGCCCGACCGAGACCGCAATCGTCCCCGCCGAACCCGAAAGCCGGATCAACATCGAGTTGCCCGCATACCGGACCGGAAGCGGCGTCTGCGGCGCGGCTACATCGAAGGCGATCGGCGCCGCCCTTACATCCTCCAAGACCATTCTCCCGCCATGGGCCGAGAGCAGATGCAAGTCCTCGATACTTCCGAACCCGGTTCTATGGGGGAGAAGTCCGGTCGAATTCGATTCCACAATCCAATACCGCACCGCCCGCGTCTCCAGACCGGCCCGCATCTCGGGCGTCACCGGCAGGTTGTAAAAATTGGGGATATCCATGCCCAGCGAAAACTCCAAGCTCGCCCGGCTCACCAGCGGATTGTATCCGCCCAGGCTCGGCACCTTGTAATAAGTCCCGTACGCGAGCGACAAAAACCGGGAAGCCTGCTCATTCTGCAAATGCTCCGCCACCGTGATCGTGCGCCCAAACGTCGGGTCCAACCCAGCCGGCAACTCCGGCCCGGCAGCCGGCAAATCCGCCGCCGAAAGCAAATTGCGCTCATGCCCCGCCAACGCGACCGCCACCTGCAAAATCACCACGATCACGAGCAGTGGTAGCCGGCGCAGGCCCTGCGCCGGGCTCGGTGATTCTCGCAACCTGTTACCGGGTTCGCCCTCACCCCCGCGTCCCGCACACGCCCAAACCAACGCCGCCACCAAAAAAAACTCCGCAAAAAGAAAAACCTTAAACGGCCACCGGAACTTCGCCATGAACGGCACCACATTCAGCAAAAAATAACCGCGCCCCGAAAAAATCAGCGCCATCCCCGCCAGCAAAAGCAGCGGAAACAACCGCCGCCGCGCCGCCTCATCCCCGCGCGCAAACGCGATCACCGCCACCGGCAACAAAACCAGCGCCGGACAAAAAAACAGCGCCGTCGACGCGCCAAAAAGAAAATGCTCCCGGAAAAATCCCACCTGCGCCGCCAGCAAATCCCCCGGCTCCACGCGATAAAACAGCTCGAACATCGGCGAAAGCTCCTCCGCCCGCGTCTTCGATTCCGCCGCCCCATGCAACAACGGCAAAACCTGCGGCATCGCCACCGCCGCCGCGATCAGCCCCGCAATTCCCAGTGCAACCAGCGGACGCACCCGCTCCTTCGCCGCGAAAACCTGAAACGCCGCATACATCCCCGCAAAAAGAAACGCATACGCCGCCCACTGCACATACCCCTGCAGCACGAACAACCCCGCGATAAGGCCCAGCGGTATCGCATTCAGCGGTAGCCCGTGACCTCCGGGCACGGGGCTCGTTGACGAACGCATCACCGGTTCGGTCTCGCGAAAGTCACTGCGCCCCGCGCCCGGAGGTCGCGGGCTACCGTCGGCTGCAAACTCCCGCGCACCGTGATCAGGCAAGCCGGAGGCTTGCAACATCTGTAGCCGGGGGTCGAGCGCTCCCTGCCCGGAGGGAGCGCGACACCCCCGGAATCGATTAAAAAAGAAGCCGCACCCTGGAGGGGTGCAACCAGGCACCACGATCAGGTCCACCGCCCAAAACAACCAAGGCAACCACGCCGCCGCCGCCGTCACCATGATCCAGCTCGCCCCCAGCAACAGCACAAACGGATTCAACGCCCACGCCAACCCGCCCAGCGCCGCAACCCACGCATCCGCCCCGCCCCGCCGCAACCACACGTAAAATCCCACCACCGCAATCGCGAGATGAATCGCCGCCAGCCAATCCACCATCGCCCGCAAATCCCCCGGCCAAAGCGACGCCAGCGCCCCCGCCACATACACCGGCGGATACAGCACCGCCGTCTGTCCCTGCTCCAAAAACGGCTCGCCGCCGTACTGATAAAAATTCACTTCGGCGAGTTCACCCGACTGCGTCAGCGTCCGGAAATCATGTGCATACGCCCCCGCGAACCACGACGCATTGTCGTCATGCAGGAAAAATCCCGGCCACGCCAGCTCCATCCCCACCAGCAAAAGCGCCAGCGCCGCCAGCGCAAAAAAAAGCGGCGAGCGAAGAGCGCAAAGCATCGCCCCATCTTGCGCGCCCGCCCGAAAAAGAAAAGCGGCGCGCTGCAGCGGTAGCCCGTGCAGCCCACCACCCCTGAAAATATTTTAAGCTCTCCAAGCCGCGTAGTCTCTCCAGCGCTACCGCCTTTCCCGAAAGTGTGCGATAATGCCCGTCATGTTAAACAGCCCTTGCTTCCTCCATCGGAAAAATTCCGGTATCGGGAAGTGTAATTGGCACGCAAAATGACATACGCCTGACACGGCTCACACTCTTATTTTTTCGCGGCCTTCTTCCCCGTCTTCGAAACCCGCCTTCGTCCTATCGGTCCTACAAGTCCTATAGGTCCTATAAGTCCCACAAGTCCTATTCCACCGCTTGCCCCACCGAGCGACATCGCCTATCCTCGACCGCTTATGCTTACCCTGTCCGACGTCGGAAAAACCTTTGGTGCCCGCACCCTCTTTGAAGAGGTGTCGCTCAGCATCAACTACGGCGAGCGCATCGCGCTGGTCGGGCCGAACGGTGCGGGCAAATCGACCCTCTTCTCCATCATCCTCGGCACCGGCGAGCCCGACTCCGGCAGCGTCGTCCTCGACAAGCACACCACGCTCGGTTACCTGCCGCAGGAAACCGCCGCTACCGGCGACGAGACCGTGCTCGAGCTCGCCTGCTCCGTCACCGAGGAGCACGGCAAGCTCATGCGCATCCTCGCCCACGGCGCGAAGACCGGCGAGACGGAGACCGAGGAGTACCACGACGCGCTCGGCAAGTACGCCGAGCTCGGCGGCTACCAGCTCGAGCCCAAAGCCAAGCGCATCCTGAGCGGCCTCGCCTTCCGCGAATCCGACTTCAATCGCCCCGCCAGGGAAATGTCCGGCGGCTGGATCATGCGCGCGCATCTCGCCCGGCTGCTCGTCATGGAGCCCGACCTGCTCATGCTCGATGAGCCGACCAATCACCTCGACCTCGAGTCGCTCGGCTGGTTCCAGAACTACCTCGAGCATTATCCCGGCGCGATCCTCATGATCTCGCACGACCGCGCCTTCCTCAACGCGCTCATCGAGAACATCTGGGAAATCCGCAACAAGCAGGTCCACCGCTACCGCGGCAACTACGACGACTACCTCGAGCATTATCCCGGCGCCATCCTCATGATCTCGCACGACCGCGCCTTCCTCAACGCGCTCATCGAGAACATCTGGGAAATCCGCAACAAGCAGGTCCACCGCTACCGCGGCAACTACGACGACTACGTCGAGCAGCGCAAGGCCCGCGCCGAGCAGCACCTCGCCGCCTACAAAAATCAGCAGGCCGAGATCCAGAAACTGAAGGACTTCGCCGCCCGCTTCGGCGCCAAGGCGAGCAAGGCCTCGCAGGCGCAGAGCAAGCTCAAGCAGATCGAGCGCATGGACATCATCGAGGCGCCCGAGGGCCAGGACAAAAAGATCCACATCAAGTTCCCGCAGCCCACGCGCAGCGGCCAGCGCGTCATGACCCTCACCGGCGTCCACTTCGCCTACGGCGACCTCAAGGTCTATCGCGGCATCGACCTGGAGATCGAGAAAGGCCAGCGCACCGTGCTCGTCGGCCCGAACGGCGCGGGCAAATCGACGCTGCTCAAAATCCTCGGCGGCGTGCTGCCCATCCAGGCCGGCGTACGCAAGGAAGGCCTCAACCTCGAGGTCGGCTACTCCTCGCAGAACCGCGCCGATCAGCTCAACCCCACGCGCACCGTGCTGCAGGAGGCGCTCAGCATTCCGAACCCGCTGCCCGAGGTGACCACGCGCACCATCCTCGGCTCGTTCCTCTTCCAGGGCGACGACGCCTTCAAGAAAGTCAGCGTGCTTTCCGGCGGTGAAAAGACGCGCCTCGGTCTCGTCAAGCTGCTCATGAATCCGCCGAACCTGCTGCTCATGGACGAGCCGACGACGCACTTGGACATGGCCTCCATCGATGCGCTGATCGAGGCGCTCAAGCAGTACACCGGCACGCTCGTCTTCATCAGCCACGACGTCTATTTCATCAAGGCGCTCGCCACCAGCGTGCTGCACATCAGCGCGGGCAACCTCACGAACTACTCCGGCGATTACCAATACTACCTCGAGAAATCCGGCGCGCTCGACGCCCGCAAGGCCCTCGTCGCCGGCGAGCAGCTCAGCGATTCGCGTCCCGTCGAAGCGCCCGTGAAGGCCGAGGCGAGCGCGGAAACCACCGCCTCCGCCCCAAAGACCAAGGAGCAAAAGCGCAAGGAAGCCGAGGAACGCGCCGCCGTCTCCGCCGCGCGCAAGAAAGCGCAAGCCCGCGTTAGCGACATCGAGAAGCAAGTCGCCGCGCTCGAAGTGCACCACAAGGAAATCGTCGCCCTCATGGAAAACCCCGACACCTACGCCGGCGGCGACGTGCAAAAGCTCAACCGCGAACTCCTCGAAACCACCGAGCGCCTGGACCGCCTCAACGAAGAATGGGCCGACGCCAGCGCCGACGTCGAAGCGCTCAATTCCTAAAAATGGAGCGACGGTCTTTTTGGAGGGACGGGCTCCTGCCCGTCCGCGCGCCCGAACGGACGGGCAGGAGCCCGTCCCTCCAAGCTAAACCAAATTCCCAAGATCCCCCGGCAGCGGCGACTCAAACCGCATCGGCTTGTGCGTCGTCGGATGCGTGAAGCGCAGCAAGGCGGCGTGGAGCGCGACGCGGCGGATCGGATCGGTTTCCGCGCCGTACTTTTTGTCGCCGACGATGGGGCAGCCCGCGTCGGCGAGTTGGACGCGGATCTGGTTGCGGCGGCCGGTCTCGAGCGTGACATCGAGCAGCGTGGCGCCTTTGCCTTTCTTCATCACGCGATAATGCGTCGTGGCGTGCCGCATTTGCGGGCCGCTTCCGCCGACGTAGACCTTGAGCGGGTTCGATTCATCGAGCCACGCCTCGAGCGTGCCCGACTCTTGCGGCGGCGCGCCCTCGACCACGGCGAAGTACTTCTTCTCCGCGTCATCCCAGTTCTTCTGCAGCGCGGTTTTCGCCGCCTCGCTTTTGGCGAAGACCATCACGCCCGAGGTCTCGCGGTCCAGCCGGTGCACGATCCAGATGCGCTCGCGTCCGCGCGGATTGCCGCGGCGCACATGGTGCGTGAGCATCGCGTACGCGGTCTTCTCTTCTTCCGATGCGCTCGCGATGCTGAGCAGTCCCGCCGGTTTCTCGATGACGATGATGTCCGCGTCCTCATGCCGGATGCGGATGCCGCCCTGGAGCTTCGTCTCCGGCGCGGCCATGCCGCGGCGTTGGATGGTCACGCGATCACCGGGCTTCAGCGGATGGTCGAACTGCGTGACGATGCGGTCGTTCACCGTGACGGAGCCGAACTTCAGCCACTCGCGCACTTGCTTTTTCTTCGTCTCCGGCCACGTGGCGAAGAGAAAGGCCAGCAGCGGCGTGGAGGCGTCAACAATGCGCAAATTCACGAGTTACTTTCGTGGGCGCACGCAATCGACCGACTTCGCGATCGAGTTCGCCGGCAGGATGCCGCGCCAGGCGATGCTCGGATAAATCAGGGAGCGCCGCCCGATGATCGACCCCGGATTGATCACCACGTTGCAGCCGATATCGACATGGTCGCCGATGAGCGCGCCGAACTTGCGCAGGCCGGTCGAGATCGTCTCGCCGTCCACGCGCAACGTGATCTCGTCGCCGGCGAGCTTGAGATTCGACACGATAACGCCCGCGGCCAAATGCGCCTTCGCGCCGAGGATCGAGTCGCCCACGTAATTGAAATGCGGCACCTGGCAGCCGTTGAAGAGAATGCTGTTCTTGATCTCGCACGAGTTGCCCACGACGCTGCCCGAGCCGACGATCACGTTCTCGCGAAGGTACGCGCCGTGGCGAATCTGGCAGCCGTCGCCGATCCACGCCGGGCCCTTGATGTAGGCGCCGGGCTCGATCACCGTGTCGCGGCCGATGTAGACGTCCTCGCCGATGAACGGCTCGCCGATCGTCGTGCCGAAATTCGCCGGCACCAGTTGCTCCTCGAGGTACGCCGCCAGCTTCGGCAGCACTTCCCACGCGTTGGTCACGTGGTGGAAAAGCGCGGCGTGGTCGGTCTGCTTCAGGTCGAGGAAATCGGCGGGCGCGAAAACGGTGCTCATGATTTGGCTTCGCTCGAAGACGACTCTAGGCGCGAATCCGCCGCGCGTCGCGAGAAAAACTGAAGGTAGGCCAGCACCGCGGTGACCAGCAGCATCAGGCCGGAAAGCGCCTGCCCCTGCGAGACGAGGCCGAACCACTTGTTGTCGACCATGAACGGGTAGTGCAGGTCCGAATCCGGCTGCCGGAACTGCTCGCCGACGATGCGCAGGATCGCATAGACCGCCATGAACGTGAGCGCCACCGCGCCCTCGCGCTTCGTGCCAAGCCGGACCGCGATGAGCACGAGCTGCAGCACGAGGCCCTCCAGCACCGCCTCGATCAGCTGCGACGGATAGCGCGGGATGTTCACGAAAGAACCATCGGCAAACCACACGCGCGGCGCATCCGGAAAAATCACGCCCCACCATGCATCGGTCGGCCGGCCCCAGAGCTCGCCGTTGAGGAAGTTCGCGCAGCGGCCGAGGCCCAGCGCGATCGGCACGCAAAGGGCGGTCGCGTCCGCCAGGTTGTAGAACGGAATCTTCGCGTGGCGCGCGTAGAAGATCATCACCACGATCACGCCGATGATCCCGCCGTGACTGGCCATGCCGCCTTCCCACAGGCGAAAAAAGAAAAGCGGATCGTGAAAAAACTTCGACGGCTCGTAAAGGAGGCAGTAGCCCAGCCGCCCGCCGAGAATCGTGCCCGCGATCGCCACCCACGTGACGTAATCGACGATGGCGTCGCCGCGCAACCGGCTCCAACCCCGCCGCGCCTGCCAGCGCAGCCCGACGAACAAAATGAAAAAGCCCATCAGGTAGGCGAGGCTGTAAAAACGGATGCCGAGGTCGTGGCCGAAGAAATGGCCCAGCGGCAGCAGGATCGGGTGCGGCGTTTCCTGGAAGTACGCGAAACAGTGCAAGGGGCAAACGCTCACAAATGGCGCGCGCAGGGTCAAACTCTAATAGAACTTTTCGCCGTCTGTGCTAAGTGAACTTGATGCTCACGCCCGGTCTCGTCTCGATCACATTTCGCAAACTCACGCCGGAGGAAATCATCGCGTTGTGCGGACAGGCCGGCGTGCGGTGCATCGAGTGGGGAGGCGACGTGCATGTCCCGCCCGGCGATGCGGCCCGCGCGCGCGAGGTCGGCCGGCTGACGCGCGAAGCCGGGCTCGAAGTCGCCGCCTACGGTTCCTACTACCGGCTCGGGACGAATCCGCCGGGCACGTTCGAGGCGGTCATGACCAGCGCGGCGGCCCTCGGCGCGCCCACCATCCGCGTCTGGGCCGGCACCAAGGGCTCGCGCGAGACCGAGGTCGACGTGCGCTGCGAGATCATCGCCGACGCGCTGCGCGTGGCCGACATCGCCGCGCGGCACGGCATCACCATCTGCCTCGAGTACCACGCGGGCACCCTCACCGACGAGCGCGAATCGGCCTGCGCGTTGCTCGGCGAGCTCGCGCATCCCCACATCGAGTTTCTCTGGCAGCCCACCAACGGCGCGCCGGTCGACGAGTGCGCCCAGCGCCTGCTTGAGATGTTGCCGCGCCTGCGCAACGTCCACGTTTTCCATTGGTGGCCGACGGCGGCGGAACGGCATCCGCTCGCCGACGGCGAGGTCGCGTGGCGCTCCTACATCGAAATCGTGCGCGAGTCGGGCCGCGACGCCGACTTTCTCCTCGAGTTCGTGCGCAACAACGACCCGCAACAGTTCCTCGCCGACGCGGCGACACTTAATAAGTGGCTGCAGGCACCGATCTAAAATTGGAGACCACTTCAGTGTCAGCCCGCGACTGCCGGGCGTTGAAGGCCTGAAAGGCCGTAACAAGTTAGCCCAGGGAGAAGCCCTGGGTAAAATTCCGATGTAAGCTCAGCCCTGAAGGAGACCTCTGCGAAAGGAGCGATATTTTCAACGCGATGGGATTTTGGCGCTTTTGGGGTGAACGACCGGCGCGGTCTGGGCCTGTGGGAGGGCGTTTGGCGCAAAGCGCATGCCTGTTTGCGGGCCGCGCTCGGCAGTCCGGCCGTTCTTTAGGCCGTGGCCAGGGTGACCAGCCGCCGCAGGTTATAGGTGACGGCT